>Ga0209164_1002129_pt1 | contig 22228 bp, 25 predicted proteins | sample MTBNYHSulfiMetaG_FD_187458 | JGI IMG/M metagenome (GOLD analysis project Ga0209164, IMG submission 187458) | Enrichment culture microbial communities from rom New York Harbor, USA that are MTBE-degrading - MTBE-NYH (New York Harbor Sulfidogenic)... | ecosystem: Environmental > Aquatic > Marine >... | reverse complement strand
CTCTCAAACTAGCTAATCTACTCATATCTGGACCAACCCCTTAGTACCAGATTTATTGCAGCAATACTCCATTGGTTGACATATTCTATAACTGTTTGCCAGCTAAGCTCTTTAAAGCATATATTGACTATTTTAGTAAAAATTGTTTATTTGTAATGAGCAATTAGTCCTGTCTAAACTAGGTATCAAGTCACAATCAGGTGCTAATCATTTTAGTCGCTTTTAAAAAAACCTGTTGTTGTTCAATTTTCACCCGTCTTATAACCCTAAACAGTCTTACCTCCCCCTCCAGCGAATCATCATCCGTGTGACATTAGGCAAAAATAAAAAACCGGCGCGTGGGCTTTCCCAGACACATGAATTAGCGTTTTACTGTAAAAAACAAGAGAGGCAATACCGTTGTGGCATTACCTCTCTTGTTTTTTATCCGTATCGTTTTGGATATGGTTCAGTAAGTTTCCTTACTGAACCGCGCCTTTGACGAAGGGCTTTTTCTTTTTGCCTTCAATTATTTTTAATGCAGGAAGAACGAGTGGGCGGCGCTGTTTACCACCTCGGACAGCGGTCCGGGGTAGATGCCGATGACCAGGGTCACGATCATGGTCACAATCAGCGTTACCGCCACCGGGCTGGATACGCTGATGGGCGACGGGTCTTGGGGTTCGTCGCGGTACATCACCAGCGCCACCCGCAGGTAGTAGTACACCGACACCATGCTCATCACCAGGCCGATGAATACCAGCCACAGGTAACCGTCCACGATGGTCTTGAACAAGTAGAATTTGCCCACGAAACCGGCCAGGGGCGGGATGCCCGCCATGCTCAGCAGGGCCACCAGCATCACCGCCGCCATCAGCGGGGAGCGCTGGCTCAGGCCCGCGTAGTCCTTAAGCTCGTCGCTGCCGGTTACATTGTAGAAGTACGCCGCCACTGTGAAGGCGCCCGCCGTGGCAAATACGTACAGGAAGGCGTAGAACATGACGCCCTTGATGCCGGCTTCGGACGCGGTGACCATGCCGACCATGATATAACCGGCCTGGGCGATACTGGAGTATGCCAGAAGCCGCTTGACGTTGGTCTGGGGAATGGCCACCAGGTTGCCGATGATGATGGTGATACCGGCCAGAATGGCGATCACCATGGCCCAGTTTTCCCATACGCCCGGCAGGGCGGTGATGAACAGCCGCATGATGATGGCGAAGGAGGCCGCCTTGGAGCCCATGGACAGGAACGAGGTTACCGGCGTGGGCGCTCCTTCGTAAACGTCCGGTGACCACATGTGGAAGGGCACCGTCGAGATTTTAAAACCAAGACCGGCAATCAGCAGCACCAGGGCCAGCACCAGGGCCGGTGAAACCGGCTGCATGGCGATGATCCGGCCGATGTCCAGCATAATCACGCTGCCGGTCAGACCGTAAACCAGGCTGAGACCGTACAACAGTACCGCGGAACTCATCCCCGCCAGCAGGATATACTTCATGCCCGCTTCCACTGATTTGTTGTCGGTCTTGCGCAGGCAGACCAGGATGACAAAGGCGATGGTCATCAGCTCCAGGCCCAGGTAAAGGGTGATTAAGTCACCCGCCGAGGCCATCACCATCATGCCCAGGGTGGCGAAGATAGTCAGGCTGTAGTATTCGGCCTGGTTGCCCACGCCGTCCACGTAGCGCATGCTGCCCAGGATCACCAGGGCGGCGGCGGCCATAAAGGTGATTTTCCAGAACAGGGCGTAGTTGTCCAGCAGGTACATGCCTTCCAGCAGCTCACCGCTCTGACCCCACATGGTTATGGCCACGCCGATGATGCCAACCAGGCCCAGGAAGCTGACCCAGCCCAGACCCCTGCGGGCATTTTTGGGTGAAATGATCCCCAGGATCAGGATGGCCAAACCCAGGGCGGCCACCAGCATTTCCAGGGTCAATGCCGACGGGTTAACCGGCAGTGAGAAGTCAAATGGCGTCATTTAGAACTTCCCCCCTAACTGAAGCGCGTCGCTGATTGCCGCGTGCAGGGGCACGACGCCGCTGTTAATCATGTCGAACAACAGGGACGGGAGAAAACCGCCCACCACCAGCACTGTACCCAGTACGATGAGGGGCACCAGTTCCGGACCCCGGATGTCCTTAAGGTGGTCATACTCCGCCCGGGGCGGGCCGAACAGCGTGTTGGCGCCGGCGCGCAGCACGTACAGCGCGGTGATGATGATCCCGGCGATACCGACCACCGCCAGACCGCCGTAAACCGGGAAAGCACCCAGGAAGATGGTGAATTCCGGAATGAAGCTAATCAAGCCGGGCAGGCCCAGGGACGCCATGGCCGCCATCATAAAGCCCACCGCCAGGCGCGGGGTCTGGCGGGCCAGGCCGCCCATATCGGGAATCCAGCGGGTATGCGTCTTCTCGTAAATAAAGCCGATCATGGAGAAGAACAGGGCCGCCATGACACCGTGGGCGAACATGTTGGCCACGGCGCCGTTCAGGCCGATTACGTTCAGGCAGGCCACGGCCAGGATGACGTAACCCATATGGCTGACGCTGGAGTAACCGACGACGTATTTCAGGTCTTTCTGAGCCAGGGCGCCGAAAGCAGCGTAGGCCACGCCGGCAACGCCCAGCACCGCCATGTAAGGTGCCCAGAAGGCCGCGCCTGCCGGCAGCATATAGACCGCGATTTTAACCAGACCGTAACCGCCGATTTTTTTCAGCACTCCGGCGTGGATCATACTGACTGCGGTGGGAGCGCCGGCGTAACCGTCGGGCGACCAGGAGTGGAACGGCCACATGGAAATCAGTGAACCAAACCCCAGCAGCATCAACCCGAACAGCCAGATCTGGTCGAAGCGGGACAACTGCTGCGCCACCAAAGCCAATCCGGTAAAGCTCATATCCGGCACTCCGGTCATGGCGGTTGTCTTTACAAACAACGCGATGACGCCCACCAGCAGGAAAGCGCTACCGATTAACAGGTAGATGGTCAGCTTCATGCCGGCGTATTCCTTGGTCACGCGCTTGGAACTGCCCCAGATGATCACCATGATGTAGATGGGGATGACCACCACTTCATAGAACAGCAGGAAGATGAACAGGTCGTGAGCGATAAAGGTGCCCATGACGCCGGCAATCAGGAGCATCAGCAGGATGAAAAACTCCCTGGGCCGGTTGTTGACGTTCCAGGAGGCGAACACCGCCGAGAAGCCAATCAGGTTGGTCAAGAGCAACATGGGCAGGCTGATGCCGTCCGCGGCCAGGAAGAAGGAAACGCCTAAATCCTGAATCCAGGGCAGCTGCATAACGAACTGCAGTCCGCCCACGCTTTGATCATAGGTAAAGTAGGCGTACAGGCTTAAGGCCAGGGATACAAAGGTGCCCGCGGCGGCAACGCTCTTGATGGTCAGGTTTTCTTCCTTGGGCACGAACACCAGCACCAGGGCCGCGGCTATGGGAGCCAGCAATATGGTCAGCAGGATTGGAAAGTCCATCTATTTCACACCTCCCAGAACCAGGCTGAAGGCGGAAGGACCGGTGAAGGTTACCAGCACGGCCACCGCCAGCACACCCAGGAAGAAGATCAGGGCGTAATTCTGCAGACGGCCGGTTTGGAATACCCGCAACCCGTCACCGGACGACTTGGTTAAGGCGCCGATGCCGTTGACGATTCCGTCCACCACGTAAATATCAAACAGGTAGAACAGCCTGGCGGCTCCGTCCACCAGCGCATGGTTGAACCACAGGTAAAGCTCGTCGATATAGTATTTGTTGTACAGCATCCGGTACACCGGGCCGAACCATTCGGCCATTCTGCGGGCCCGTTTCTTTTGGGCGTCCTTCAGGTACATGGTGTAAGCCAGGTAAATACCGCCGCCGGCCAGCACAATGGACAGGAGCATGGCGCCGTAATTGGCGGCGGCGTGATGCGGATGCCCGAAGTAAATCCACTCGGCCCACAGGTTGTGCCAGGGGGTGCCGAGCCAGCCGGCGCCGATGGCGCCCACCGCCAGCACAATAAGCGGCACGGTCATGGTCCACGGGGACTCGTGGGGATGGTTCTCGGGCTTTTCGTCGCCGAAGAAGGCCAGGAAGATCATCCGCCACATGTAGAATGCGGTTAAAAACGCGGTAAAGGCCGCCATGGCGAACAGCACGTAGTGCCCTTCGGCCAGGGTGGACACCAGAATTTCGTCCTTGCTCCAGAAGCCCGCGAAAGGCGGGATACCGGCGATGGCCAGTCCGCCGATCACAAATGTCCAGCCGGTGATGGGCATCTTCTTGATCAGGCCGCCCATTTCCCAAACGTCGGCTTTGTGGTGCAGAGCGTGCAGCACGCTGCCGGCGGCCAGGAACATCAGCGCCTTGAAGAAGGCGTGGGTCCACAGGTGGAACATACTGGCGGTCAGGCTGCCCACACCCAGAGCCAGCATCATGTAACCCAGCTGGCTGACGGTGGAGTAGGCCAGAATGCGTTTGATTTCCCTTTGGGTCAGGGCGATGGTGGCGGCAAACAGCGCCGTAAAGGCGCCGGTGACGGCCACCAACTGCATGGCCGATTCAACCTCGTGGAACAGGAACATGGTCCGGCCCACCAGATAAACACCGGCCACCACCATGGTGGCGGCGTGGATCAGCGCGCTGACCGGGGTGGGGCCTTCCATGGCGTCAGGCAGCCACACGTGCAGCGGGAACTGGCCGGATTTACCGATGGGGCCGATAAACACCAGCACCGCAATCAGGGTCAGCATGCCCATGGTGGTGTACTCTTCGAAATGATGAATCTTCTCACCCAGTTCCACCAGATTCAGGGTGCCGAAGGTGATCTGCAGGGCCAGTAAGCCCAGCAGCAGTCCAAAGTCCGCCACCCGGCAGGTAACGAAGGCTTTTTTGGCTGCTTCCCGGGCGGATATCTTATGGGTATAGAATCCGATTAGCAGGTAGGAACACAGGCCCACCAGTTCCCAGGCGATGAACATCTGCAGCAGGTTGCTGGAGATGACCAAGAGCAGCATGGAAGCTCCGAACAGGGACAGATAGGAGAAGAACACCGAGTAGCCCGGGTCTCCTTCCATGTAGCCCACTGAATACAGGAAAATAAACGTCGCTATGAACGAGACCATGAACATCATCATGGCCGATACCGGGTCCAGCTGTACCCCCACCTGCACCAGCAGGTTGTCGGTAACCCCCGGAACACCCAGGGACAACCACTTGGCAGCATAGACCAGCGGTTTTTCAGCATACTCATGGTTGGTGAATATTCCGTACGCCGCAAAGCTGGCGATAACACAGGATATGGCCATGGCGCCCACCGCGACCACCGCGCTGAGCTTTTCAAACGGCCGGGTCAGAAATACTATCACCAAAAATGCCAGGGCGGGAAGGAGCGGTACCAACCATGCATGCATCATCGCGAATTCAACAAGCATTATCCAAAGCACCTACCTTCACTCATGAGAATCCTACCACTTCAGCCAGTCGAAATTATCTAAATCCACGTTCAGCCTATTGCGGTAGATGGCGATGATGATGGCCAGTCCCACACCCACTTCGGCGGCCGCCACGGTGATTACGAAAATGGAGAAAATCTGGCCGGTAAAGTCCGTGGGGGTGATGTATTTGCTGAAGGCCACCAGGTTAATATTTACCGCGTTGAGCATTAACTCGATGCAGATTAATACAGCCACGGCATTACGTTTGGTAAACACACCGAAAAGACCGATGCTGAAAAGGAGCGCCGAAAGTACCACGTAATGGGTGAGACTAATTGTCAGCACTGGTCTCCACCTCCTCATCCCTGGCCAGCACAATGGCGCCCACCAGTGCCACCAGCAGGAGCAGCGCGGCCACTTCAAACGGGATCACGTATTTGCTCAGCAACAGCTCGCCGATAGCCTGGACGGTGTTTTCCGGCACCGCGTCCGCGGCGACCATATCCACCCAGGCGGTACGGCCGGCGAATATGGCGCCGAACGCCACCGTCAGGGCGGTCAGGCCGGCTCCGGCCATGACTTGTCTGTTAAACAGGTTGGTTTCTTTCATCTCCGTGCGCTGGATGACCATGATACCGAAGACCACCATGATGCATACCGCGCCGGCATACACAAGCACCTGCACCGCGGCGATGAAATCGGCGTCCAGCAGGAGAAACAGGCCGGCCATGGCTATAAAAGCTACAGCCAGGAACAACACAGAGTGCATGATATTGCGCATGAACACCACCAGGGTGGCCGCTCCCAGAATGGTAGCCGCCAGTCCGTAGAATGCCGCTACAGAGTAGATACTGGTCTCCATCTGTCACTGACCCTCCTTAGCGGGAGCTTCAGCGGAGGCTGCTGCTTCAGAATCGGCAGCCGCGGGCTTGGAAGCCTGTTCGGCAGCTTTATTTCCCTCAGCTTTAGCCTTCGGCTTGGGCTTCTCCGCGCCGTCCTCCGGCTCCTCCCCGGGTTCGGCGAGGGCTTCCCGCCTTACCAGCACCAGGGGTATGTCTTTATAGAAGTACTGGTTCATATTGAAGTCCCGGGAAAAGTGAAGCGCGTCTTTATTGCAAGATTCCACGCACAGCCCGCAATACAGGCAGTACTGGATACTCATCACATAATCGGTCAGGTATTGTTTTTTGCCCACCTTCTGCTTGTTCAGCGTGATCACCCGGTTGGGACAGGCATTGGCGCATAAGCCGCAGGCTATGCACTTGTCGACGTCCAGGGTGAACTTGCCGTGAAAGCGCTCCGGCGTCGGGTGCAGCTTATCCGGGTACTCAACGGTTAATTTCTTGGCCCAAAATTCCTTCCAGGTTATCTGCATTCCTTTGACTAAACCTTTTCCAAACATGCCATCACCACCCTATCGCCCGGTAAATGTACATCCCGATACCGGTCACAAAGATATTGGCCAGGGAAAGGGGCACCAGCACTTTCCAGCCGAAACCCATTAATTGGTCCACCCTGATCCGGGGGAATGTCCACCTGAACCACATGACCACAAAAATCAAGGCGTACATTTTGAGGAAGAACCAGACCCAGGAAGGAATGAAGGTCAGGCCCAGCGGCGCGTGCCAGCCGCCGAGGAATACGATGGTGGTAACAGCGCAGATCACCATGATGTTGGCATACTCGGCCAGGAAGAACATCGCAAAGGCCATGCCGCCGTATTCGGTGTAGGGTCCGGCGATAATCTCCGATTCACCTTCCACCAGGCAGAAAGGGGTACGGTTGGTTTCCGCCACCGCGGCGATAAAGTAAATCAAAAAGGCGATGGGCTGGGTAAAAATGAACCATACGCTGTTCTGGGCGGCGATGATGTCGGACATTTTCAGACTGCCCACAATCATGATTACACCAAGCAGCGACAATACCAGCGGTAATTCATAACTGACCATCTGAGCCACCACGCGCATGCTGCCCACCAGAGAGTACTTGTTATTGGACGACCAGCCGGCCATCCAGAAGAACAATGTGGACACCGAAGCTATCGCGAGCAGATAAAAAAGCCCGATATTCATATCCAGGGCCGCCATGTTTTTTCCTAAAGGTATCACTGCGAAAACCATTAATGTCGGCACGAAAATCAGCACTGGCGCCAGTAAAAACACCACCAGGTCCGCATTCTTGGGAATGACGATTTCCTTGCAAAGTAGCTTGCCGATATCGGCCGTGGTTTGCAGTAAACCTTTGGGACCAACACGGTTGGGGCCTATGCGGGCCTGCATGTAGGCAGCAATCTTGCGCTCCATGTAAACCAGCCACAGAGCATTGATCAAAATAAATACCAGGATAGCCACCAGCTTGACCAGAAACACAATAGACTCGGCAATTTCAACGGGCAAAAACCCGATCCCGCCGAGTAGAGATCTGAGCCAGTCGGCCACGCCTACAAATAAATTTTCCAACATGCCTCTTCTCCCCTATGATCCCGTATTTGCTAACAGTCCACTTCGCCAAGCACAATATCAATGCTGCCCAGGATGGCCACCAGGTCCGCGATTAGAACCCCGCGCACCATTTCATCCAGGTAGCCCAGGTTGACAAACGACGGACGGCGTACATGCACCCGGTACGGCTTGTTGCTGCCGTCACTGGCGACGTAGTACCCGATGATGCCCTTGGACGATTCGATCTCGTGGTAAACCTCGCCTTTCGGCGGTTTAAGCACCTTGGGCACCTTGCCCATGACCGGGCCGTCCACTTCCTTGATTTGTTCAATGGCTTGCTTGATAATTCGCACGGACTGTTCCATCTCGCGCACCCGGCAGTAAAACCGGTCGAAGCAGTCGCCGTTGGTTCCCAGCGGCACTTCAAAGTCAAACCGGTCGTAAATGCCGTACGGCATGTTCTTGCGCAGGTCGTAGTTGACGCCGCTGGCGCGCAGCACCGGGCCGCTTAAACTGTAATTGACGGCGGTTTCCGGGGTCAATTCGCCCACAAACTTGGTCCGGGCCTGGAATATTTCATTGCCCGTAATCAGGCCGTTGTACTCTTCGATATAGCCCGGCATTTCGTCCATCAACCGGTCGACCTTTTCCAGCCAGCCTTCGGGGGCGTCGTCAGCCACGCCGCCGATACGGGCGTAACTAAGGGTCATCCGGGAACCGGTCAATTCCTCCAGCAGGTCCATCATTTTCTCCCGCTCACGGAAACAAAGCAGGAACCCGGTAAACCCGCCGATATCCAGCGCGTACACGCCGGTGCCCAGCACGTGGCTGGTCAGACGGGATAATTCACCGGAAATAATCCGCAAGTATTCGGCTCTTTCCGGTACCTCAATACCCATCAGCTTTTCCACCGCCTGCACGTAGCCCAGGTTCTGCAGCATGGCCGCCAGGTAATCCATCCTGTCGGTGTAGGGGATCACCTGGGTGTAAGTGCGGGCCTCAGCCAGCTTTTCAATACCCCGGTGCAGGTAGCCGCATACCGGTTCCGCCTTGACGATTTTTTCACCGTCCAGGGTGAGTATGACCTGGAAGACGCCGTGGGTGGCCGGGTGCTGTGGACCAAAATTCAGACAGTATTCTTGCGTCTTTAACATTGGCTACACCTCTTCTAGTCCCTAAAAGGGTTACTCCCTGACGCTTTCCCACTGAAAGTCCTTGCGCAGCGGGTGCCCGTCGAACTTGTCGTCCAGCAGGATACGCTTCAGGTTGGGATGGCCGGTGAAAACGATGCCCATCAGGTCGTAAATTTCCCGTTCCTGCCAGTTGGCTCCGCCCCAAATGGGGAACACGGACGGTATTTCGGGGTTGTCCCTGTCAACGCTGGTTTTGACCATCATCGTATAACCGTGGCAAATTGAATTGAGGTTGTAAATCAGTTCAAACTTGCTTTCTTCGGGATAGTCAACCGCCGTTTCGTTGGTCAGGAAGTCCAGCGCAAATTCATTCTTCAATCCCTGCATCAGTTCCAAAAGCTTATCGGCCGGAACAATAACGGTCTGCTGTTCATCGACCTCAACATAGGGAAACTTTTGCCTGATCTCCTCCACAGGTGCTTTAACTCTTTCTTTCATTACCCGGTCACCACCTTGCGCTTTTGAAGGATTTTGTCCTTCAGCATCAGGAATCCTTCCAGTACGGCGTCGGGCCGGGGCGGGCAGCCGGGTACGTATACGTCCACCGGCACAACCTTGTTGGCGCCGGGGATTACGTAATAGGAATCCACGAAGGGGCCGCCGGAAATGGCGCAGCTGCCCACGGCGATACACCACTTGGGTTCCGCCATTTGTTCCCACAAGCGCAAAACAAAGGGCGCTGATTTTTTGGTGATCGTGCCGGCTACCACCATCACGTCGGCCTGGCGGACGGTGCCGCGCATAACCTCGTATCCAAAGCGGGAAAGGTCATAGCGCGGGCCGTTTGCTCCCATCAGCGCCTCAATGGCGCAGCAGGCCAAACCGAAACCCAGGGGCCAGATGGAGTGCGCCCGGGCCAGATTCAGTATCTTTTCCAGCGGACCGGCCGAAATAACCCTTTTAACTGGATACATGTTGTGGTAGTCTGGGTTGGTCCCGAAGTATTCGGGGGCCCAAATTTCGTTCGTTACTGTCTCAATGCCTGACTTTTCCTTGTTTACTTCCATTCCAACGCACCTTCCTTCCAGGCGTACCACAAGCCCACAATAAGGATAAAGATGAAGATGATCATTTCAATGAACGTAAAAAACTGCATGTTATTGAATCTTACTGCCCAGGGATAAAGAAAAATTGTTTCTACGTCAAATATGACAAACAGTAAAGCATAAAGAAAATAGCTGGTTCTGAACTGCACCCAGGTTTCCCCGATGGTCGGCACGCCGCATTCGTACTCTTCCAGTTTGACCGGGTTGCTTCGCCTGGGCTGGATCAGAAAAGCGGTCACAATACCGCCTGCACCGAAAACCAACGCCACTGTGAAAAATATAAACACACCCGCCCAATCAGACATTTACATTCCTCCCCCCCTTCATTTAAATTTTTTGTCTTTTTATCTAAGCCTCTAATCAACCGGGAGGAATACGAAACCATATTGTGAATTCCGTAACTCCCCGGCGCAAAAAAACAGCCTTATGGTTTTTAATCAGCTGATTGCCTGACCGGCATAAAACCGCGCCTGTGCACCGGGCACGGACCGTGCACTGCAATGGCCGTTAAATGATAAGGTGTCGGATAGCCCCGGTGGCGGTCAAACCCATACTCGGGATAAAGCAGGTGCAATGTGTCCATCAGCCGGTCCCTGGCCACCTTGGCCAACACCGAGGCGGCTGCTATCGAAGGACAGAGCCCGTCACCACCCACCACCGGACGCTGGTCCACATCCACACCGGGAATTGTAAACCGTCCGTCTACCAGGATTAGATCAGGACTCAGATGCAATCCGTTTATGGCCCTTTGCATGGCTAAAAGTGACGCGTGGTGGATGTTATACAGTTCAATCTCACCAACTGTGGACATGCCTACCGCCCATGTTACGGCGCCGGCTTTAATTTCAGCGTCCAGAGTATCGCGTTTAACCGGGGTTAATTTTTTAGAATCGTTCAGGTCCCGGGGCAGGAAGTCCGGGGCCAGGATCACCGCCGCGGCCACCACCGGCCCGGCCAGCGGACCGCGGCCCGCCTCGTCTGCTCCCGCAACCAGGCGGTGCCCGGGTTCCCGCAGGCGGCTTTCAAAAAGGCGCATTTCCTTTAAACGTTTGCTTTCAGCCTGTTCCCTCGCCCTGTCTTTAAGACACTTTTCATATATAGCCCGGACTCCGGCTCTGCTGTCGGCGGCCATGGCTCCAAGCAGTTCTTCGGACGGCCCGCCTTCTCTTTCAGCCAGTTTCCTGACCTGGTCCACGCCTAAGGATTTAATGTTCACAAGCTGCTCCATAAAAGCTAAACTAATATTTTTTTCGCTGCCGGCAATGGAATCCCTGCCCGCGATAAAATATTTTTTTTACATAAGCTAACGAATCCAAGGTTTTTTTATTTACTATCAAGGCAAATCAAGGGTATGCTTCCCCAATCTGCCCTCTCTGAAATCTTTTATGATTAATACCGCGGTTTTCTTCACATCCACCCGGCCTCCGGACAAATAAAAACCCCTGGCGGCGCCGATGGCCTGCATCAATGCCCAGGAGTCGCCGTCGGAAATGCCGGCAAGCTTGTATTTTGCTGACAGCAGTCCGGGTGCGTTCCCGTTCAGCCAGCGCGCCAACATAGCGCCGATTTCCTCCGGTTGGTAGACGGTTTCTTTGATGGCGCCGGTGACTGCCAGTTTAAAAGCGATGTCCGGGTCCTCGAACTTTGGCCACAATATGCCCGGCGTGTCCAACAGCTCCAGCTTACCGCTGAGTTTAATCCATTGCTCGCCCCGGGTAACCCCCGGACGGTTGGCGGTGCGGACTGCTTTTTTGCCGGCCAAACGGTTAATCAGCATCGACTTGCCCACGTTGGGCACCCCCACCACCATGCACCTGGCCAGCCGCGGCCGCCTGCCCCTGGCCACGTATTTCGCTATTTCCGGTTCCGCCTGTTTTTCAGCCAGTTCCACCAGCCGGGCGGCGCCGGTCCCCCGCAGTGAATCCACCGTCACGGCGGGCAGGTTCCTTTGCTGGAAAAAGTTAATCCAGAGCTTGTTTTTATCGGGATTCGCCAAATCGGATTTATTCAAGGCGATAACCCGCGGTTTATCGCCCAAAATGCGGTCGATATCCGGGTTTCTGCTGCTGAACGGGATGCGGGCGTCCAATAGCTCAATCACCACATCCACCAGTTTGAGGTTTTGCTGGACAAGTTTGCGGGCCTTGGCCATATGGCCGGGGTACCACTGAATATCCATTCTAATGACTCCTGCCCTGAAAATTACTCTCAGCAGAGCGTGGTTAACCTGTCCCTGCTCGCTCAAGGCTCCCGCGCCGATGGCACCAGCGGCTTGCTTCAGGCTCAACCGAACCGCCATAAACTCACCGTCCTGGTTCGGGTTATGGCTCTCGCGGCCGTCCTTGGCCGCTCGTCCGGTTTCGCACTTCGCTGCGCCGGGTGCCGTTACCGGCGCTCCCGCAAGTCGCTCGCCGGGACAGGTGTAACCACGTGCCATTCTGACTTCTGACTCCTGACTCCTGACTACTGAGTCAAAGCAGCCCGATCCGGTTCAGGGGCCAGTAAATAATCACCGCTTTGCCGATAATGTTTTCCTCCGGCATCATGCCCCAGGAGCGGCTGTCGTCGCTGCTGTTGCGATTGTCGCCCATCATGAAGTAAGTGCCCTCGGGCACCTCCACCGGGCCGAAGTCGCCGAATTCCAGACCCTCCGGCAGATATTCCTCCGGTACCGGCCGACCATTGATTAATAGCACGCTGTTGCGGATTTCAACTGTTTCGCCGCCCACCGCTATAAGTCTTTTCACAAAATCGCGGCTGGGATCCATGGGGTATTTAAAGACGATTACATCGCCGCGGCCGGGGTCGCCCAGGTGGTAGGAAAGCTTATTCACCATAATCCGGTCGTTTATTTGCAAGGTCGGGTACATGGATTCGGAGGGAATGATAAAGGGCTCGAAAAGAAACAACCTGATCAAAACCGCCAACAGTACGGCGATGGCCACCGATTCCATGATCTCCAGCAGAGCGGACTTTTGCTTTTTTCCCGATTGACCGTCAATCTGGTCTTGTCTCACCTGCTCCATAATATTCTCCTTGGTTTTTGTTTTGGAGCCTAGTGCTGGTACCTTCCACTCACTGACTCGGCCTTATACTTGTACGAGCTCACTCGGCTCCGGGCGGCTGCATAACTCGGCCCTTCGGGCCTATACGTTGGGGACATTCCCGTCCTAAAAGGAATACCCAAGCTTCAGCGGGTGTGTCCCCTGACAGCTTTTTTCGCCGCTTATCCTCCGCCTCGCTCGCTCTTTGAATTAGCCTCCTATGTTCGCTCCAGGTACCACCACTAGGCTCACGCACAGCGAAACCTTCTCTAGCTATTAAAAAGGGACTGTCTTATAGCAGTCCCTTTGCAAAGTCAAAATACTATCGCCTTTCCTCGATCCGGGCGGCCTTGCCCCGCAGCTTACGCAGGTAATACAATCTGGCCCTGCGCACGCGGCCTCTTTTGACAACTTCAATTTTATCAATGCGGGGCGTATGCAGCAGGAAAGTCCTTTCCACCCCTACCCCATACGATACCCTGCGTACGGTGAATGTTTCACTCAATCCGCCGCCGCGGCGCCTGATAACCACACCTTCAAAAACCTGAATCCGTTCCCGGGTACCTTCCACAACCTTGACGTGTACCTTCACGGTATCACCGGGGCGAAACTCGGGGATAGATTCTTTATACTGGCCCTCTTCCAAAGCACGAATTAAATCCATCTTATGTGCGTACCTCCTTCCCATCAGACGTTCGTATTCTCTGATGCAGAACAGCGGACCGTCCGTAATCAACAAGAAAAATTATACCATAAGCAGCGACGGGGCGCAATATTAGAGTAAATTTAAAAAACCGGATATGCCTGAATGACCTTGTAGGGGTTTACAAGCCTTTATTGGTTTGCTAAAATTTATGCAAGGTTTGGCAAATTTTTTTAATTCTATCGTTAACCTTTACTTTAATAAAGGTTAACGATATCAAGGGAGGGGCACCGGGCCAATGAAGTTTTTAGAACGGGAATTAGCTTATCTGCAAGAGAATCACCTTTACCGCCGTCTCAACAGGATGGACGACGCCCAAGCCGCCCGGACGGTGGTCAACGGGAAAGAATGCCTGTTATTTTCCTCAAATAACTACCTGGGCCTTACCGAACACCTCGAGGTAAAAAAAGCCGCCCGGGAAGCCGTAACCCGGTGGGGCACCGGCGCAGGAGGTTCACGTTTAACCACCGGCAATTTACAACTACATGAAGAGCTGGAGAAAACCATTGTTCGCTTCAAAAAAACCGCAGCGGCCATAGTTTTCAATTCCGGCTACATGGCCAACCTGGGGGCCATAACCGCCCTGGCAGGTAAAGACGATGTAATTCTCAGCGACGAGTTAAACCACGCCAGTATAATTGACGGGTGTCGGATCAGCCGTGCAAAAACAACCATTTATCCCCATCGAGATACCCAGACCTTGGAAAAGCTATTACGGCAAACTCAAGGATATCGCCGGCGCCTGATTGTGACCGATGGAGTTTTCAGTATGGATGGCGATCTGGCTCCGTTGCCCCGGCTGGTGGAGCTGGCTGAAAAGCACCGGTCCCTGCTGATTGTCGACGATGCCCACGCCACCGGGGTGCTGGGCCGCCGGGGGGCGGGGACGGCGGACCATTTTAACCTGGAAGGTAAAATCCATGTTCAAATGGGTACTTTGAGCAAGGCGCTGGGTAGTGCCGGCGGCTATATTGCCGGTTCCCGTGCCTTAATTGATTACCTGAGAAACAAAGCCCGGAGCTTTATTTATTCCACCGCTCTCCCCCCTGCGGTAATTGCAGCGGCTTTGACAGCTTTCCGGGTTATTGAACAAGAACCGCAAATACGGGAAAACCTTTGGGTTAATGCCCGTTATTTGAGGTCCGGGCTTAAGCAAACGGGATTTGTTACTTTAGATGAAGAGACACCTATAATTCCGGTATTTATTGGTGATGCCGGCAAAACCATGCAAATGGCCGAAAAGTTATTTGCACTGGGTGTGTTCGCCACGGGTATCAGACCACCCACAGTACCACCGGGTACCAGCAGGATCAGGGTCACGGTGATGGCCACACACACCCGTGAACATCTGGACAGCGCGCTTTCCGCCTTTCAGCAAGCCGGTCAAGAACTTGGCATTATTTAAATTTTAAGGTCTTTCTTAAGTGAGGTAGAAGATGAAAAAACCTGTTAAATTGTTGCGGGGATACTTTATCACCGGCACCGATACCGGCATCGGGAAAACGGTTGTCACGGCCGGGCTGGCGGCGAACCTGAGGCAAAAAGGAATAAATGCGGGAATCATGAAACCGGTGCAAACCGGAAGTAAAAAGATAGATGGCAGCCTGGTTTCAATGGACGCATTGTTTACCATGTCAGTGGCCGGAATTAACGGCGCAATGGAACTGATCAGCCCGTACCGCCTGGAACCGCCCCTGGCCCCGCGGATAGCCGCCGAACTTGAGGGCGTCAACATTGACCTGTGGGAGATAAACCGGGCCTACCGAAAATTATGCACCAGGCATGATTTTATGCTGGTGGAAGGCGCCGGCGGCATCATGGCGCCCATAGCGGGCCGGTTTTTAATGGCTGACCTGATTAAAGCGTTGCACCTGCCGGCCATCATCGTGGCCAGGCCCGGACTGGGTACGGTGAATCACACCCTGCTCACCGTTGAATATGCAAAGTCCAAAGGCATTCATGTTGCCGGCATCATTATCAACGGTTTAAAGGAAAGTGAGGCCGGCGCGGCGGAAAAAACAAACCCCGGGTTAATAGCTGAATTGTCGGGAGTGCCCGTTATAGGAATTATACCCTACGATACAAGCGTGGACGTGGATACTTGCAAGCCGGGCCGGGTTGCTGAATTGGTTGCGGACGCTGTTGATTGGAAGATGATTTTAACCTAAGGGGGAAATACTGATGAATACTTTTAAACCGGAACAGCTTGAGCAATGGGACAAGGATTACGTGTGGCATCCGTTCACACAAATGCGTGAACACAGGAAAGAAAAACCCTTAATTATTGAGCGGGGAGAAGGCAGCTATCTTTTTGATGTAGAGGGTAAAAAATACCTGGACGGCATCTCCTCCCTGTGGGTAACGGTACACGGCCACGGGAAAGAGGAGATCAACCGGGCCATTAAAGAACAACTGGAGCAACTGGCCCACAGCACATTGCTGGGTCAGGCCAACATCCCGTCTATCCTGCTGGCTAAAAATTTAGCAGCAATAACTCCTTCCGGCCTGGATTATGTGTTTTATTCGGAAAGCGGCTCCACCGCGGTGGAGATCGCTCTTAAAATCGCATACCAGTACTGGCAGCAACAAGGTAATGAAAAAAACAAATCCAAACGAAAATTCGTATCTTTGGTAAATGCGTATCATGGAGATACCATTGGTTCGGTAAGTGTGGGTGGTATCGACTTGTTCCATAAAATATTCTCGCACCTGCTATTCGAAACCATAAACGCACCCGCTCCCCATTGTTACCGTTGCCCGTGGGATTTAAGCAAGGAAAACTGTTCCATGCAGTGCGTGGACGAAATGGAAACCATTCTGGTCCGCCGCCGCCGGGAAATAGCTGGAGTAATCGTGGAGCCCCTGGTAATGGGCGCCGCGGGGATGCTCGTAATGCCTGAGGGATACCTGAGCAAGCTCCGGGAGCTTTGCACCAAGAATAATGTTTTATTGATTGCCGACGAAGTGGCCGTGGGCTTTGGCCGTACCGGTAAAATGTTCGCCAGTGAGCATGAAAATGTAAAGCCCGATTTGATGTGCCTGGCCAAAGGCATCACCGGCGGCTACTTGCCGTTGGCGGCCACTATGGCCACCGGTGAAATATATGATGCTTTCCTGGGAGAAATTGAGGAATGCAAAACCTTTTATCATGGTCATACCTATACCGGCAACCCTCTTGGATGTGCCGCCGCACTGGCCAGCCTGGAGCTTTTTGAAAAGGAAAACCTAATTGAAGCTTTGGAAGAAAAGATTTCTTTTTTAACACATGGCTTGGAAAGATTTAAGGAGCTCAAGCATGTCGGTGATGTTCGACAGAAAGGCATGATGGTGGGAATTGAGCTGGTGGAAAACAAGGAAAGCAAAGAACCATTCCCGGTAGAGGCAAATATACCTCACCGGGTTATCCTGGAGGCTAGAAAAAACGGCTTAATTATCAGGCCTCTGGACAATGTGATTGTGCTGATGCCTGTTCTCTCCATGAGCCTGTCTGAAATGAAAGATGTTCTCGATATTACTTGTGCCGCCATTAAAAAGGTAACCGAGGGTTGATGGGATTAACCCTTAATCTTCTGACAATGAGTGTATTGTTTCCGCAATCTCCAGCAGAATGGCTTTGTCTTCGTCAGCGAGCGTTTCCGGGTGCAGCAGGTCGGGTCGGCGTTCCAGGGTTCTAAGCAGCGACTGGCGGCGTCGCCAGCGGCGGATGTTCTCGTGGTGTCCGCTGAGCAGAATTTCCGGCACCGGCAGGCTTCCGCACTCCGCCGGACGGGTGTATTGCGGGTATTCCAAAAGGCCGGCGTAGAAGGAATCTTCTTCGGCGGAAGCCTTTTCTCCCAGCACGCCGGGGATCATGCGGGCTACCGCGTCCACCACCACCATGGCGGGCAATTCACCGCCGGTGAGCACGTAATCGCCGATGGATAATTCATCGGTTACCGCCAGTTCCCTGACCCGTTCGTCCACTCCTTCGTAATGGCCGCAGATAATCACCAGGTGTTCCTCACCGGCCAGATCCCTGGCCCAGTGCTGGTCAAACTTCAACCCGGTGGGACACATCAATATCACCCGGGGTAACGTTCCGGCGCGTTTTTGACGCACCGAATCAAGGGCCCGGAGAATGGGAGGCGCCTGCATCACCATCCCCGCGCCGCCGCCGTAAGGGGTATCGTCCACCGTATGGTGCTTGTTGCCGGAAAAGGAGCGGATATCAGTGATGTCGATGTCAAGCAGGCCTCTTTCCCGGGCCCGCTTGATGATACTGCTGTCGAAAGGCCCGGCGAACATTTCCGGAAACAGGGTCAGGATATCAATAATCACCGTTCAATTCCTCCGATGACCGCCCCTTATTCTTCCAATCCCGCGGGCAGTTCCACCACTATTTTACCGGCTGCCTGGTCGATGCTCAGCACCACCTGTTTCAAAGCGGGGATCAGCAGTTCGCGGTGGACGTCTCCCTCCACAACGTAGACGTCATTGGCCCCGGTTTGCAGGACATCTTTAACCTTCCCGAGATGCCGGCCCGCGGTGGTATATACATCCAGCCCGATCAGGTCAAAAACGTAATACTCACCTTCGGGCAGCGGGACCAGTTCTTCCCGGGTTATTTTAAGGAGCGCGTCTTTTAAAGCCAGCGCGGCATTTATATCATCAATGCCCGACAGTTTCATGGCGATAAACCGTCCGCGTGACGCTACCTTCTCCACAAAGCGGGTTTCAAACCGCCCGCCCAGATCCAGCAATACCTTTTCCATGGCGCTGAAACGTTCCGGGAAATCCGTAAGGGGCAAAATCTTGACTTCACCGCGGACCCCCAACGGTTTGAGGATTCTGCCAATGGATATATATTCAACTTCATGATCCGGCAAACCTGCCGCCTCCCAAAGCAGCCGGGCGGTGTTACCATCCGCTCACTGTCCCGGCTATGATACTAAAAAATGAAAAGGGGCTTGATTGCGCCCCTCCCATCAAAGCATCCTGTAGTTAATATTATTAGTATTGCCGGGGCCGTTTATTTAAATAATTTCCACGGTGACCCTCTTGCGTTCCTTGGTGGCAGCCGCTTTTACCACTGTCCGGATTGCTCTGGCTATCCGGCCCTGTTTGCCGATGACTTTGCCCATGTCATCCGGGGCAACCCTCAGCTCAATGACACTCGATTTCTCTCTCTCCTTCATCTCAACAAAGACAGATTCGGGATGGTCGACGAGGGCTTTGGCCAATACTTCCACCAGATCCTTCATCGGGGTTTACCTCCTGTAGTTTACTTGCTCCCGGCGGCGCTGCCGGTAACGCCGGCTTTTTTCAGCAGGGCTTTGGCGGTATCCGTCATTTGCGCGCCTTTGCTCAGCCATTCGGCGGCCTTGGCTTCGTCGATCTTAATCACAGCCGGATCCTTCAACGGGTCATAATAACCGATTTCTTCAATAAACCGGCCATCCCTGGGGAAACGGGAATCGGCCACCACAATACGGTAGAAAGGATTCTTTTTGGCCCCCATTCTTTTCAGCCTGATCTTGACTGCCATTATGTTCACCTCCTTATAAAAAATCAGAATTCAGAAGTCAGGAGTCAGTAGTCAGAATGTATCTTTGAATAATGGCGGTTTTTCCCGGTAATTAATCCAGATGCTCATCATTCAGGTATGCAGAATTAAGAATAATAAATTCCTTTTTCTTCTGACTACTGAATTCTGACTCCTGACTCCTGTCAGTTAAACGGACTTTTTCCAAAACCGAAGGGGTTCTTCATTTTACCACCCTTTTTAATGCTCTTTTCCATGCCCATCAACTGGCGCATCATCTTGCGGGTTTGCTCAAACTGTTTCAGCAGACGGTTGACTTCCTGGACCGTTGTGCCGCTGCCCGCGGCCACGCGCCGGCGCCGGCTGCCGTTTATTTCGTGGGGGTGCTGCCTTTCCCAGGGGGTCATGGACTTGATAATCGCTTCCGCATAAACCAGTTCTTTTTCATCTATCTGCAAGTCTTTCATTTTTTTCATGTTGCCCAAACCCGGAATCATGCCTAAAACCTGGTCCAGCGGCCCCATCTTTTTAACCTGGTTCATATGCTCCAGAAAATCGTCCAGGGTGAATTCCATGCTTTTGATGCGCTTATTGAGCTTTTCCATCTGTTCGGTGTCAAAGTTGGCCTGGGCTTTTTCAATCAGGGTCAGCATATCGCCCATGCCCAGGATCCGGTCGGCCATGCGATCGGGATGGAATACTTCCAGGGCGTCCAGTTTCTCGCCCATACCGATAAATTTAACGGGGCAGCCGGTAACGGCTTTGACGGAAAGAGCGGCGCCGCCGCGGGTGTCCCCGTCCAGCTTGGTAAGCACCACGCCGGTGAGCGAAAGGCTCTCGTTAAAGGTTTTAGCTACGTTTACGGCATCCTGGCCGGTCATGGAGTCCACCACCAGCAAGATTTCCTGGGGTTTGACCACGCCGGCGATATCGCGCAGTTCACCCATCAATTCTTCATCGATATGCAGCCTGCCGGCGGTATCGATAATCACCAGGTCCTGGCCTTCCCGGCGGGCCTTTTCCACCGCCGCTTTGGCGATGTCGGGAGGCGGGACGGAATCTCCCATGTCGAACACCGGGATATTAAGCTGTCCGCCCAGCACCTGCAGCTGTTTGATGGCGGCGGGCCTGTACACGTCCGCGGCCACAAGCTGCGGGCGTTTTCCCTGACGGCGCAGCAGGCTGGCCAGTTTGGCGGAGGTGGTGGTCTTGCCCGCGCCGTGCAGGCCCACCATCATTACCACCGTCGGCGGCGACGGGGCCAGGTTTATTTTGCTTTGGGCGCCGCCCATCAATGCGGCCAGTTCATCCCGGACAATTTTAATCACCTGCTGGGCGGGAGTGAGGCTCTGCAGTACATCGGAACCCACTGCCCGTTCCCGGATGCGGCTGATGAAGTCCTTGACCACCATGAAGTTGACGTCCGCGCCGATCAGCGCCCGGCGCACTTCCTTTAAGGCCAGATCGACGTCTTCCTCGGTCAGCCTGCCTTTACCGCGCAATTTTTTAAAGGTTTCCTGGAGTCTTTCAGCGAGTCCTGAAAAAACCATCGGTTTACCCCCTGTCCATCTCCAGCACCTGCTGCAAAATCTCCCTGGCCCTTAATGCCTGCCCGGGTACGGCTGCGCCGCATTCTTCCAGCAGCCGGGCGGCTTCGGCCAGTTTGCCGCGCTGGGTTAAAAACTTATTTACCAATTGTAATTTTTGTTCGTAATTCTGCAGCATGCTTTCAGCTCTTTTTAATGTGTCATGTACCGCTTGACGGGTTACATTATATGCTTCGGCAATCTCGCCCAGCGAATAATCATTGCCGTAGTACAGCTCGATAAACTTTTGCTGCCGCTCGGTTAACAGCTGACCGTAAAAATCAAACCACAGGTTGATCAACGTTATTTTATCCATTGCATCTCCCCGTTTAAGGATATCAAGCTAAAATACTTTACAGATAGATTTTAACCGGCTTAACGCCCCGTGTCAAGCTAAACAGGTTTACAGGCTAAAAAGCCGGGTGGTGGTACCTTCCACTCACTGACTCGGCATTATACTTGTACGAGCTCCACTCGGCTCCGGGCGGCTGCATAACTCGGCCCTTCGGGCCTCAAACAGGATTCGCCGCTTTTCCTTCGCCTCGTTCGCTCTTTGAATTAGCCTCGTATGTTCGCTCCAGGTACCACCACCCGGCTTCACATTCCTTAGAAAAAATTGACTTTAGGGTGGTTAAATGGTAAATTATGATTGTGCACAATATTATGCACAATCATCGGGAAGGATGAAGCAGCTAAAAAATAACCTGAGATAATTGTAAAAAAGGTAATAAACCCATTGACACCAAACACATGTTCTATTATGATTATAACAGGAGTTGGTGTTAATGGAAAAACTATTAACCTCTTACCCGGTAACAAAAAAGCTGATTGAAACAATTAAGCTGGAGGTGACTACCGGTGAAAACGACAGTTAGAGGCATAATCCTTCAGCTTGACAAAGAGCAAAAATCATATCTCGACAACCTTATGGAACGCTACTGTGCAGCAGTCCGCTGGTCATTTAAAAGACTTTTGGACGGGTGGAAAGTACAGGATACCAGACTGGCCGTCCAGGGGAGATTCAACCTCAATTCCCGGCAATCCAGCGACGCAGTATACGAGGCCCAAAGCACCATCAAAAGCCAGCACGAATTAGTCAAGCTGCACTACGAGAACGCCAAAGCAAAGGTAGAGTTCACCAAAAAACTTATAGCCAAAGCCAAATCGCCTGCCAAGATCATAAAACTACAAAAGCGGCTGGACAAAGAGCAGCGCAAACTGGCCAAATGGCAATGTTACCAGGAAACAAACACCTTTCCACCTGTAGTTTTCGGC
>Ga0209164_1002128_pt1 | contig 22233 bp, 16 predicted proteins | sample MTBNYHSulfiMetaG_FD_187458 | JGI IMG/M metagenome (GOLD analysis project Ga0209164, IMG submission 187458) | Enrichment culture microbial communities from rom New York Harbor, USA that are MTBE-degrading - MTBE-NYH (New York Harbor Sulfidogenic)... | ecosystem: Environmental > Aquatic > Marine >... | reverse complement strand
AGCACGGCAAAGGCCTGAAAGATCTGCCGGTCGAGGCCGGCCGTGCGCAGTTCCTCGCGAAAGATGGCGTCGGCCTCGCGCACGAGCTCGAGCTTCTCGGCGGTGACCTCGCCGAGCACGCGCACGGACAGCCCCGGACCCGGGAACGGGTGACGCCAGACGATCTCGTCGGGCAGGCCGAGTTCCGTCCCCACCTGGCGGACCTCGTCCTTGAACAGCGTACGGAGGGGCTCGATCAACTCGAGCTTCATCACCTCGGGAAGCCCGGCCACGTTGTGATGGGTCTTGATCCTGGCGGCCGTCTGGGTTCCGCTCTCGATCACGTCCGGGTAGACGGTGCCCTGCATGAGGAACTTCGCCCCGCCCGCCTTCTCCGCCTCGCGCTCGAAGACGCGGATAAACTCCTCCCCCACTTTCTGCCGCTTGGCCTCCGGGTCCGTCACGCCGCGGAGCTTCCCCAGGAAGCGCTCGCGCTCGTCCACGACCACCAGGCGCATGCCAAAGTGGTCGCGGAAAGTCCGCACGACCTGCTCGGGCTCTCCCTTGCGGAGCAAGCCGTGGTCCACGAAAATGCACGTCAGCTGGTCGCCCACGGCCCTGTGAACCAGCATCGCCGCCACCGCGGAGTCCACCCCTCCGGATAGGCCGCCGACCACCCGCCCGGCGCCCACCCTCTCGCGGATGAGCGCGACCTGTTCGTCAATGAACCGTCCCATAGTCCAGTCACCCCTAAACCCGCAGATACCGTAGAGGAAGTTGCGCAGAAGCTCCCGCCCGAACGGGGTGTGCTCGACCTCCGGGTGAAACTGCACCCCGTACAGACCACGGGCCGGGTCGCCCATCGCCGAGACGGGGCAGCTAGGTGTAGAAACCAGGACCTGAAACCCTTCGGGCGGCGCCTCGATCCTGTCTCCGTGGCTCGTCCAGCACGTGGTCTCCGCCGGCAGGTTGGCGGTAAGGGGGTCCACCGGCCCGCAGATGGTCGCGGGCCGGCTCCCGTACTCCCGCATCGCGGCACCTGCGACCTTACCACCCAGCCTAAGGGCCATCAGCTGGGCGCCGTAGCATATCCCGAGGACGGGCACCCGGGCATCGAACAGGCCGGCGGGTTCTGACGGCGCCCCCTCTTCGTACACGCTGGCCGGACCTCCGGAAAGGATGATCCCTTTCGGCCCGCGGTCCAGGATCTCGCCGAGCGAAGCATCAAACGGCAGGATCTCCGAGAAGACGCGCATCTCGCGAACCCGCCTGGCGATGAGCTGCGTATACTGGCCCCCGAAATCCAGGATCACCGCGACTTCGTTCAAATCCCGCCCCCCGGCGCAGACGTTACGCAATAGGATTCCCCCCTCAATTAGCCGCAGCGCGCCCGCCTTCCTTGTCAGGAGTCCCGGGTCCCCGCCATGCCCCCTTGGCCGGCGGCTCTGGACCGTGCCGCGCCTCTACGGTGCAACAAGGGAAACCCATGTAGTGGGCGGAATCCGTTGACACCGCCGGACTAGTGTAGTAGATTTCTTTCGGCAAACTAAATTCTCGAAAAGCAAAGCGTCTCTGCCGTATCGGCGCAATCAGGGGGACCAACAAGGCGTGAGTCAAACCGATTCCGACGGCCCGGGTGCTGCCGAGCCAAAAGCATCACTAGCAGGTGCAATCGCGGAACCCGCGCTTTCCGAGGAGCCAGCTCCGGCCCCTGCCTCGCCCGGTCGCCCCCGGCCGGTCCCGCAGGGCTCGACCGCCGTCCGGCCCGCAGGGCGGCCGGGTGTACAGCCCAAGTTCGAAGAACTCACCATGGACGCGCCCACCGTGCGGCGGCTCGTGTTCGGGCTCGCGGGCCCCTCGATAGTCGACAACCTGCTGGTGACCTTAGTTCAGATGGCTGACATGATAATGGTCGGCAGGCTCGGCGCGGACGCAATCGCGGCGGTCGGCCTGAGCAACCAGCCGATGTTCTTCGCTCTGGCAAGCTTCATGGCCCTCAACGTCGGGGCGACCGCTCTTGTGGCACGGCAGGTCGGCGCGCGGGACCTGGAGGGCGCCAACTCGTCGGCCCGGCAGTCGCTTGTGATGTGCTCCTTGCTGGGCGCGGCGATCGGGATACTCGGAATCCTGTTTGCGCCTCAAGTCCTGGCGTTCATGGGCGCCGAGCCCGACGCGATGGCCAGAGGGGTCCCCTATCTGCGGATTATCACCCTCGGCATCCCGTTCAGCACCGTGAGCATGAACCTTTCGTCCGTGATGCGGGGCGCCGGCGACACCAAGACCCCGATGAAAGTGCACATGGTGTCCAACGTGGTGAATGTGGTCTTTAACTACGCTTTGATCTACGGGCACTTCGGACTCCCGAGGCTCGAGGTCGCCGGCGCGGGCTGGGCCACGGTGCTCTCCAGGATCGTCGCCTGTGTCCTGATGATCATCGTCCTGATGACCGGGAAGTTCGTCATCACGCTTCACTGGCGGGACGACTACAGGCTCAAGATGAACACGGTCAGGCGCATCCTCAACGTAGGATTGCCTGCCGCGGTGGAGCAGTTCATCATGCGGGGCGGACAGCTTTTCTTCGTGAAGATCGTTGCCGGCCTGGGAACCACCGTCTATGCGGCACACCAGATAGCGCTCAACGTCGAATCGCTCTCGTTCATGCCGGGCTGGGGATTCGCCGCCGCGGCGACCTCACTGGTCGGACAGGGGCTGGGGGCCAAGCACCCGGACTGGGCGGAGCGCCTTGCCCGCGGGGCCCTGCAATACGCCGTGGTGGTTGCGAGTGCGATGGGAGTGCTCTTCTTTACCTGCGGGCGGCCCATCGCCTCCCTTTACACGGACCTCCCCGAGGTGGCGCTCGCCTCCGCGATGTGCCTGCGCCTCGTCGCCGTCGCGCAGCCGTTCATGATCACCAATTTCACCCTCGGTGGAGCGCTGCGCGGGGCGGGGGACACCCGCTTTACACTGCTGGCGACCGCGATCGGCGTATGGTGCGTGCGGCTGTCGCTCGCCTACGTCCTTGTCGTTCGGATGGGCATGGGCCTGATCGGGGCCTGGATCGGAATGACGGCTGACATGTGCGTGCGGGCGGTGCTGGCTTACTGGCGATTCTGGACGGGACACTGGAAGAAGATTAGGGTCTAACCGCGGAGGAAGTTGGGCAGTGGCGGTCTGCGCGGTAGGTGCCCGGCTCCCCCGGCTCCCCCGGCTCTCCTATGGCCGGGTCCGGATTCTCCCTCCGCGCAGGCGCGTCACGATCTCCTGCCGGTTAAGCCACAGACCCGCCAGCCCTGCCACCATTCCCAACACGCCGGCCGCAAACGTGACCATCTGGGACGGTCGGGGATCGCCGAACAAGTTGACCACTCTCTGGACTTCCCCCGACCGCGTCAGGAGCACCCTCACGCACGCTGCCCAGCTGCCGCTGCCCTCGAGGATCAGAACCTTGTACCCGTCCGGCGTCCTGTAGCCGACGACCTGAGTCGGGTTCGCAATCAGAGTGTTGGCCTCGAGTGCCGCGGAAAGGATGGTGTCCGGGACCTCTCCCGGGAAGACGATGTACAGATTGGAGTAGGCGAAGTAACCCGCCACCAGGAACACGAGCAGCGCGGATGTGACGATCCAGAGCGGCCGTCGCCGCCGGGTATCCCCGACCGAAGGGATGCTCTCATCCTCAAAGAAGGCCGAGTCCGGCATCTTCTGGACTCGCGGGCGACGCGGTTCTTTCCTCGTGCTGGAATCTCTCATCGGAAGCCACCTTCCCTGGGCCGGAGGGCCGCGTGGCTAGATTGCTTCTATTGCTATTAGTATACCACTTCCATCCTCGTCCGGTACATTGATACTTTCCGATACTGTCCGGCACATTGACATCGGTGCCCGCCCCCCCGCCCGGCCTATCCGCTACCTATCAGGTGCAGGCGCTCCTGCCTCGGCGCGAGCCAGTACCCGCGACCGCCCGTAAAGACGATATCGTCCTCCATCGCCATCCGGACCTCCTGGCCGTCCCATTCCGGTACCTCCTGCGTGACGTTCAGCTCTATCGAGTGACAGGTGTCGTCAAACAGAGGGTAGTCGCCGCGCCCCGGGACGCCTTCCTGCTGGTCCCACAGGCCGATGGTCGGCCCGGCGGCGTGCCCGTGGTAGCCGAGCGGGTGCGTGTAGATGCTCGGTTTGATGCCTTCACCCCTGGCCTTCTCCAGCGCCGTCCGCAGAATCTCGTTCCCGGTCCGGCCGGCTGCCATCGCCCCGAGGTGGATGTCCTGCAGGCGCTTGCCTGTCTCCAGGGCCGCCTCGAGGCCCGCTGGCGGCGAGGTTTCGCCCAGCTTGAGCACGTACGCATTATGCTGCGTGTCGGTGCACAGCCCGAGATAGACCAGGCCGAAGTCGCAGTGCAGCAGGTCCCCGGGGCGGATCAAGGTGCGCCTGTCGCCACCGCGCCCGCCCGGCTGCGGCGCCGGCATGCCGGGGGCCTGGATCGTCACGCTCGGCTGAAACCAGGAGCCAAGGCCGAGGTCGCACACCTTCTGGCGCATCCACCAGACCACGTCCTGCGTCGTGGTCACGCCTGGCAGCACGACCTTGCTGGAGAAGGCCTCGCCGACCACCGCGTGCGCGATTTCGAGGATCCCCGGGTAGGTCTCGATCTCCTCCGGCAACCGCCGCTCAAGCCAGCCCACGCACAACCGCTCTGCCCCGGCGGTCCTCGGCCCGTACTCCGGACCCAAAGCCTCCATGAGCTGGAGGTACTCGCCGTGCGAGAGTCCATCACCAAACGCAAAGGTCTCCGATACGTTGATCCCGATGGCCTTGGGGCTGCGCTCCCGGACAAGTCGCCGGAGGCAGGCCCACTGATCCTCGGCCTCCGGATCCCAGGCGCCCTCATAGAAGTCGCCGAGGCCGTAGCGGGAGAGGGTCAGCCGCTCGACGGTCCCGTCGCCGCACCTAGAGAAAACCAGCACCGTCCGCCGCCGGGCATACATTGCCGGCTCTGGCAGCAGCGTCATGATTACCGGGTCCTCGTTGTACTCCCGGGCGGCGACGACCCACATGTCGAAACCCTCGCGCGCCATCACCTCGGGCAGTATCGTCTCAAGCCGCCTGCGAAGCCAGCCGTTGCGCACCTCGGCCCGCTGTCTTAGAGGGAGTATCGTTGCCGCGTAGGCCGCCGCACGGGCGGGAGTTTCCGCGTACAAGCCGCGGTCGCTGCTATTCACCGTCGCTCTCTCCTTTCAGCCGCCGCTGGCTAGGCCTTTATTGGCTGGTCGCGGGGGCTGTCCATGCCCTCGGGCAGCGGTGAGCGGTAGGGGCGGCCTTTGCGCCTCTCCGTCCACTCCTCTCTGGCCTTGGCCAGGACGCCGGGCTTCTCGACCAGCTCCAAGCCTGTGAGGGCCATCGCCTTGGCCGCGAGGAACATCCCTTTGTGCCCAACCGAACACCCGCTTGCGGCGACCACCTGCCAGGAGTGCCCCGGCTGGCCGAGAGGGCCCGTCGCGGCGCCCATCGAGACGGTCGGGGTCACCCAGCTGACGTTGCCCACGTCCGTGGAGGCCGGGAAGGGGGTCTCGTCGCCCGAGAACGGGGTGATCCCCTCGTGGAAAACCTGGTCCATCATCTCCGCCGGGGAGCGCATCGCTCGAAGCATTGCTTCGCGCTGCCCGGAAGGCAGCCCGGCCTGGATCTTGCGCCCAAAGTCCAGCTCTTCCTCAGTGTACGTGCTCGGATCAAGCCCGGTCAGTTTGCGGTGGGCGAGCTCGGCCAGCGTCCGGTTTGGCATGAGGTTGTGGCTACCGCCCAGGACATCGATTTCCACTTCGGTGCCGGTCATCAGGGCTGCGCCCCTGGCGACGTCGCTCAGCCGGGCAAATACCTCCTCGACCTGCTCGCGCTCCGGGGCCCGGACGTAGTACCATGCCGCCGCGTGCGCCGGGACGACGTTCGGCTCGCCGCCGCCGTCGGTGATGACGTAGTGCATCCGGGCCTTCTCGATGATGTGCTCGCGGAGGTAGTTGGCGCCTATGTTCATCAGCTCGACGCCGTCCAGAGCGCTCCTCCCGTGGTGGGGGTCCGCCGCGGCGTGCGCGGTCCGCCCGCTGAACCTGAACACCACATTGATGACCGCCAGCGAGCTCTTCATGCCGACCGCGTTGAACGCTCCGGGGTGCCAGGTTATCGCCGCGTCCACGTCGTCAAACAGCCCGTGGTGGACCATGTAGACCTTGCCGCTGGCGCTCTCCTCCGCCGGGCAGCCGTAGTAGCGGACGGTGCCGGGGAGCCCCCTGGCCAGCAGCTCCTCCTTGAGCGCTACGGCGGAGCCAACCGCCGCGACCCCCAGAAGGTTGTGCCCGCACCCGTGTCCGGGGCCGCCGGCGACGAGCGGGCTCGGCTCGGGCACGGGTTTCTGCGAAAGATGCGGCAGGGCGTCGTACTCGCCGAGGAAGGCAATCACCGGTCTGCCTGAGCCCCAGCTGGCCACAAAGGCGGTGGGCATCTTCGCGACGCCGCTCTCTATGCTGAAACCCTTGGACTCAAGGTACTGCTCCTGGAGTCTGGCCGACTCGTATTCCCTGAGCCCGACCTCGGCGAGACGCCAGATAGCGTCCGAGAGCCGCGCGAGCTCGTCCCGGTGTCCGTCCACCCATGAAACGACCTGCTGGCAGTCCAACGGGAACCCCCCTGTAGCTGAAGTGTAAGGCGGGAGAAAACTTCGCCCGGCCGGGGCCGGGAACCTGTCGCTAACGATTGAGGGATTCGCGTGCTGGCTACCCGGCCCGTGCACCGCGCTTGAACGTCGTGATCGGACCGGTTTCCTGGAGAAAGAAGAACAGTAGAACGGCACCTATGCCGAACAGGCCCGCAGCCATGTACAACGGGAAGACCGGGGAGGCGGCATACGCAAGGCCTGCACCCATGCTGCCAAGCGCGAAACCCAAAAAGACCAGCCCCTGCGAGACCCCGCCGAAAGCCGCCCGCGAGTCGGGGCTGATGCTATCCATGGTAGTTGCGGCGAACGCCCCGTGGCCCGAGTTGGCCACAAGGCCGATGCAAAAGACCAGCACATAGCACTGTATCGCGGAAGTGAGAGACGGGAGCATCGAGAATAGGGCCACTCCCATGAACAGGGCGAAGAGGATTACCTTTCGCCTCCCGTACCGGTCGGCGATGCGGGCCCCGAGAATCATCGTCGCGGCCGCCCCGAGGGCGGATGCGGTACTCAAAGCGCCGATGCCGGTATACCCCATCCCAAATCGATCGCGCAACAGGAGCGGCATGGCAACAAGGAACAGACCTTCCTTGGCTCCGTTGAGGAGCTGGTAGGCCAGCATCACCAGGGCGGTCTTGGGGTACGGACCGCGCAGGATCCCGTCCCACAAGCTCACGAGCGTGGCCTTGGCGGAGGCAAGCCGAATCCGAAACGAAGCAGACGGGCGAACGGGAGACCCGGAAACACTCTTCGTAAGTCGGCTCGTACCAGGCGGCTTCTCCTCAAGAGCGGAGATCAGCCTCGCTACTAACAACAGAATGGGCAGTATCGCAAAGAACGCCCACCGTGCGCCAAAGCGGTCGGCGACCAGCCCGCCCGCGAGGGGAGCGATAGCCCCTATCGAAGAGCCGACGGTCTGCAGCACGGCGAAATAGGTGGCCCGCCAGCTGGCTTTCGAGGCTTCCGCCTGCAGTGCGGCCATTGCACCGTTGCCGACCTGAGAGAGTCCCGCGAGCACCGCGGCAACGAGCACGGCGGGACCCCCAACTCCTGCTGCGAGCACCAGGTAGGCCGTGATCTGAAGCGCTTTGCCGGCAAGCCACACTTTCCGCCGGCCCAGGGCATCGGCCAGGAACCCCCCGACAAACGAAGCAAGTCCGGTGGTAGCTGAGGAAACCGAGAAGTAGAGGCCGACAAACGCGGGCGACATCCCCATATTTCGCAGGTACGGGTTGACCAGAGACCCAACGCTGGTTAGAGCCAGCGAGTTGGCCGCGGCTATGGTCAACAGGAGCCAGGCATTGCGGCTCATGGCGGGCAGCTTCAGTCGCCTGTGTGTGGAGACTGCGACACTATCCTCCGGCACCGTGAATACCTCCTCCCGGCGGGGAGGGCCGGGTCAGTCCTGGGCCGCTACCGCCTTGCGCTCCCCCTTCGTCCCCGTCTCCTGCAAGAAGAGGAACATCAGAACGGCGCCGAGGCTGAAAAGGCCGGCGGCCAGGAATACCGGCAAGACCGGAGAGGCGGCGTACGCGAGACCTGCTCCCAGGCTCCCGACGGCCATGCCCAGAGCCACCAGGCCCTGCGACATCCCTCCGAACGTGGCCCGCGACTCCGGCGTCACGCAGTCCATCGAGGTGGCCATAAAGGCCCCGTTGGCCGAGTTGGCGACCAGACCGATGCAGAAAATGAGCGCGTAGTACTGGACGGCGGACGTCAGAAAGGGGAGCCCGTAGCACAGCGTGACGCCCGACAAGAGGGCAAAGAGCATCACCTTGCGCCTTCCATGCCTGTCTGCAATGCGTGCCCCAATGATCATCGTCATCGCCGTCCCGAGGGCCGACGCGGTCTGCAGGGCGCTGATGCCCGTGTACCCCATGCCAAACCGGTCGCGCAGGAGGAGCGGCAGGGCGATGTTGATCATCCCGTTGCTGGCCCCGTTGATCAGGTTATAGACCAGCAACACGATGGCTGTCCTGGGGTATGGGCCGTGGATGATGCCCTGAGACAGGTCCAAGAACCTGGCCCTCGCGGTCGAAACTCGGGCCGAAACCGCTGCAAGCAGGGCGCTCCCGTGACCGGGCGTCGTCTCGCCGGTTAGGCCGCGAGCGCTGACCTTCTCCTCGAGCCTTGATATCAGCCAGGCGGAGCACAACAGGATCGGCAAGACCAGGAAGAACGCCCACCGTGCCCCATAGCGATCGGCGACCAGCCCGCCGGCAAGCGGAGCTAGGCCCGCGATCAAGGAGCTGACGGTCTGCACGACCGCGAAGAAAGTGGCGCGCCAGGTGGCCTGCGAGGCCTCCGCCTGCAGGGCGGCCATGGCCCCGATGGCAATCTGGGAGAGCCCGGCCAGCACGGCGGCGACGAGGATCGCCGGACCCCGGACTCCGGCCGCGAGGACCAGGTAGCCGCAGATCTGGAGCCCCTTTCCGAAGAGCCAGATCCTGCGCCGGCCCAGGCTGTCGGCCACGAACCCTCCTGCGAAGGAAGCGCACCCCTGCACCGCCGCGGTTACCGAGAAGTAAAGGCCGACGAACGCGGGCGACATCCCTAGGTCACGCAGGTACGGGTTGACCAGCGACCCGACTCCGGCCAGGGCCAGCGAGTTGGCCGCCGATATCGTCAGCAGCAGCCAGGCGTTACGGCTCAGAGCCGGGAGCTTGACGCGCCTGGGGGCAACGGCTGCTTGCGCTACGCCGTCCTGCATTCTCACGCCTCCCGATCCCCGGGGGTAGGCCCCGGGTCGTCCTCCAACAGATTACAGGGGTTTCTACGCAGATGTCAAGCCATAGGGTTCATATATTTGAGGATGGGCATCTATAAATACGTTAACGCTATCAGACAACTGCAGCACGGGGCAGGCCAACAGCCGCCCCGGGGCCCTCCTCAGCTCCCTCGCGCCGCGGTCCTAAGGGCCATCGCCGCAGGAATGATCGCCATGTGGGTGCAAAGACCATGCCAGATAGTGACGACGAGGTGACCCAGATGAGCCAGGAACAGCGCCGCCCGACAACCGTCTACCTGATGCGTCATGGGCAGACCGAGCATAACGCTTCGGGGAGGCTGATGGGCCACCGGGACGTATCCCTCGACGAAACCGGGCTTGTCCAGGCGCGGACAGCCGCGTCTTTGCTCGCCTCAAGGCCCCTTCGGGCCATCTATACGAGCGACCTGCAGAGGGCCAGAGGGACGGCCGAGGCGGTGGCCGGGAGGCTGGGACTCGAGCCCGTCCCCTGCCCTTCCCTGCGCGAGGTCGACGTCGGAGAGTGGGAGGGCCTGACGCGCGCGGAGATCGAGCGCGACTACCCTGAGGTAATCGCGGCCCTCGAGAAGGAACCAGTCCGCACCAAACGCCCCGGCGGGGAATCCTTTGGTCAAATGGAGTCCCGCGTGTGGAAGACCCTCGAGGAAATCGCAGCCGCCCACCCCGGTGAGGAAGTCCTCGTCGTCAGCCACGGCGGGCCAATGCGGGCCGTCATCTGCCGCGTTCTCGGTCTGGCCTGGGCAAGGCGCGGCCGGGTGGCCTTTCAGAACTGCGGCATTTTGGCCCTGATCTACGACGGAGCAGGAGGATTGCGGCTCGAGGTCCCCGGTTGGGCCGTCCCCCACCCTTGAGCAGTCCCAGCGGAGCAGACAGGCGGCAAGAAACAAGCGGCAGGACGTGGGCCCTGCCGCCTTTTCCGTCCGGTCGCGCCCATCAATGGTGCTTCGGCAGCTGGTCCAGCGGCGGCCCGACGCCCTCCGGGATCGGGCTCTTGTACGGGCTGTCCTTGGTCGCCTCCTGAAACTCCGTGCGGACCTTGTTGAGCTCCTCCGGGTTGGTCATCAGCTCAAGACCGGTCATGGCCATGATCTTTGCCGCGTAGAGCATGCCCTTGTGGCCTATGCTCATCCCCGAACACGCCGTCACCTGCCAGGAGTGCCCCGGCTGGCCGATCACTCCGGTCGCCGTCCCGAACTGCCCGGTCGGGGTGACCCAGCTTACGTCGCCCACGTCCGTTGAGCCCGCCATGGGCTGGTCCTCGTTCTTTGGCGGCACGATCGTGTCGTTGACAAGCTGGTCGTACACCTCCGGAGGCACCTTCGCGGCCTTGAGCCCGGCAAGCTTCTGCCCCGGCTCGAAGCTCTCGTTCATCTTGCGGGCAAACTCAAGCTCCGCCTCATCAAACTTGGGCGGACCGATCTGCTCCATGTACTTCTGGACCAGGGCGTTGATCGATTTGCTGGGCAGGTAGTTGTAGCACCCGACGAGGAACGTCACGTCGTGAGTAGTGCCGGTCATCAGCGCGGCGCCCTTGGCGATGTCCAGGAGGCGCCCGTGGATCTCGTCAACCTGGTGCCGCTCCGGCGCGCGCACGTAGTACCAGACCTGTGCCCTGGCAGGAACCACGTTGGGCTCGCCGCCGCCGTCCGTGATCACGTAGTGCAGCCGCGCCTTCTCGATCACGTGCTCCCGCAGGTAGTTGGCCCCGATGTTCATCAGCTCGACGGCATCCAGGGCGCTCCGGCCGTGGTGCGGGTCGCCGGCCGCGTGGGCGGTCCGCCCGTGAAAGGTGAACTTCACCGAGTTCATCGCGTTGGAGCTGTTGTTCCAGACGGAGTTCAGGCCTCCCGGGTGCCAGGTGATCGCCGCGTCCACGTCGTCGAAAAGGCCCGCCTTGACCATGAAGACCTTGCCGACCAGGGTTTCCTCAGCCGGACAGCCGTAGTAGCGGACGGTCCCGGGGATCCCGCCGGCCTCCATCTCCCTCTTGAGCGCGGCGGCGCCCGCGAGAGAAGCCACGCCAAGCAAGTTGTGGCCACAGCCGTGCCCCGGTGCTCCTTCCTTGAGGGGCTCCTTGACCGGCAGGGGTTTCTGCGAAAGCCCGGGCAAGGCATCGTACTCCCCGAGGAAACCAATCACCGGCTTGCCGCTCCCCCAGCTTGCGACGAACGCGGTCGGCATCCCGGCTACGCCGCCCTCAATCTCGAAACCCTCCGCCCGGAGAAACTCCTGCTGTGCCCTGGCGGATCCGGTCTCCTGCAGACCGACCTCCGCCAGTTCCCATATCCTGTCGCTCAACCTGGTAAGTTCGCGGCTCTTGTCCTCAACCCAGGCAAGAGCCTGCTCGCCTGAAGACACCTCTCTCCCCTCCTCGAATTGGTGCTACGGGGTCCCGTACAGGCAGTTGAAAAATAGCTTGAACGTCCCGTGCGTCTGGGCCCTGAACTGCGGGCGGCAGCCAAAGAGCACAACCTCGCCGGGCCCTTTCCTCACGGCGACCACCACGGCCTTTCCGCGGATGCGCTCCTCGCCGATAAGCAGCCCGCTCTGCAGCAGCTCGCTGGCAGGATACCGCACTACGATCCGGTAGTCCTCCGCGCGGAACGCATCCAGGATGTCAAAGGCAGGGCTGTTCCAGCTCAGGACCAGCGCCTCGGCCGGCATCCCGTATCCCAGAGGATCCCCGGTGTCGACCAGCGCGCGAAGCATCGCCCCGTGCGTCGTGTAGTCCTTGGGCTCGACGCCCTCGACGACGTTCTTGACCGGCAACCCGCAGCACTGGACCGCATAGCCGGCGGCCCCGTCCAGCGCCACCAGCCGTCCGCCCGCGGACACAAAATCCGCGATGGCCTTGGCGCCTTCCTTGCCCAACCCGCTGCGGTATTCCGTGGGCATGCTGCCGGCGCGGGCCATCATCATAGCCATCTGCGGCTTGTCCTTGAACTCGTCGGGGCCGGCGAGAAGCTCCCTGCGGTCGGTCGGGAGGATGAGCACGTCCACCTTGTCCCGGAGGGAGCCCGCCTTGATGTCCTTGTCCATCAGGGTCAGGTAATCGAACCCGAACTTCTCAAGAACTAGCCGGGTCCAGCCCTCGTCCATGTTCCCGCCCCAATAGCGCTGGTACATGCCAATCCTCAGCGCCCTGAGGGGCCTGGCCGGGACGCCGCCCGCCGCGCGAAGGGCGGCGAAATCCACTCCCAGCTCAGAGGCCAGCTCCTTGACGGTGTCGTCGCTGGCGCCGTCCAGGATCAGGAACGCCCCTGCCGGAAGGGCCCGCCCTCCGGCCTCCAGACCGGTTTCCGTTCGCGAGATCGTCACTCCCTGCGCGAGCAGCCGGTTGACCGCGCGGTAGGAGTCGTTGAGCCTGGGATCCAACACGTAGCAGCCGGTCCCGCCCTCGGACAAAGGCAGGTCGGCAACCGTCCCCGCCGGACACGGAACATCGGTGATCCCGGTCAGCTGCCCGCCGATCGGGCCGTCGACCGGCACGACATCGATGCCCATGTACTCGCCCACCGTGTCCGTGGTCGTGTCGTAGATTATCGGGGTGCCGTCCGGCCCCCGGGTCCAGTAGTTGTCCGGGAACCGGGTCCTCCCCAGCAAGGTCTTGATCACGCCCATCTTGGGCTGTGCCAGGCTGACGACGTAGGACCCCTCGTCGGCTACCCTGTCGCCCATCCTGAGCCCCGAGAGCGCGTACTGGACTTCGATCCCTTGGTCCAGCAGCAGCCGCACCAGCTTGCGCGCAGTAAGGGGATCGTGCTGGTCGGCCGGGATCACGAACGCCCTCGGCGAACCGGTCGCCCCCCTTTCTGTCTGCCGGCTGGCCTTGAGATAGGCGTTGCGCAAGACCGTCTCCTTGAACCTGGCGGCGATGTCAAGCACCGCCCGGGCGGCGATCTTCTGCTGCTCGACGATATCCCTCAAGTGCCACCATCCGCCAGGCCAGGGGTTAGGGAAATTGGTCTGGGCCTCGTACTCTGGCATCGTCCGCGGGTGGCTGCCCCTTAGCTGGCCCGGGTGGACGTACATCGGCGAAGCTAGCTTGGCGCTGGCGGACTCCGTGAGCATCCCGGCGATGTTATGGTAGATGGTCAGCCAGTGAAAGCCCATATGCGCCCAGCCGCCGTACTGGGCCGCGTTGATGATCCCCGTCTTCCCCGCCTGCTCCAACTTGTAGGCCATGTGCGCGCCGTACCAGGCATGCTCCCGCCAGATCAGGGGATCGCCGTGGGGATGGATCGGGTTGCAGTAGGGCGCCACGTACAGCCTGGCGCCGAAGCCGCCCATGTGGTGGTGGTCCTGGTAGGCTTGCGGACACCACTCGCGGAACATGATCCGGGCCACGTACCGCGATTCAGGGATGTTCAAGGCGAAGGCATCGCGGTTGTTGTCGTGCCCCGTGTACTTGTGATAGAGCCACGGGAGCATGCAGCCCTCGTGCTCTGTGCCCAGCCAGCGGTTGTACCAGTCCGTAACCATGATCTGACCGTCGGGGTTGAAACACGGGATCATCAGGAAAACCACGTTGTCCCTGATCAACCTGGTTTCGGCATCTTCGCCTGTGACGAGCTCATAGGCCAGCTCCGGGGACATCTGCGTGCCCCCTATCTCGCTGGCGTGGAGGCTCATCGTCTGGCAGACCACCGCCGCGCCCTCGTCCACAAGGGCCTCGACCTCGCCTTCGCTCAGGCCCTGGGGGTTCGCGAGGCGGGCGCTGATGGCCCTGAGGCGTGCCTGCCGGGCAAGGTTTTCCGCGGAGGAGATCGTCACCAGCAAGAACGGGTTCCCCTCGGTCGACGGGCCGAGGTCCCTTACCTCGATGCGGTCGGACTGCCCGGCAATCGTCCGGTAGTACTCCACCATCCGGTCCCAGCGCACGATCTTCCGGTCGGCGCCCATCCGGTGTCCGAAAAACTGCTCCGGGGCCGTCACACTCCGGTTTGTCATTGCGGGTTCACTCCCTCCAGCATTGCTCCCTCCAGCACCGCTTCCCGGCTAACCCGCCGTCCCCGGGGATGGGGGCTGCTCAGGGCCCTGCGGCCCCTGGCCGCCGGGCGGCGTCCCGCCGGAGGGTTTGCGGCCCCTGGGCCGCCTCCGGCGTTTCCTCTTGTCGCCAGAGGACGCTCTCTCTCCACCTGAGGAAACCGCGGCCGTACCGCCCGGGCCCTGGCCCTGCGGTCCGGGCGGTCGCCGTCCGTCGCGGCGGTCGCCTCTTCCGTAGCGCGGGCCGCGGCGGTCGCCGGCTGCCGCGCGGTCCCAACGCCGTTCCTCCGGCCTGGGGACTCCAGCCGCCGCCACCGGGGCCGGCCTGGACGCCTTGACCAGCACGGCGATCATCCGGTGGCCAAGCGGTGCGGCCGTCCCGAACTTGCGCTCGAGGTCAAAATCCGAGTACCATCACGCCAGCCTGAAGCACCCCGAGGCCTCGACGAGAGCCAGAAGCTCCTGGGGCCAGAAGAGCCTGACGAGGCGCTCCTGTTCCCAGACCCTCTCCCAGCCGCGCTCCTCGCCGCGGAAGGTAAGACGTTCCGTCATCAGCTGGTTGAGCGGATCGTACGGTCCGGAGACCTCCCAGCGCGCGCTCACCTTCACCCGGTCCCTCTCCAGGCTCCATTCCTGGGGAGGGAACGGCTTTTCGGAGAGCTCCGTGACCACGGGGATGTCGATCACGTAGAGGGCGCCGGGTTTGAGGTGCTCGCCTACGTGACGCAAGTGCGACAGGACGGCGTCAAGCGTGGTCAGGTAGGGAAGCGAGCCAGTCATGCATATCGCGGCATCAAAGGTGCGAAAAAGGGCGAAATCGGACATGTCCTTGAGAAAGAGCTCCACGGGCACGCCCTCCGCACCGGCGCGCTCCCGGGCGTACCCGAGCATGTCCCGGGAAGCGTCGAGCCCGGCGGACGCGTACCCCCGCCGGGCAAGCTCGATCGTGAACCTGCCTGTGCCGCAGGCCAGGTCAAGCACACTTTGCACCTCGATGGTGCCTAAGGTCCGGAAGACCTTCTCTAGAAAGTCCGCCTCCCGCTTGATGTCCCATCCGAAGGCGATGTCATAGTAACGGGGTTCGTCGTACATCCTCTCCGTGCCCAAGTACCGATTCCTCCCGGCCGCGCGACCGGCCTGAACTTGTATGTCTACACCCCGGTCAAAGCCCGGGGTCGATGACGGCTTTGATAACCTTGCCCTCGGCCACGGCCCGAAGGGCTTCTTCCGCCTGCCCGAGACCGTACCTCGCCGTGATGAAACGCTCCCACCGGTACCGGTCGCCGTGCTTGGCCATCACCTGGACGCCCTTGTAGACGTGCGAGAAGTCCGATCCCCAGGTGCCGCGCACGTCAAGGTGCTTCCGGTTCAGGTCGTGGTGAGGAGAGAAGGCTACTTCTCCGGCGTCCGTGTACTGCCCGGCGACCACGAAGACACCGGCGTCGCGGGTCATCCGCATTCCCTCGGGCAGCGCAGAGGGCACCCCTGTGGCCTCGATAGTCACGTCCGCGCCTCGTCCCGAAGTCAGCTCGAGGACCGCGGCGATTCGCTCCTGTGGCCCGGTTTCCTCGATGCTGATCGTCGCATCCGCGCCGAGCGCCCTGCCCATCGCCAGACGCAGGGCCGGCGCGCCCACGAGTATCACCTTCACCGCGCCTGCAAGCTGGGCAAGCACTACGGCGTTGAGCCCAACCGGCCCGCTCCCCTGGACGACGACGGTGTCTCCAAGCCCGACTCCGCCCCTCTCTACCGCGTGAAAGGCCGTCGGCAGCCCGCAGCCGCCGCCGATAAACCTGTCAGCCGATACCCCGGCAGGCAAATGGATTATCCTGACGCCGGGCTTCAGGTGGATGTACTCGCTCCACCCGCCGCACAGGCCGTCCGCAAGCCCGTAGGTGATTCCGTAGACCTTCCGGCGCGGGCAACGAGTGCTTGCCTTGGCCACCAGGCAGTACCAGCATGCCCCGCAGGTGCCGTGGACGTCGAGAAACGTGACCACGTCTCCGGGCAAGACCGGGCGACCGTCGACGGCGGATACGGGGCCGTTGTGCTCCACGACCTCTCCCACACTGACGTGCCCGGGGATGATGGGATACGGTACCCCGGAGAGACGTCCATGCCAGATGTGCACGTCAGTGCCGCAGACCTCGCTGGCGATGGTCCGCAGCAGCACCGCTCCACGTTCAAGCGGCCCAAGAGGCAGCTCGCGGGTTTCTAGGGGCTCCCCCGGCCCAGGCATGACCGCGGCGCGCGCGGTTCTTATGCCGCCAGAAAGCAATAGGCTCACCTCACTCCACCCACACCTACGCCATCTTCTCGGCCGCCGGCGGCTGAACCTGTCGGGGCTCCTCCTGGCTCTTCTCCCCCTGCCCCTCACGCCCGCGGCGATATGCACAACTTGCCTCAAGCACGCACGCATGACAACGCGGATCCCGGGGACGGCACGTTTCCCGCCCGTGGCGGACGAGGCCCACGTGGAGGGGATAGGTCAACTCCGGCGGCACCACTTCGCAAAGAGCACTCTGGACCTTGTCCGCGGCATCCCTCGGTGCCGCCCACCCTAGACGCCGCACGACGCGGTGCACGTGCGTGTCCACGGGGAAGGCCGGCCAGCCGTATGCAAAGAGCAGGACGCAGGCGGCCGTCTTGGGCCCTACCCCCGGAAATCCTGTCAGCACGTCAAATGCCCTCCGGTGCCCGAGTTCCCGGAGGTGGTCGAGGGTTGGCTCGCCGTCCGGCCCGGCGGGTAAGCTTCCGAGGATCTCCACTATCCTGGGGGCCTTCTGATCGGCCAGGCCGCCGCAGCGGATCGCGTCCGCCAGGGCCCGTTCACCGGCCCCCAGGACGTCCGACCACCTGGGAAAACACCTCTTCAGCGAGCGGAAGGCGCGGTGGCTGTTCCGGTCGGAGGTGTGCTGGGAGAGAATCGTCGCCACCAGCTCATCCAGGGGCTTCCCGGAAGGCTCCGGAGGCGGGATGGAATACGCGCGACAGAGCTCCCGGGCGATCCTGGCCAGTTCGCCGGGTTTCAGGCCGGCCGGCGTCACCCGCCACTCCCTTCGGGCAGGGCCGCCACCAGCTGCTTGAACGCCCGGCCGCGTTCTTCGAAGTTGGCGAACATGTCGAAGCTCGCGCACGCGGGGGACAGCAGGACTATGTCGCCCGCAACGGCCAGGCCATGGGCCGTGCGCACCGCAGCCCCGAAATCCCCCGGGACTCGAACCACCTGAACCCGGTCGGCGGGCGACCCCGCCTCCTCCCGGCGATCCCTCTCGGCCTTGAGGGCCCTCTCTATTTTCCCGGCGGTCGCACCGAGGATGACAGCAGCCCGCACCTTCCCGCACTCGAGCAGCTCTCTGGCCAGTTCGCCAAAGCCGATCTTCTTGTCATAGCCCCCGAGGATGATGACCATCGGTCCCGGTAGCGAGCGCAACGCTGCGATTGTTCTGTCCGGCGCTGTCGCGATGCTGTCGTTGTAGTACCTGACCCCGGCCAGTTCCCTGACCGGCTCCAGTCTGTGCTCGACGCCCCGGAAGCTTGTCGCGACCTCGCGCATCGCCTCCGGCGTGGCCCCTGCAAGCCCGGCGACGGCCGAAGCGGCGAGGACGTTCTCCAGGTTGTGCTCGCCGAGCAGTTTGATCTCATCCCGGCTGCAGACCACGGCGTCCGGCAGTCCCGCGCCGAAAGGGCCCAGACGCACGACAAGACGGTCTCCGCTGACAAAGGCACCGTCCCCCGTGTTCTCCAGGCGCGAGTACATAACCGGCGCATGCCCTCCGAGCCCGCGGCGGACACGCTCGTCATAATCCCTCGCCATCCCGCGGGTCACATCGTTGTCATAGTTGAAGACACAGAAGTCCAGAGGGCCCTGGTGCTGGTAGATAACCTTCTTGGCGTCCACATAATCAGCCATGGTCGGGTGTACGTCCAGATGATTGGGGCTGACGTTCAGGACTGCCGCGACATGCGGGCTCAGCCCCAGGTCCTGAAGCTGAAAGCTGGAAAGCTCCAGCACCACGATGTCTTCGGTGCGGATGTCTCCGGCGATGGCGACCAGCGGGCGGCCGATGTTGCCGCCAACGTGCACGCCCGGCCTGCTTTTCCGGAGCATCAGACCGACGAGGGTGGTGGTGGTCGTCTTGCCCGCACTGCCCGTCACGGCCACGACCGGTGCCCTGCACAGCTCAAAGAATAGCTTTGTCTCGCTGCTCAGCTCGATCCCGGCACGCCGCGCGTCCTCAAGCTCGGGGAGATCTCTGCGCATGCCGGGCGTCAGAAACGCAACCTCTTGGCCGGCAAGTGCTGAAAGGTAGCCTGGACCCAAGACCAGTTCCAGGGGAAGCAACGAAAGGCGAGAGTATCTCTCGCCCAGCTCGCCGGCTGTCTTGCGGTCGGCGGCCGTCACCCGGGCACCTGCGCCGAGCAGGCAATCTATCACCGCCAGGTTGGAGATCCCCAGGCCCAGGACGACCACCTTACGCCCGCGGAAGCCCGCGAGGCGTTCCTCGGGGCTCTTGCGGACCGGACGTCCTCCTACCACCGGCCCTCCCCCCTTCACGCACGCTACCTGGCTTCTCTGAGCAAGCCCTCCACCCGGTCCATGCCCTTGGCGATCTCCTCCATCGACGTGGCGTACGAAAGCCGCACACAGTTGGGGTTCCCGAAGGCTCGCCCGGGAACAACGGCAGTGTGTCCCTCGGAGAGGACAACGTCGACGAAGTCCATGTCGCCGGCGACCTTCCTGCCCTTGATTTCCTTGCCAAAGGTGCCGGACACATCGGGGAACATGTAAAAGGCCCCGGGCGGCTTGTTTACCTTAACCCCGGGCATGGCGGCAAGCCTGTCGTACATGTAGTCCCGGCGCTGCTTGAACTTCGCCACCATCTGTCCGACCGTATCCTGAGGACCGGTCAGGGCCTCGACGGTGGCATACTGAGTGATCGAACTCGTGTTGGTGTTCATGTGTCCCTGGATCCTGACCATGGCTCCGATCAGGTCTGCGGGACCGGCGGCGTATCCCAGGCGCCAGCCCGTCATGGCGTAGGCTTTCGAGACGCCGTTGGTGGTAATCGTCAGGGCCTTGACCTCCGGGCCCAACGCGGCGATGCTCACGTGTTCGTTGCCGTCGTAGAGGAGCTTCTCGTAGACCTCATCGCTGATGATGTAAACGCCCTTCCTCACGCAGACCTCCGTGAGGGCCTCAAGCTCTGAACGTGTATAGGTGGCGCCAGTGGGGTTATTCGGGTAGTTCAACACCAGGGCCCTGGTCTTGGCATTGCAGGCGCCCTCAAGGGCACAAGGTGTGAGCTTAAACCCGTCTTCCAGGCGGACCTCAACGTATCTCGAAACCCCGTCGGATAGGGAGACCATCTCCGGGTAGCTCACCCAATATGGATTGGGGATCAGAACCTCATCACCCGGGTCTACGAGGACCTGCAGCGCGAGAAAGATTGCCTGCTTTGCCCCCACGCAGGCAATCGTCTCGTTGGGCGCGTAGGCGACATTGTTCTCCCTTTTCAGCTTATCGGCGATGGCCTTGCGAACCTCCGCCGTCCCGGCGCTGGGCGTGTACTTGGTGAGACCCCGTTCAATAGCTTCTATACCTTTGTCCTTGATGTTCCTGGGGGTGTCAAAGTCCGGTTCCCCCACGCCGAAGTTGACCACATCTATCCCCTGGGCCCGCATCTGCGTCGCCTTGGTGTTCACCGCCAGCGTCGCTGAGGGTGCGATAGATGCAGCGCGTCTGGATAGCCTGGAGCCCAATTGGATCCCTCCCGTTGACTTTGGCCGTCAGGCCCTGATCGCCCCGGTTCCCGGTTCCTGGCAGCCTATCTTGACCCCCCGGTTCAGGACGACGTCGCCGTCCTTCATGACCAGGTGGATGTTCCCGGGTGCCTGAAGCACGCGGACGTCGGCGAGCGGGTCGCCGTTGACGAGTAAGACATCCGCGAGCTTTCCCGGCTCGATCGTGCCCACCCGGTCAAGCGTGCCCAGCGACTCGGCCGCCAGCCTGGTCGTGGACAGCAGTGCCTGCTCCGGCGTCATCCCGGCCTTGCACATCAATTCCAGCTCGAAAGCATTCCTGCCGTGGTAGTTGAAGGGCGTGGCGGCGTCGGTGCCCATCGCCACCTTCACTCCCGCCTGAACGGCGCGCCGGAAGCTCTCAACGTGCGCCTCCCGCGCCGCGGTCGCCTTCCTTACCCCATATTCCGGGATGCCCATCCGCTCGCCGTTGGCGACTATATGGTAGACCGCCGATAGGGTCGGCGCCAGGAACACGCCGCGCTCGATCATCATCTCGATGGCCTCGCCGTCAAGGAAGAACCCGTGTTCAATCGAGTCTATGCCCGCCAGGACGGCGTTCTTGATGCCCTGCGTCCCCTGTGCGTGAGCAAGCGTCTTGGCTCCCACGTTGTGGGCTTCCTCTATGGCGGCGCGCATTTCCTCCATAGTCAGCCCCCGCGAGGCGGGCTCGTCCTTCTCGGACATCACCCCGCCCGTGGCGCAGACCTTAATGCAGTCCGCGCCGGCCCGCAACTGCTCCCGCGCGGCCTTTCGGGCCTCGTCAGGGCTGTCTACCACGTATCTTCCGGCAAACTGGATCTCGGGAGGAAAGAAATGGTCCCCGTGTCCACCGGTGATAGAAAGGGCTTGCCCGCTTGCCTGAATCCTAGGACCGGGTACCAGCTCCGCATTGACCGCATCCCTGAGTCCGATCGCCAGGAGGAAACCGGCGCCCGCATCGCGCACCGAGGTGAAACCTGCGTACAACAGCTCCCGAGCGTGAACCGCCGCCTCGACGGCCTGGTAGGGGACCGTCTTCCGCAGGCGGCGCAGCAGATTGGGATCTCCGTTGCCGGCTACATGCAGATGGGTGTCAATCAAACCGGGGAGGATGGTCCTTCCCCGGGCATCTACGTACTGCGTGTCCTGAGGGACGGGAATCGACCCGGCAACTCCTATCCGGTTGATCTTCCCGTCGCAGACCAGCACCGACATGTGGTACTGAGGTTGGCCTGAGACGCAATCGACCAGCGTACCGTCGTGGATGAGGTAGCTATGACCCATGTAACAGCAGTCACCTCTTCGGGATTCCCGCAACCACGTTCGTGGGCCGGGTATGCCCGAATACTTCTAGCCGCCTCGCTATTCGCCTGCCGCCCCGGCCATGGGACGCAGGGCCGGCCAGCCACAGGAGCAGGCCATGCGGAGCGAGTGGTTGGCTGCCGCCACGCCGTCTCTGGCCGTCCTACACCTCGCCCTTCGCCTCCGCACGGGCTTTCCTGGTCATGTACCCGCCTATCTTGCCGGTCTCAGCCGCACTCAGACCTCCCCACCCTACTCGCCGGACCTTGTCTCCGAGTCCGAGCTCATCCGCAATCCGCAGTTTGTGAAGGTCCTCAGGCGTCGGCTCCTTTTCCTTCCTGGTCTTTTGCCTGCTGCCAGGGCTACCCGTCTTAGCTTGGGCTTTGTGCCCCTGGGCACGCTCGTCGGCTCTTCTCACGCAAAGCACCTCTCTTGGGTTTCTGGCTTACCTTCCCGCGCGCGCAGGGATGGTATGCGCAGGTCAGAGGTGAGAGGCCTGAAGGAGCGGGAACCACGGCGCAGAATACTGATATCTCCGGGGTGGTTCGCCCGGCGTCGCCCCATTGGGGCATTATAAGAATGCTCCCGGGCACGGAGCATTACTAGGAAGCGGTGATACGTCCATGGACGAGCTTCCAATACGGATCGTTGTAGACAGCACGGCCAACCTCCCGGCAGACCTCCTTCAACAACACCACATTGAGGTCGTGCCTGT
>Ga0209164_1002126_pt1 | contig 22280 bp, 18 predicted proteins | sample MTBNYHSulfiMetaG_FD_187458 | JGI IMG/M metagenome (GOLD analysis project Ga0209164, IMG submission 187458) | Enrichment culture microbial communities from rom New York Harbor, USA that are MTBE-degrading - MTBE-NYH (New York Harbor Sulfidogenic)... | ecosystem: Environmental > Aquatic > Marine >... | reverse complement strand
CGCGGCCGCCCGCCGGGAGCGCACCACGGCGGCCGGCAGCGGAGTCAGCGCCGCAGCCGGAGTGCCCGGCCGCGGCGAGAAGGCGAACACGTGGACGCGGCCGAAGAGCCCGCTCTCCACGGCGGCCAGGCTGCGCGCGAACGCCGCCTCGCCCTCGGCCGGGTAGCCGACCATGAGATCCGTGGAGAAGGCGCAGTCCGGCACGGCGGCGCGGACGCGCTCGAGGGCGGCGCGGTAGACCGCCCAGTCGTACGGCCGCGCCATCGCGGCGAGCACGCCGTCGTCGGCCGACTGCAGCGGGACGTGCAGATGGCGGGCGACCAGCGGGTCCGACAGCGCCCGCACGAGACGCCCGTCGAGGGCTCCCGGCTCGAGCGACGAGAGGCGCAGGCGCGCGAGACCAGGCACCGTCACCAGCGCCTCGATCAACTCGGCCAGACCGGCTTCGCGCGCCGGGTCGCGCCAGGCGCCGAGGTCGATGCCGCTGAGCACGACCTCGCCGCAGCCGCCGGCCACGGCGGCCTTCGCCGCCGCGACCGCCTCGTCCAGCGGCAGGCTCCGGGGTGCGCCCCTGAGGAGCCGCACCACGCAGTAGGCGCAGCGCCCGCCGCACCCGTCCTGCACCTTGAGCGTGGCGCGCGTGCGGCCGCGCGACGGGCGCGGCGCGGCCGCGCCGGCCTCGTCCCTTGCGGGGATCGCGCGCGCCGGGACCGCCGGAGCGGCGGCGGCGCTCGCCCCCAGCTCGTCGGCGAGATCGGCCCACGAGCGGCCGGCGAAGGCGGTCGCGCCGTCCCTCGTGAACTGCGCCGCGTCGCGCGTCACGGCGCAGCCCGCGACGACGACGCGCGCGCCCCGGCGCGCCATGCGATGCGCGAGCTTGCGCGACTTGCGCTCGGCCTCCGCCGTCACCGCGCACGTGTGCACGACGGCGACGTCGGCCTCGTCCGCCGACGCGGCCTCCTCGAGCCCGTCGGCGAGCAGCTCCGCGCGCGCCGCCTCCGAGTCGGCCTGGCTCACCTTGCACCCCAGGAACGTCATGAAGACGCGCGTCATGCGCCTGCGCCTCTCACACGCGGTCCCGCCCACGGCGGTCTTCGAGCTCGAGAAGGAGCCACTCCTCCGTCACCGCCCGTCGTCGCACGCGATAGCCGGGGAACGCCGCCGCAGCCTCGGCGCCCTGCGCCTCGAGCAGACCGGCGAGCAGCAGGCGCGGGGGCCGCCAGCCCGCGCCCGCGACCGGCGCGATGCGCCGCCCGAGGGCCAGGATGGGGGCGAGGGCGAGGTTCGCCACAGCGACCTCGGCAGGTGGCAGGGCGACTTCAGGGTCCCCGACGTCGGTCACCCTGAGCTCGACGGCGAGACCGTTGGCGCGGGCGTTCGCGCGCGCGACCTCGACGGCCACGGGATCGGCGTCGAGGCCGACGACCGGAGCGAAACCGAGCCGCGCGGCGGCGAGGGCGAGCACGCCGCTCCCCGTCCCGAGATCGACGAGGGCGACCGGCGACGCGCCAGGCGGCGCCGCGCGGACCAGCCCCTCGAGACACTGCCTCGTGGTCACGTGCCCACCGGTCCCGAAGGCCATCCCCACGTCGATCGACAGGTCGAGGAGCCCCTCGCGCGGCGCGTGCCAGGGCGCGCGCACGAGGAGCGGACCCACGACCACGGGCTGATGGAACTCGCGCCAGCGCACGCGCCAGTCGTCGCTCTCGGGCGCGACGTCCAGCCGGCCGAGCCGCCGCAGTCGGGCCAGGAGGCCCGCGTCCGCCGGCGGCTCGGCCGGCAGCCAGAAGACGATGCCGTCGGCGCGCTCCTGCCAGCCGCCGGCCCCGAGGGCGCGGGCCAGGGCGACGGCCTCGGCGTGCGCGTAGTCGACGCCGTCCGGCCGGCGCGCCGCCCGTCCGCCCGCTCCCGCCGGCGGTACGACGGTCAGCGTGTAGCGCGTGACGCGGCCGCTCACCGGCGGAAGACGGAGCGCACCTTGTCGAGGAAGCTGGGGTCCGCCTCGTACGCCTCGGGCGGGGTCGCGGCGGCGAAGGTCTCGAGCAGCTCGCGCTGCTCGGGCGTGAGGCGCTTCGGCACGATCACGTTGACCACGACCTTGAGGTCGCCGCGGCCGTAGCCGTGCAGCGACGGCACGCCGCGGTTCTTGAACACCTTGACCGTCCCCGATTGCGTGCCCGGCGTGAGCCGTACCTCGAGATCGCCGTCGAGGGCCTCGACGGCGGCCGTCGTGCCCAGCGCCGCGTCGACCATGGTCACGTCGAGGCGGTACAGGAGATCGTCGCCGTCGCGCACGAAGTGCTCGTGCGGCTCGACCGTGATGTTGACGTACAGGTCGCCCGACCGCCCGCCCTGGGACCCGGCTCCCCCTTCGCCGGTCAGGCGCAGCCGCTGCCCGTCGGCGATGCCGGCCGGCACCTCGATGCGGACCGTGCGCGCGGCGGGCACGCGACCCGTGCCGAGACACGTCGTGCACGGCTCGCGCACGATGGAGCCCCGGCCCCGGCAGACCGTGCACGTGCTGGTGCGCACGAACTGGCCGAACCCGCCGAGGCTCGAGACCTCACGCATGCGGCCGCTGCCGTGGCACTGGGGGCAGGTCTCGCGGCCGCTCCCGTCCGCGGCGCCGCTGCCGTCGCACCCCTCGCAGCGCACGTCGGTCGCGACCTCGACGTCCTTCGCGGCGCCGAAGACCGCCTCGGCGAGCGTCAGCCGGAGCGCGGTCTCGACGTCGTCGCCGCGCGGCGGCGGCGCGCCGCCGGCGGCCGCCCCCCACCCGCCGGCGGCGTCGCGCAGCACGGAGTCGAACATGCCGCCGCCGAAGAAGATGTTGAACAGGTCACCGAAGCCGACGTGCTCGAAGTCGGTGAGCGGACGGCCCTTGAGACCGTCGAAGCCGTAGCGGTCGTAAGCGGCGCGTGTGTCCGCGTCGCTCAGCACCTCGTAGGCCTCGGCGGCCTCCTTGAAGCGCGCCTCGCAGTCGGCGTCGCCCGGGTTGACGTCGGGGTGGCACTCGCGGGCCAGCTTGCGGAAGGCCTTCTTGACCGCCTGCTGGTCGGCGTCTCGGGGCACGCCGAGGACGTCGTAGTAGTCACGCTTCATCGCCCGGGACGCCCCCCGCTCACCAGATGTCTTCGAGGTAGGCGCTGAGCTCGTCGGCCGTCGAGCGGACCGCGGCGATGACGCGCTGGTAGTCCATGCGCCGCGGGCCGAGCACGCTCACCGTGCCGAGGTTGCGGTTCGCCACCCCGTAGTTGGCCGCCACGAGCGAGCAGGCCTGCAGCGACGGCGTGGCCAGCTCGTGGCCGATGCGCAGGTAGAGCCCGTCTTCGCGCAGCGCCCCGGAGAGCACGCTGAGCAGCTCGTAGCGCTGCTCGAGCACCTCGAGCAGGTCGTTGAGCTGCGTCACGCCCTCGCGGCTCAGGTTGTCGAGCAGCCGCGAGGTGCCCCCCATGTGCAGCCCCTCGACGTCGGCCGGGCCCTGCACCTCGAAGGCGGGGCGCAGCGCGTCGAGGAAGGCGCGCTCCCTCGGCCCCAGCTCGGGGCTGGTGAAGGCGGCGCGGACCAGCCGGGTGCCGAGGTGCGCGCCGGTCAGGCGCTCGTTGAGGTACACGCGGGCGAACTCGGCGAGCCCCTCGTCGATCGGCGTGCCGAAGGTGAACACGCGCTTCGTGACCTGGCCCGAGGCCGTGATGACGACGACCATGACCGTGCGCGGCTGCAGGGCGAGCACCTCGACGTGGCGCACGGTCGTCGTGGTCACGGCGGGCGAGGAGACGACGGCGAGCAGCTCGGTGACGCGCGAGAGCGCCTCCGCGGTCTCGTCGAGCGCCTCGTCGATCTCGGTGCGCGCGCGGTCGACGGCGAGCGTCGGTCGGGCGACCCGCGCGCGCCGCTCGGCGACGATGCTGTCGACGTAGTGGCGGTAGCCCTCGTCGGTCGGCACGCGTCCGGCCGAGGTGTGGGGATGGGCGAGCAGGCCGAGCTCCTCGAGCTCGGAGAGGTCGTTGCGGATCGTCGACGGCGCGGCGCCGAGCCCGCAGTGCTCGCTGAGGTGGCGCGAGCCGACAGGGGCGCCCGAGGCGATGTACTCCTCGACGACGGCCCTGAGGACCTGCTCCTGGCGTGACCTGAGTGTCATGGACGAACCCCTTACCCATCAAACGCGAAACAGGCGTACGCTCACCTCGTTGGCGAGGTACCGCCCCTTTCGCGTCACCCGGATTGTACCGCCGTGCAGGGAGACCATGCCAGCCTCGGCGAGCGGGGTCAGGGCTTCGGGGAGGAGGACCGGCGCGATCTCGGCCAGAGGGACGCGGAGCCCGCAGCGCGCGGCGAGCATGAGACGCTCGCGGGCGAGGTCGGACGCGCTCAGTTCCTCGAGCACGCGCGGCGGCGCCTCGCCGGCACGCAGCGCGGTGACGTAGGCCGCCGCGTCCGGCAGGTCGGTCCAGCGGCGGCCCTCGACCGTCGAGACCGCGCCGGGCCCGAGCCCGAGGTACGGGCGGGCGCGCCAGTACGCCACGTTGTGGCGCGCCCGTCTGCCCGGCAGCGCGAAGTTGGACACCTCGTACCAGTCGTAGCCGGCGCGCGACAAGGCGCGCACGATGCGCCGGTACATCTCGGCTCGTTCGTCGTCGCCGGGGACGGGCGCGACCGCGCCGTCGTCTCCGGGCGCTCGACCGGGCGCCGCCCTGTCGCCCCGCTCCGGCCCAGAGCCCTCCTCCACGCTGGCGGCGCGACACAGTCGCGCCGCCAGCGGCGTACCCACGACGACGTCGAGCTCGTACCAGCTCACGTGGTCGGGTCGCAGGTCGAGCACCGCGGCGATGTCGTCGTCGAGGTCGGCGAGCGTCTGACCGGGGATGCCGTGGATCAGGTCGACGGAGAGGTCGCGGACGCCGGCCGCGCGCAGGCGCAGGAAGGCGGCGGCCGGGTCGGCCGTCGCACGGCGCCCGAGCGCGGCCCGCAGCTCCGGGGCGAAGCTCTGCGCCCCGAGCGAGACGCGCAGCCCGCGGGCGGCGCCGGCCGCCGCCGAGACCGGCGCCGCCGCGTCCCAGCGCGCGTAGGCCTCGTCCGCGTCCTCCGGGTTCGTCTCGACGGTGACCTCGGCCGCCGGCGTGAGGAACGGCCGGAAGGCGGTCAGCAGCCGGTCGAGGCGTGCCGCGCCGAGGAGACTCGGCGTTCCCCCGCCGACGTACAGGGTCTCGAGCCGGCGCACCCCGTGTGCCGCGCGCTCCCGCTCCCACTCCGCGACGACGGCCGCAACGTAGGCGTCGAGCAGGTCCTCGCGTTCCGCGGCACGCGGTACGGCCTCCTCCCCGCCGTGGGCCGGGGGGCCCACGGCCGTCGAGGAGAAGTCGCAGTAGTCGCAGCGCTCGCGGCAGAAAGGGACGTGGACGTAGACGTGGCGGACCGCGCCCTCGAAGGGCAGGCTCACGACGGGCCGTCACCGGTCGGGACGAGGAAGTACAGGGTGCCGCCCTGTTCGCGCTCGAGCCGTCCGCCGTTCTTCTCGATCACGCGCCGCGAGGCCGCGTTGCCGGCCACGCAGTCGAGGTGGGCGAAGCGGATGCCGAGCGCCGCGGCGAGCGGCAGCGCGGCCGCCAGCATGTCCGTCGCGTGCCCGCGGCCGCGGGCGCCCGGCCGCACCTCGTAGCCGATGTGGCCGCCCTCGCGCTTCAGCTCCTCGGTCAGGTGGTGCCGGAGGCTCACGCGGCCGAGATACTCGTCGTCGCGGACCCACCAGAGCGTGGTCTCCGGGACGTAGTCGCCCTCCGGCGCTTCGGGGGCGGCACCGAGCGACGCGAGGTACCTGTCCCGCGCGCCAGGATCCGCGACGCCGGCGCGCAGCGCCGCGACGTAGCGCGCGAACTCGGAGGGGTCGACGAGCAGCGCCGCCGGCAGCTCGAGGTGGCGGCCCTCGGTCTGGTACTCCTCGAGGGCCGCGAGGAACGAGCCGTGGAAGCGCAGGCTCGGCGACTCGAGTCTCGGCCGTCCCGGCTCCGTGGGCGGCGGGCAGGCGGCGGGCGGCGCCGGCGGACGCCGGCGCCGCCCGCCGCCTGCCCGGCCCATCAGCGCTCCCGCGAGTCCTGGTCGAGCTCGAGCACGGCGAGGAAGGCCTCCTGCGGCACCTCGACGACGCCGAGGTTCTTCATCCGCTTCTTGCCCTCCTTCTGCTTCTCGAGCAGCTTGCGCTTGCGCGTGATGTCGCCGCCGTAGCACTTGGCGAGCACGTCCTTGCGCTTCGCCTTGATCGTCTCGCGGGCGATGACCTTGTTGCCGATCGCCGCCTGCACGGGCACCTCGAAGAGCTGGCGAGGGATCTTCTGCCTAAGCTTGTCCACCAGCGCCCGCCCGCGCAGGTAGGCACGCTCCCGCGGGACGATGAGGGACAGCGCGTCGACCGGGTCGCCGGCGATGAGGATCTCGAGCTTCACGAGGTCGCTCTCGCGATAGCCGTGCAGCTCGTAGTCGAGGGAGGCGTAGCCCCGCGTGCGCGTCTTCAGCTGGTCGAAGAAGTCGAGGACGATCTCGGAGAGCGGCAGGCGGTAGTGCATCTCGACGCGCTCGGGCGAGAGGTACTTCATGTCGACGAAGTCGGCGCGCCGCCCCTGGCAGAGCTCCATGATGGTGCCGACGTAGGCGCTCGGCACGAGGATGCTCGCCGCCACGAAGGGCTCCTCGACGCGCTCGATGTGCCCGGGGTCCGGCATCTCCGCCGGGTTGCGCACGACGCGCAGCGCCCCGTCGGCCAGGTAGGCGTGGTACTCGACGTTGGGCATCGTGGTGAGCAGCTCGAGGTCGTACTCGCGCTCGAGGCGCTCGCGCACGATGTCCATGTGCAGGAGCCCGAGGAAGCCGCAGCGGAAGCCGAAGCCGAGGGCGGTCGAGCTCTCGGGGTCGTACATGAGCGCCGCGTCGTTCAACTTGAGCTTCTCGAGCGCGTCGCGCAGCTCCTCGAACTGGTCGCCCTCGGTCGGGAAGAGACCGGTGAAGACCATCGGCTGCACGACCTTGTAGCCCGGCAGGCTCTCGGACGCCGGGCGCGCCCGGCTCGTGATGGTGTCGCCGACGCGCACGCGGGCGACGTCCTTGATGCCGGTGATGATGTAGCCGACCTCGCCGGCCTCGAGGTGCTCGACCGGCACCATGTCGGGGCCGAAGTAGCCGAGCTCCTCGATCTCGGCCTCCTGCCGCGTGCCCATCATGCGCACCTGCTCGCGGCGCGAGAAGCGCCCGTCGACGATGCGCACGTAGGCGACGACGCCGCGGTACTGGTCGTACTCGGAGTCGAAGATCAGCGCCCGTGGGGCCGCCGCCGGGTCGCCGGCGGGCGGCGGCGTGCGGGCGACGACCGCCTCGAGCACGTCGTCGACCCCCTCCCCCGTCTTCGCCGAGACCGTGAGCACCTCGTCGTGCGTCGCCCCCGTCAGCTCGTGCAGCTCGAGCTCGGCCTCGGCGGCGTCGGCCGCCGGCAGGTCGATCTTGTTGAGCACGGGGACGATCTCGAGGTCGTTGTCGATCGCCAGGTAGGCGTTGGCCACGGTCTGCGCCTCGACGCCCTGGGTCGCGTCGACGAGCAGTACCGCGCCCTCGCAGGCGGCGAGGCTGCGCGAGACCTCGTAGGTGAAGTCGACGTGCCCCGGCGTGTCGATGAGGTTGAGCTCGTACTCCTCCCCGTCGCGCGCGCGGTAGCGCAGGCGCACCGCCTGCGACTTGATGGTGATGCCGCGCTCGCGCTCGAGCTCCATCTTGTCGAGGAGCTGCTCCTTCATGTCGCGCGCGCTCACCGTGCCGGTGAGTTCCAGCATGCGGTCGGCCAGGGTCGACTTGCCGTGGTCGATGTGGGCGATGATGGAGAAGTTGCGGATGTGGGCGGGGTCGGCCATGACCGTGAATGATACCGCGCCGCGGCGGGCGGCCCGACCGGGCGCGGCGGCGCCGGGCGCGGCGGCGCCGGGCGCGCCGGGCGCAGCCGCACACGACCGCGCCGCCCGGAGAGGTCGTCACGGCCTCGAGTCACGCTCGCGGGCGGCTTGCCGCCCACCGGCGCCCTGTGGTAGCATCCCGCGGCCCACGCCACCGTGGCGTGGCCGGACGAAGGGATCACGTGGCCAACATCGCCCAGCAGAAGAAGCGCAACCGGCTGGCCGTCAAGCAGCGGCTACGCAATCGGCACGCCAAGTCGACCATCAAGACGCTGTTCAAGAAGCTCGACGTCGCCGTGGCCGACGGGCAGACCGACGAGGCGACCGGCATCGCCCGCCTGCTCGAGCGCCGCATCGACCAGGCCGCCGCCAAGGGCGTCATCCACAAGAACAGCGCCGCCCGCAAGAAGAGCCAGGTCGCGCACGTCCTCGCGCGCCTCTCCGCCTGACCGGCGCCCGCCGCTCAGCCGGTCTGACCCGGCTCACCCCTCTTCGAACATCCGCGCGAGCGCGAGCTCGAGGACCAGGCGCGCGCCGTGGTCGGCGCCGCCGGCGCTCTCGAGCGTGGCCGGCGCCCTTCCCTTCATCCCCGTCTCCGCCGCGGCCAGCGCCACGAGGGCGGCGCGGACCTGCTCGGGGCCGAAGGTCGCCCGCTGCTCGAGGAGCTTCTTCGCCGTGAACGGGTGCACGCCGATGGCCTTCGCCACCTGACCGCCCTCCAGCCGCTCACCAGCGTCGGCGAGCTCGTGCAGGGCGCCGAGGTTGCGCACGTGGCGTAGCAGAGCGTAGAGCACGCGCCCCGCGTCCTCGCCGCCGGCGAACACCTGCTCGAGCAGGGCGAAGGCGCGCGCCCGCCGGCGGCGCCCAACGGCGTCGGTGAGGGCGAAGACGTGCGCCTCGACCGTGGTCGCGCACACGGCCTCGACCTCCTCCTCGCCGGCTTCACCGCCGCCGCAGTACGCGGCGAGCTTCTCCAGCTCGCGCTCGTAGAGCTCGAGGTGCTCGCCGGCCCCCTCGTCGCTGCCCTCGGGCCAACCGAGCAGCGCGACCAGCCGGCGACGACCGCTCGCCGTCAGCTGCAGCCCCTGGACGCGGGCGCGCTTGTCGACCCACGCGTCGAGCTCGCTCTTGCGCGGCACGTTCCAGGTGAAGATCTGGCCTCGCCTGGCGACCGCCTTCGCGAGCACGTCGTCCTTGCCGTACTTCGTGGCCTCGATCGCGAGGATGGTGTCGGGCATCGGGTCCTCGAGGTACGCCGCCAGCCGCGTACGCTGCGGCGCCTTCCACGCCTGCGCGTTGGTGACGAGGATGAGGCGGCGGCCGAGCACGAAGCTCGGCGTCTGCGCGGTCGTGACCACCTCGTCGGCGTCGGTCTCGCGGGCGTCGAAGACGGTGACGTTGAGGTCGCTGCCGGACTCCTCGATCACGCGGCGCCGCAGGCGGGCGACGCCGCGGCGTACCCGCGAGCGGTCGCTGCCGCGGAAGAGGTAGGCGGACTGGAGAGGTGGCGGCTCGGCGGTCACGGGCGAAGGATAGCACCGCGGGCGGCGTACGGACCGCCGATGCGCGGCCGCGGGCGGCGCCGGGCCTGCGCGGCTACGCCCGGCGCCGGGCGTGCGAGGCTGCGGGCGTCGCCGGGCGTTCGCGGCCGCGGGCGGCGCTGTGCGCGCGGCCGCGGTCGACGGGGGTCGCCGGCCTTCGATAGCATGAGGCGCGGCCCTGACCGCCTGCGACACACGAGGTCCAGCGCACGTGATCGAGTCCTTCATCACCCCACGCTCCCCAAGCCCCGCACTCCTCGCGAGCGGCTCGCCACCGTTCGCCGCGGACACCTTGTCCGTGTCGACCGGCACGCTCCTCCTGATCGGCCTGCTGCTCGTCGTCGAGATCGCGCTGCTCGTGGCCGCCCTCGTCGACCTCCTGCGACGGCCCGACGACGCCGTGACCGGAGGCCGGCGCTGGGTGTGGATCCTCGTGATCGTCCTCCTGCAGACGATCGGCCCGATCGTGTACTTCGTCGCCGGCCGGCGACCGCGCCCGGTCGCGGACCCGGCCCGTGCCGACGCCCGCGACACGGCGATGGCGCCGCCGCAGGCCGGACCGCCGCCGGACGCCCGCGTCGACCAGGCGATCGACCTGCTCTACGGCTCTGGGAAGGCACCGGCGGAGGCCCCGCAGGGCGACCGGGGGGCCGACGGCCCGGCCGACCCCCCGGCCGGCCACGACGACCGTGCCTGAACGGCCGATCGAGCTCGAGGGCGTCGTCAAGACGTTCGGCGGCGTGCGCGCCCTCGACGGCGTGACGCTCAGCGTCCCGCCCGGCTCGATCTACGGCTTCCTCGGGCCCAACGGCTCGGGCAAGACGACCACGATCCGCTGCCTCACCGGGCTGGCGCGCCCGACCTCGGGCCGCGTGAGCGTTTTCGGGCGGCGCCCGTTCCCCGCGCCGCCCGAACTCCTCGCGCGCATCGGCTACCTGCCGGACGTGCCCAGGTTCTACGAGTGGATGAGCGGCGCCGAGTTCCTGCGCTTCGCGGGCACGCTCTTCGGCCTCGAACGTCGCGTCCTCGACGAGCGCGTCGACGCCCTGCTCGAGCTCAGCGGACTGCGCGGCGTGTCCGCCCGGATCGGCGGCTACTCGCGAGGCATGAAGCAGCGGCTCGGCGTGGCCCAGGCGCTCGTGAACGCCCCCGACCTGCTGCTCCTCGACGAGCCGACGAGCGCCCTCGACCCGCTCGGCCGCAAGGAGATCCTCGACATGATCGCCGGCATGCGCGGGCGGGCCACGGTCTTCTTCTCGACCCACATCCTCGCCGACGTCGAGCGCACCTGCGACACGGTCGCGATCCTCGACCGGGGCACGGTCGTGGCCGAGGCGCCGATCGACGAGCTCCGCCGCCGCGCGGGGCGTCACCGCGTCGTCGTCGGCGTCGACGACCCCGCCCGTCTGGCCACCGCCGTCCGCGACCGGGAGTGGTCGACGGCGGTCGAGACGGAGGGCGCGCTGGTGCGGATCGCGGTGAACGACCTCGCCGCGGCCCAGCGCGAGCTCCCCGCCGTGATCGCCGGGCTGGGGCTCGCGCTGCACCGGCTCGACGCCGACGAGATCTCCCTGGAGGAGGTCTTCGTCGATCTCGTGGGGGGCCGGTCGTGAGCGGGTTCGCCGCCTTTGCACGCAAGGAGCTCGCCGAGATCGTGCGCACGTGGCGCATCTGGGTGGTGCCCGGGGTCCTCGTCTTCGCCGCCCTCAGCGCCCCCATCCTCACAGCCCTGCTGCCGACCCTGGTCGAGCGCTTCGGCGAGACCCCGGGCATCTCCATCGACGTCGGGCAGGTGACGGCCCTCGACGCCTACACGGAGTACCTCGGCAACCTCACGGAGCTCGCCGCGCTCGCCGTCCTCATCGCCTACGGCGGCCTGATCAGCGGAGAGCTGCGCGGCGGCCCCGGCGTGCTCGTCCTCACCAAGCCGCTCTCGCGCCCCGCCTACGTGCTCGCCAAGCTGGCCGCGCAGGCGTCGCTGCTGATCGTCGCCACGGCCGCCGCCACGGCGCTGTGCGTGGGCGTGACGGCCGCGCTCTTCGAGGTCGGCCCGGTCGGCGACGTGCTCACAGCCGTCGCCCTCTGGCTCGCCTACGCGCTCTGGCTCCTCTGCCTCGTCCTCGCGCTGTCGAGCTTCCTCTCCGCCCCCGCGGCCGCGTCGGCGGCCGGCGTGGGCGTCTACGTGCTGCTCGCCGTGCTCAGCCAGTTCAGCTTCGCGCGCCCCACGTGGGTGCGTCTCCCCACCCTCGCCGGCGACGCCCTCGCCGGCGGCGCCGTCGAGGCGGCGTGGCCGCTGCTGACCGCGCTCCTCACGGCCGTCGCGCTCGTTGCCGTCGCCGTCGTGCGCTTCGGCCGGCGCGAGATCTGACCCCCGGCGGCCGGACGACCAGACGGCGCACGCGAAGCTCCACGCTCCTGACGCGGCCGTTCACCTGCCGTCCTCGGTCCACACCCGGAGCCCCGGGACGGTCGCGGCGACCGCCGCTCCCGCCCCGGTGCCGAGGCCCGCACCGGAGTCGAGGCCCGCACCGTCGCCGGCAGGGCCGCAGACGACGATGTCGCCGGCGCGGTCGGTGCGCAGGAGCGGCACGCCGTGCGCGGCGAGAAGCTCCTCCATCTCGGGGGTCGGGTGCCCGAAGCGGTTCGGCCCCACCGAGACCACCGCGAGCCGCGGGTGCAGCAGCTCGAGAAGGTCGGCGTCGAGCCCCCCGGAGCTGCCGTGGTGCGGCAGCTCGAGAACGTCGACCGGAGGCAGGCCCAGGGCGGCGAGCACCTCGCCCTCGGCGTCGCCGGGCACGACCACGTCCACGCCGCCGAGCTCGACGAGCACGACCAGGGCGACGTCGTTCTCGGCCTGGTTCGCGTCGGAGGTATGTGACGCCCCCGTGGGCAGCACGCGCAGACTCCAGCCGTCGCCGGAGAGGCCGAGCGCCGCCGTGCAGTCGGCGACCTCCGCCCCGGCCGCCGTGAGCTCGCGCCGCAGCCGCTCGAGCGTGGCGTCGGGCTCGTCGGGGTGCGGGATCAGGGCGGCCGCGATCGGCACCCGGCCGATGACGTCGGCGAGCCCGGCCGTGTGGTCGGCGTGCCCGTGCGACAGCACGAGCAGGTCGATGCGGCGCACACCGTGCAGGCGCAGCTCCTCGGCGAGCGGCTCGGGCCCGGCGTCGATCAGCACGGTGGGCCCGTCCGGCGACTGCACCAGCGTCGCCGCACCCTCCCCTACGTCGAGGAACGTGAGGCGCGGCTCGGCGGGCGCCCCTGCGGGGGCGGGCGCGGCGACGAGCACCGCCGAGACGATGGCCGCGGTCGCGACGACGATCGTGACCCGGCGCGCACGGTCGGTCGCATATGCGCGCAGCGAGACCCCCGCGCGCCGCGCGAGCAGCGCCAGCACCACGACCTCGGCGGCGAGAGCCGCGCCCAGCGTCACGGCGAGCGTGGGCCCGCGCCACTCGTAGACGGCCCACGACGGCCGGGCGAAGAAGCGCGACACCTCGACGAGGAAGCCGAGCAGCACGCCGCTGACGAGGTTGAGCGGTACACCCACCAGCCGGTGCACGAAGCCGAGCAGCAGGCTGAGCATGCCGAGGAACATCACCAGCCCGAGGACGAAGCCGCCGATCAGGTTCGCGGGCACCGCGACCACTGAGGCGGAACCGAACGCCGTCAGGGAGACCGGCGCCGTGGCGATGCTGGCCGCCGTCGTCACGCCTGCCTGCTCGGCGAACGGCCCCGGCAGGAAGGAGAGCGCCCGGGTGAGCGGCCGGGCCAGGACGAGCAACCCGGCGACGGCGGCGAACGAGAGCTGGAAGCTCACGTCATAGAGCGTCGCCGGGTTGACCGAGAGCAGCAGCGCAGCGGGAGCCAGGAGGAGAAGCCAGCCGTCGGTGGGGCGGGCGACCATCATGGCGAGCAGCCCCACCACGCCGGCGAACCCGGCGCGCACGATCGACGGCGCCGCCCCGGTGAGCACGACGTAGACGAGGACGACGCCGAGCAGGACCAGGAGCCGTGCCGTGCGCGGCACGCCGAGGAGACTGAGGGCGAAGCCCCACATCGAGCAGAGAAGGACGACGTTCTCGCCGGAGACGGCGAGGATGTGCAGCAGCCCGCTGCGGCGGAAGGCGTCGATGAGCGAGGGGTCGAGCCGCTCGTCGTCGCCGAGCACCATCCCCTGGAGCACCTCACGCACGGGCGAGCGCAGTCCGGCGGCGAGGTGGTCGCGCGAAGCGCGGCGCAGGCCGTCGATGAGACCCAGGACCCCGCCCCGGTGACCGGCGAGCCGAAGGTCGGCGTAGCCGCCCTCGAGCGTGACGTGCTCGCCGCGCCGCCGCAGGTAGCGGCCGTAGTCGAAGCCGCCCTCGTCGGGCGGCCCCGGGAGGTCCTCGATGCTGACCCGCTCGACGACGACGAGGGCGCCCTCGGTGAGAGGGCCGCACTGGTCGAGGTCGGGTGTCTCGCCCTCACCGACCTTCAGCGTCAGGTGTGCCGGCTCGTCGACGGCGCGGCCGTCGACGGCGTCGACGTGGAGCGGCAGCGACAGGCTGTCGTCGCGCAGCTCGGGCAGGTCGACGAGCGTGGCCTCGAGGGTGACGCGGTCGCCGACGGACGCCGCCAGCGTCGAGCGCTCGAGGGCCCCGAGACGGGCGCCGCCGACGGCGACGCCGGCCAGCACGAAGAGCCCCATCAGGAGCGTCACGACGGCCGCGCCGCGCACCCGGGCGGAGGCGGAGCTCGCGCGCCGGGCGACGAGGAGACCGACGGCCCCGGCGAGCGCCCCGCCGCAGAGCGTCAGCGGCGTGGCCCGCCAGGCCAGGGCGGCGACCAGGCCGGCGACGTAGCCGCCGAGGAGGACGTGCAGCGGCGCCAGCCGGCCGGCCATCTCAGACCGTGATCGAGTCCTTCATGGCGGCGAACTTGGCGTCGCCGATGCCAGGCACGTTCATGATGTCTTCGATCGCCGCGAACGGGCCCTGCTCGGTGCGGTAGTCGACGATGGCCTGCGCCGTCGCCGGCCCGACGCCGTCGAGCTCCTCGAGCTCGGCGGCGCTCGCCGTGTTGATGTTGACGAGGGCACCGGCGGACGGCGCCGCGACGGCGGCGACGCCGGCGGAAGGGGACGCGCCGCGCTCCGGGACGACGATCTGCTGGCCGTCGACGACCTTCGCCGCCAGGTTGACGGCGGCGAGCTCGGCCCGCGCCGTGGCGCCGCCGGCGAGCTCGATGGCCTCCTGTACACGGGCGCCGGCCGGCAGCGTCACCACGCCCGGGCTGCGGACGGCCCCGCACACGTGCACCGTGACGTCGGGAGCGACCGACGGCGCCGCCGACGGGCTCGCGGCGAGCGGGGCCAGCGCCAGCCGCGACCCGTCGGGCTCGCCGCCCGCCCGGGGCAACACCACGTAGCGGACGCCGAGCGCCAGGACGACCACGCCCAGGGCGGCATAGGCGTACATCTGGCGGCGGGTCAGGCTCACGGGCACCTCGGTGGTCGGGGGCGCCGGCCGGCGGAGGCCCCGGCCGGCGCCCCCGTACCGTAGCGCCGGGCCGCGCCGCCGTCAGCGGCCGCGCGCCGCGAAGAGGATGACGCTCGCCGGAGCAGGGCGGTGACGTTGCCGCGCGGCGAGACAGACGCAGGGTGGGGCGGCCGACGACGTGCCGGCCGCCGCACGATGATCGGAGTGCCGCGGCCGAAGCGTGAAGTGCGGGGCGGCCGAGGGTGGCCGGAGATGCGAAGGGCGGGGTGGCCGGAGATGCGAAGGGTGGGGCGGCCGGCCCACAGCCGGCCGCCCCACCCTGCGACGCGTCGCGCGTCAGCGCACGACGAAATTGACGAGCTTGCCCGGCACGTACACTTCCTTGACGAGCTCCTTGCCCTCGAGGAAGCGCGCCGTGTTGCCCGCCGCGCGGGCCAGGGCGAAGACCGCCGCGCGCTCGGCGTCGACCGGCACCGAGAGCCGGTCGCGCAGCTTGCCGTTGACCTGCACGACCACGGTGACCACCTCGTCGGCGGCGAGCTCCTCGTCCCACTCCGGCCACGTCGCCTCGAGCGCCGAGCCCGGCTGCCCGAGGAGCTCCCAGACCTCCTCGGCGAGGTGCGGCGCCATCGGCGCCAGCAGGCGCGTCATGTCGACGACGAGGCCGCGCCACTGCGCCAGCGTCAGGGCGCCGCGCGCCCCGGCCCACACATCCATCGCCTCGTTCTGCAGCTCCATGAGCGCCGACACGGCGGTGTTGAAGCGGAAGGTCTCGATGTCGCCCGTGACCTTGCGGATCGTCTTGTGCAGCGTGCGCACCAGAGCGCGGCCCTTGTCGGCCTCGGCCTCGTCCGCGGTCACCCCGCTGCCCTCGGCCGCGGCCACGTCGCCCGCCAGGTTCCAGAACCGGCCGAGGAACCGCGCGCAGCCCTGCACGCCGCGGTCGCTCCAGGCGACCGCCTGCTCGAAGGGCGCGATGAAGAGCTCGTAGACGCGCAGGCTGTCGGCCCCGTAGCGCTCGACCACGCTGTCCGGGGTGACGACGTTGCCCTTCGACTTGCTCATCTTCTGGCCGTCCTCGGCGAGGATCATCCCCTGGTTGCGCAGCGTGGCGTAGGGCTCGGCGAAGCTCACGTGGCCGGCGTCGTACAGCACCTTGCAGAAGAAGCGCGCGTAGAGGAGGTGCATCACGGCGTGCTCGGCGCCCCCGACGTAGAGGTCGACGGGCAGCCAGTAGTCGACCTTGTCGCGCGCGAAGGCGGCGTCGGGGTGCCGGGGCGAGGCGTAGCGCAGGTGGTACCAGGAGGAGCAGACGAACGTGTCCATGGTGTCGGTCTCGCGGTGCGCCGGGCCCCCGCAGCGCGGGCAGGTCGTGTGCACGAAGGCCGCGTCGCGCGCCAGCGGCGACTGCCCCTCGCCCGTCGGCTTGAAGTCCTCGAGGTCGGGGAGCAGCACGGGAAGCTGCTCGACCGGCACCGGAACGACGCCGCAGCCCTCGCAGTAGACGACGGGGATCGGCACGCCCCAGTAGCGCTGCCGGCTGATCAGCCAGTCGCGGAGCTTGAAGTTGACCTTGCGCCGGGCGAGGCCCCGCTCGCCGAGCCAGTCGGTGATCGCGTCGAAGGCCTCGCCCGGCGCCGGCAGCCCGTCGAAGCGCCCGGAGTTCACCATGACGCCGTCGCCGACGTAGGCCTCGGCGAGCGCGCCCTGTGCCCCGCACGGCGGGGCGATGACCTCGACGATGGGCAGCCCGAACTGTGTGGCGAACTGGAAGTCGCGCTCGTCGTGCGCCGGCACGGCCATGATCGCCCCGGTGCCGTAGCCCATCAGCACGTAGTCGCTGATCCAGATCGGCACCCGCTCGTCGTTCACCGGATTGACGGCGTAGGCGCCGATGAAGACGCCGGTCTTCTCCTTCTCGGTCGAGAGGCGCTCGATCTCGCTCTCGCGGCGGGCCTGGTCCTTGTAGGCGGCGACGGCCTCGCGGTGCTCGGCCGTCGTCAGCTCGTCGACCAGCGGATGCTCGGGGGCGAGCACCATGTAGGTGGCGCCGAAGAGCGTGTCGGGCCGGGTCGTGAAGACGGTCAGGGGCTCGTCGCGACCGGGCAGAGCGAAGTCGACCTCGGCGCCCTCGCTGCGCCCGATCCAGTTGGTCTGCATGAGCCTGATCTGCTCGGGCCAGTCGATCGTCCCCAGGTCGTCGAGCAGGCGCTGGGCGTAGTCGGTGATGCGGAAGTACCACTGCTCGAGGTCCTTCTTGGTCACGTCGCTGCCGCAGCGCCAGCAGCGCCCCTGCTCGACCTGCTCGTTGGCGAGGATCGTCTTGCAGCTCGGGCACCACCACTGCTGGCCGGTGCCGCGATAGGCGAGGCCGCGCTCGTGCATGAGGAGGAAGAACCACTGCGTCCAGCGGTAGTAGTCGGGGTCGATCGAGCTGATCTCGCGCGACCAGTCGAAGGACAGGCCGATCATGTCCATCTGGCGGTGGTAGTTGGCGATGTTGCGCTCGGTCGTGACCCTCGGGTGGACGCCCATCTTGAGGGCGTAGTTCTCGGCCGGCAGGCCGAAGGCGTCCCAGCCCATCGGGTGGAGGACGTTGAAGCCCCGCATGCGCCGGTAGCGCGAGACCGCGTCGGTCGGCACGTAGTTGCGGCAGTGACCGACCGAGAGCCCGTCGCCGGAGGGGTAGGGGAAGAAGTCCAGGCAGTAGAACTTGGGCCGCTCGGAGTCGTCGTCGACGCGGTACGCGTCGCGCTCCCTCCAGCGCCGCTGCCACTTCGCCTCGACGGCGTGGGGGTCGTAGCGTCGGTCCATCCCGTCCTCTCGTCGGCCGCGCCGCGGCGCGGGGTCGTCGTCGCGCGGCGCGGGGTCGTCGTCGCGGTCTCCGTTCGGCCGGGCGCGGCGGGTCACGCACGACCCACCGCGCCCGGCCGAACGGCACCTGATTATACGGGACGCCGCGGAGCCAGGGGCGCTGCCCGCTCCGCCGGCCGCCGAGGACGTCGGCGCGCCAAGGGTCGCCCCTGCCGGGGTCGATCCCGCCGGGAGCCCTGGCGGAGTCGACCCTGCCCGCTCCGCCGGCCGCCGGGCGCGTGCGCCCCTGGCGGGGCCGCCTTGCCGGCGGCGGGCCTCCGCCGTGCCTCAGCCGTCGACGGGTTCCGTGACGACGCTCGACCGTCCGCCGGGCGCGTAGCTCAGGGTCGTCACGCGGCGCAAGCGCGGACCGGGGCCGGGTCCGAAGTGCAGCAGCTGGGCGGTCGCGGCGACGGGCTCGCCGCGGCCGAGGGCGCCGTAGCCCGACGCACCCACCGTGCCGGCGTTCACGACGGTCACCGTGCCCCGACGCTCGACGGCCGCGCGGTGGTCGTTGCCGCAGGCGACCACGAGCGGCGCCCCTCGCGCCGCGGCCAGGCGGACCACCTGTTCGGCCTGCCGCAGGTCGTGCACGAGCAGGATGTCGGGGTCGCGCCGCCGGCCACCCGGCGGCAAGTCCTGCCGCCTGCGCGGCCAGCGCCGCGGCGTCGGCCTCGACGGAGGGCGAGCGCGCCGCCGGGTCGCTCGCCCCGAAGACCCGCAGCCCGGCCCGTTCGACGCCGCGCCCCTCGAGCACCTCCCACCCCCGCGCGGCGAGCGCCTCGAGGGCTGCGGGGCCGTCGTGGTTCCCGCCGACGGCCAGGACGGCGGGCGCGCGGCGAGCCGCGCGCCCGCCACCGTCGCCGCCCCGCTCGAGCAGCGCCGCGACCATGCCCGCCTCGGCCGCCGTCCCCGCGTCGGTCACGTCGCCGGCCACGAGCACGAGATCGACGCCGAGCAGGTCGCCGCGCGCCAGGCGCTCCACGAGCGCCGCGCCGAAGGCACCGGCGTGCAGGTCGCTCACCAGCAGCACGGTCGTACCCTCGACCTCAGGATGAGCTTCATACTCGAACCAGCGCGCCGTCACGAGGCCTCCGCGGACGTACTCCTCGAAGCGGCCGAGCGCCGGGCGGCGCCGCACCACGGCGCAGAGCGCCGCGAGGAGCGCCGCCGCCCGGCGCGCGAGCCGGCGCGCCGCGGCGACAATCGCGACCCGCCGCGCGCCCCCCGCCGTGTCCCGCGGTGCTCGCGCCCAGGCCACCCCGTCACTCCACGATCGGCCGGTAGTCGATGCGCGAGCGGCCGTCCCTCGAGTAAGAGACCGATGTGACGGCCACCAGCCGCGTCACGTCGTCGAGGGCGAAGTCGAGGAGCTGGAAGGAGTAGGGGATCTCCTCCCCGCGCCCGAGCGAGCCGTACCCCGAGGCGCCGGCCGTCCCCGGGTCCACGAGGACGACGGAGCCCCGGCGGGTGACGGCCAGCACGTGGTCGTGCCCATAGGCGACGACGAGAGGCTCGCCGGCCTCCTCCGCCAGGTCGATCACGCCCTCCGCCTGACGGATGTCGTGCACCAGGAGGATGTCGGGCGCCGCGAGCATCGGCCACACGGCGGCGAGCCGCTCGTCCTGGCCGGCGAGCAGGCCGACATCGGAGTCCACCTGGGGCGACCAGGCGACGGGATCGCTCACGCCGTAGACCCTCAGGCCGGCCGCCTCCACGGCGGCCCAGTCGAGCACCCGGTAGTCCGAGGCCGCGAACGCCTCCATCGCCGGAGCGTCCTCGTGGTTGCCCCCGATCATCAGCACGGGGACGCCGTCCGGCGGCTTGAAGAGGTGCAGGAAGGCCTCGGCCTCCTCGCGCGTCCCCGCGTCGGTCACGTCGCCGGCGACGAGGACGAGGTCGACCGGGTCGTCGCGGCCGCGGGCGAGGCGGGACGCGTACCGCATGCCGTAGATGTTGGTGTGCACGTCGCTGAAGAGGAGCACGCGCCGGACGTCGGCCGGAACGGCCGTACCCTCGACCTCACGTTCAAGCTCGAGCGCGACCACCTCGAGACCTTCGACGTACTCACTGAGCCGCTCGAGGCGGCCGGCCTCCTGGGCCTCGAGGCCGCGCACGAGCGCCAGCAGGCGCGGGACGTTGCGCGCGAGGCCCTCGTAGCGCACCTCGGGCGTGCGGTCGGCGCTGCCCAGCGTCAGGAGCACGAAGGCGCCGCCCAGCGCCAGCGTCCCGGCGGCGCCGAACCCGGCAGCGAGCAGCGTCGTCCGCGCCCCGCGCGGCCCCACGATCAGCAACCCGATGCCGGCGCCGAGGCCGAGCAGCCAGAGACCCTTGCTGAAGAGGAAGCGCTGGAAGGCGGCGCGCACCGTCGTCTCGAACTCCGGCAGACCGCGCAGCAGCTGCTCGGCCTCGTCGAGCGAGGGGACCTCGTCGGGCAGGCGGTAGTCGACCGAGACGTCGACCGGCGTACGGTGCGTGTGGAGGGCGAGCACCCCGGCCGGGCCGAGGGGCATCACGATGTCGCCGCCCCGGAGGGCCGGGTGCAGCTGGAAGGTGACGGTCCCGCGCGGCACCCGGTAGGTGCCGGCGGCCAGCAGTCCGATCAGGCAGACGGCCACGAGGATCAGCCCGACGACGCGCACGACGGCCGCCGCCAGCGACGCGCCCCTCGAAGGGCGCGTGCCGCTCCGGCCGTCGCTGCCGCCTCGTTCCACGCCGCCTCCTCGCCCGCCTCCATTGTGCCCGCTCGGACGTGTGGCCGCGAGCCGCGCCGTCATGCTATACTCTCTCGCCCGCGGGCAGCGCCCGCGCCCGGTGGGGGTATAGCTCAGCTGGGAGAGCGTTTGGCTGGCAGCCAAAAGGTCAGGGGTTCGAATCCCCTTACCTCCACCACCGCCCCCCTCCCATCGCACGTGCGGCTTCGGCACGTGCTCTCCGCATCGGCGCGGCTCGGCACGTGCTCTCCGCATCGACGCGGCTGCTGCGAGACGCTCCCCGCCGCGGCTCCGGCTCCTGCGCGACGCTCCGGCACGCGGCTCCGGCGCCTCCAGCGAAATGGCTCCGCCACCTGCGCGACAGCGGGTCCGGCACCTCCACGTCAGCGGCTCCGGCATCTGCGCGTCAGCGGCTCCGGCACCTGCGCGACACCCGAAGCTCCGAAGGCGGCGCCGGCCCCCTCGAGCCAGGGGACTCTCGCCTTCGCCGTGTTTAGCCCGCCACAGGCGAGGATAGGATTCGGGGACCAAGGCCGCGCGGGCACCCGATCCGTGCGGCGGTCGACGGTCGTCGGGAGGCATGGATGGAGGAGCGGCCCCAGTTCCAGGTCGATGTCGAGAAGGCCGGCGACGACGTCGGTATCGTCGTGCTGCGCGGCGAGGTCGACATCTACTCGGCGCCACAGTTCAAGGAGGCCCTCGTCAACGGCATCGAGGAGGGCGCGCGGCGCATCGTCGTCGACCTGAGCGACGTCACCTTCATCGACTCGACGGCCCTCGGCGTGCTCGTGAGCGGCGCGAAGCGCGTCCGTCCGCGCAACGGCAACCTCGACATCGTGTGCAAGGACGAGAACATCATCCGCATCTTCGAGATCACCGGGCTCAACCGCATCTTCGGCATCTACCCCGACCGGGCGGCGGCGCTGAAGGCGGTCGTCCCCTGACGAGGAGCGCGACCGCGACGTAGACGACCTGGTCACCCATCGGGGGGAGGAAGACGATGGAATTCCGGTCAGCGAACGCTTTCCGCGGGCACAGGATCCTGAGCGCCGCCGACGACCTCTCGCGGGCGCGGACCTACGGCTCCGGGCGCGTCTGCGCCGTCCCCGGATGCGGGACCGTGCTGTCGGCCTACAATCCCTCCGACGTCTGCGCCCTGCACAGCGGCGCCTGGCGTGACGCGTCACCTCAGGCGGCGCGCAAGCTCTCGCAACGCGAGGAACTGACGCGCCGCTGCGCCTTCGAGCCGTGCAGCCGCGAGTTCACGACCACGAACCCCTCCAAGAAGTACTGCAGCGACGCGTGCAGGATGCGCGCCTTCCAGGCTCGCGTCACCGCGGCCCGCCGTCTCGCCGACACCGGCGCGGCGCAGGAGCGCCGCGCGAGCTGAGGCGGGCCACCCGTGCCGGAGACGGCCGGCGGCGCGAGTCTCGCGCCGCCGGCCGTCTCCGTGTCGCCCGCCGCCCGCGCCCGCGCGCCGCGGCGTCCGCGTCGCCGACGAGGCGTCAGGAGGGCGCGGAGCCGGCCGAGAACGCCGGCGGGATCACCGGCAGCGGCCCGCTGGCGAGGACCCGTACGCCCTCCTCGACCGAGTCGTAGACGGGGACGACGTTGGGCAACCCCACGGTCCCGAGGACCTTGCGCACGTGTCCGCGCGGACGGGTGACGAGCAGCTCTCTGCCCTGCCCGTGCAGGCGCGTCACGAGCGTCACCACGTAGCCGACGAACGAGGAGTCGATGTAGCGCACGCCTTCGAGGTCGAGG
>Ga0209164_1002125_pt1 | contig 22285 bp, 23 predicted proteins | sample MTBNYHSulfiMetaG_FD_187458 | JGI IMG/M metagenome (GOLD analysis project Ga0209164, IMG submission 187458) | Enrichment culture microbial communities from rom New York Harbor, USA that are MTBE-degrading - MTBE-NYH (New York Harbor Sulfidogenic)... | ecosystem: Environmental > Aquatic > Marine >... | reverse complement strand
TATTGAATCGATGGGGTTTCTCCTTCAGACACTGGAAAAGCAACGCCAGGGCCTTGCGCCACCGGGGTTGCTCGACCCCCGCCAGGCCAGCCAGGGCCAGCGCACATTTGAGGCTGAAGTAAATGGAGCTGCATCCGGTGACCAGTGCCATGCGATCGACCCGTCCCTCGGGGCTGATCGCCCAATAGATCTCACCGGAAGGCATTTGATAGTGCAGGACGAAATCAATGGCGCGCCGAACCGTCGGCCACATCCGGCGCGCGAAGTCCATATCGTGGGTGCTCAGGTAATAATGATAGACGCCTACGGCGACATACGCGGCATGGTTGGTCTCCCGCGTGCGATCCGAGGGCTGGCCGTTGGTGTAGGCGGCGTACCAGCTCCCGTCGGGCATCTGAGTGTTGCACAGCCAATCGAAGGCCCGGCGCGAAGCGTCCAGGGCACCGCAGATGGTCAACCCCATGGCCGACTCCACATGATCCCAGGGATCGACTTTTTCTCCGATCGACCATGGAATGGCGCCATCGGGTTGCTGCAACTGTAAAATAAGATCCAGGGGGGCGGAAAGATCGACGGCCAGATCCTGCTGTTCGGCAACGTTATGAAAGCGTGGTGTCACGAAAGGAGCACTCCTTAATGATTGACGACACCGTAAAAAGCCACAGATGCGTCATGCCGGCGAACGCCGGCATCCAGAAGCTACTGAAGATACTGGATCCCGGCTTTCGCCGGGATGACGGGAAAACCTGATTCCGGACGTTTTACAAGTTCATCAATAGTTGACTCGGTGATGGGATACCTTCCATCAAGTGATGGGCAACATACTGGAAAGACGGCATCCAACACAAGGCAAAAATTCGCCGTCTATTTGACAAATTATGAGACAAATAAAGTAGATGTGTTATTAAGGGACACATGCGGATCTCTTGACAAGGTCGGGCCTCTTTTCTAATTTGGCCGTACCCTCACCCGCCGACCGGCTGAATTGCAGCGGCACGGCACTTGACACAAGGAGACTCATGATCGTGGAAGAGTTGACCCGTCGTATCGAACAACAACACGCCTTGATCGATCAGATTCGCAATGAAATCGGCAAAGTCCTCATCGGCCAGCAGGCGTTGATCGAAGGCCTGCTGATCGGCCTGTTCACCAAGGGGCACATCCTCATCGAAGGGGTGCCCGGGTTGGCCAAGACCAGCGCGGTCAAGGCCCTGGCCGATACGGTGCAGGCGGATTTCAAGCGCATCCAGTTCACCCCGGACCTGCTGCCGGCCGACCTGATCGGCACCGAGGTCTATCGCCCCAAAACCGGCGATTTCGTGATCAAAAAGGGCCCGTTGTTCAACAACATCATCCTGGCCGACGAAATCAACCGCGCGCCGTCCAAGGTCCAATCGGCGCTGCTCGAAGCCATGCAGGAGCGCCAGGTGACCATCGGGGAAACCACCTTCAAGCTGGCCGATCCGTTCCTGGTGCTGGCCACCCAGAATCCCATCGAACAGGAAGGCACCTACCCCCTGCCCGAGGCCCAGGTGGACCGCTTCATGCTCAAGCTGCTCATCGACTACCCGGACCCGACCGAGGAGAAACAGATCATGCAGCGGGTGGGCTTCGAATCGCCCGCCCGGGTATCGGCCGTGCTCACGCCCGACCAGATCGAGGCCATCCGCCAAATGATCCTTGCCGTTTATATGGATGACAAACTGCGCGACTACATCGTGGCGCTGGTATTTGCCACCCGCCAACCCGAACGGTTGGGCATCGATATCCAGTCCTATATCCAGTATGGCGCGTCCCCGCGGGCCACCATCTTCCTCAGTCTGGCCGCCCGCGCTTACGCCTTTCTGCACGGACGCGCCTATGTCACCCCACAGGATGTGAAAACCATCGCCCCGTCGGTGCTCCGGCACCGGATCATTCCAACCTACGAGGCCGAAGCCGAGGACATCACCACCGACCGGATCATCGCCCGCATCTTCGAGGCCGTGCCCGTACCGTAAGGCCGAACGGCGAGAACCCCGGACCCACGACAACGGATCGACGACATGGTGCCAGCCGACATCATCAAAAAGATCAAAAAGGTTCACATCCGCACCGGCCGCACGGTCAATACCCTCATGGCCGGCCAGTACAAATCGGCCTTTCGCGGCGCGGGCATCGAATTCGAGGAGGTGCGCGAATACGCCCCCGGGGATGATGTAAAAAGCATCGACTGGAAAGTGTCGGCCCGGCTCGGGCGGCCGTTTGTCAAGCGTTACCGCGAAGAGCGGGAGATGATCGTCATGCTGCTGGTGGATCTGAGTGCATCGGGCCGATTCGGCACCGAGACGAACCCCAAGCAGGCGGTCGCGGCCGAAACGGCGGCCATCCTGGCATTCAACGCCATCCGCAACAACGACAAGGTGGGGGCCATCCTGTTCACCGACCAGGTGGAACGCTACATACCGCCCCAAAAGGGCAGCGGTCATGTCTGGCGGGTCATCAAGGAGATCTTCACCCACGCGCCTCAGCACGTCGGCACCGACATTTCGGGAGCCGTCGGCTTCCTTGGCCGCGTGTGCCGCAAGCGTTCGGTGGCGTTCGTGATCTCCGACTTTCTGCTTCCCGGCGACCACGTGGTGGATCGGCAAATGCGTTCGGTCAACCGCCGCCATGAGTTGATCCACATTTTGATCAGCGATCCGGGCGAATTCACCCTGCCGGAGGGCGGGATCGTGACGGTGAAAGAATTGGAAAGCGGCCGCCTGGTGCGCCTGGACGCTTCCCACGCGCCCACGCGCCGGCGCTACGAAATTGGGCGCAGAGTCGCGCATCAAAACATCAAGGATGAATTCAAGGCCGCCAACATGGATTGCATCGACATCAGCACCGCGGCATCGACCGCCGATGCCCTGGTCCGTTATTTCCGGACCCGGGAAAGACGCCGGCGATGAACGATATTTACGACATCAAACCCGCCCTGGAAATGGGACCGGATTGGCGCTGGTGGGTCTGGGGCCTGGTGGCGCTCGGCGTGGCGGCGGCCGTTCTGCTGGCATGGCGGTGGTGGCGCCGCCGCCGGAAAGCCGATGGGGCGCCGGATTCGGCACCGGCCATCAGCCCGCAAGAGGAGGCGCTGGTCGAATTGGACCGACTGGCGTCCGATCCCCGGACCGATGGCAAACGGTTCTATTTCAGGCTCTCGGCCGTCGTACGCCGCTATGTGGAACGGCGGTTCAATCTACCGGCGGAAGAGATGACCCTCGAAGAGCTGCTGCCCGGGGTGGAACGACTGCCCGTGGATCGGGCGCTGCGCGAACGGTTCAAGGCGCTCTGCCGGCGCTGCGAACCGATCAAGTTTGCCGATGCACCGGCCCGGCAGGATTGGATGACCCAGGACCTGGCGTTTGCCACGGAATTCGTGAAACGCACCACCCCGGCGGCCACGGAAGCGGCGCCGGACAACAGGAAGCGGTAGACCGACCATGTTCCGATTCGCAACCCCCCATGCCTTCCTTCTGCTCATCCTGATCCCCCTGGTGGCCGGGTATCGCCGAAGCCACCCGGAGGCGGCCATGGGACATCCGGGGGGCCATCCGGTGGGCGACCTGCTGCCCGGCTTGGGCTTGCGGGTGCATCGCCTGCTGCCCCTGCTCTTTTATCTGGTCCTGGTCCTGCTGATCGGCGCACTGGCACGGCCGCAATACGGCACCGAGCGCGCCACGGTCAATGAATCGGGCATCAATATCGTCCTGGCGGTGGATCTGTCCGAGAGCATGGCCGCCCTCGACTTCAAACAGGAGGGCCGCATCGTCAACCGCCTGGAAGCCGTCAAGCGCGTGGTCAACGATTTTATCGCCCGTCGCGACGGCGATCGCATCGGCCTGGTGGTTTTCGGCAGCCAGGCCTATACCCAGCTGCCGCTGACACGAGACTACCAGACGATCGCCGCTATGCTCGACCGGCTCCAGATCGGGGCGGCCGGCCGCGCCACGGCCGTGGGCGATGCCATCGGCATCTCCATCAAGCGGCTGGCCGATATCGAGAGCCGCACCCACATCATCATCCTGCTGACCGACGGCCGGAGCAACAGCGGCGAGCTGACGCCGCCAACAGCGGCCGACATCGCGAGCCAGAAGGGCATCAAAATCTACACCATCGGCGTCGGCGGCGAGGGGCGGGCACCCTTCCTGGTCAACGATCCCATCTTCGGACAGCGCTACGTCTATCAGGATGTGGATCTGGACGAGGAGACGCTCGTGCAGATCGCCCGGGTCACCGGTGGATCTTACTTTCGGGCCCAGGATACGGTGGAACTGGAAAAAATCTACGCCACCATCGATGCCTTGGAAAAAACGGAAGCCAAGGTGGCGCGCTTCGCCGAATACAAAGAGTTGTACCGCTATCTGCTCGTGCCGGCATTGGCTTTGCTGGCACTCTGGATTGTGCTAAAAAATACGCGATTTCTGGAAATTCCGTAGTCCTGGAAATAACATCATGAAGTTCACGCACATCGACATGTTGTTCCTGTTGTGGGTCATTCCCTTGATGCTGCTGATCTATGCCTGTGGCTGGCGCCGGCGAAGACGCATCCTGGACCGTTTCGGCGACCCCGGCACGTTGCAGACGATCCTGCCCCAGGGGATCCGCCAAAGGCGCCGGCTGCAGGCCGGATTGACCTTGACGGCCATGCTCCTGCTGGTCCTGGCCATGGCCGGACCCCAATACGGTTTTCGCTGGCAAACGGTCGAACGCCGGGGCGTGGACCTGATCCTGGCCCTGGATTGTTCGCGCAGCATGCTGGCCCAGGATATTCAACCCACGCGACTGGACCGCGCCAAGCGGGAGATCATCGACCTGCTCGCCATGCTGGGCGGCGACCGCGTGGGGCTGGTGGCCTTCAGCGGCACCGCCTTTCTGCAATGCCCGCTCACCCTCGACTATGCCGCCTTTGATCTGTTTCTCAACGTCCTGACCCCCGCCTACCTGCCCGTGGGCGGCAGCGATTTAAGCGCGGCCATCCAGACCGCCCTCGACGGATTCGATGCCGAAGACCCTGCCGAAAAGGCGATTATTCTCATCACCGACGGGGAACATACGGGGCGGACCGACCCCGAGGCAGCGGCCCTGGCGGCCCGCAAGGCCGGCGTCAAACTGTTTTGCATCGGCGTGGGCGCCACTTCGGGCGTCCCGGTACCGGCCGCCAAGGGCGGCTTCCAGAAAGATGCGGCCGGCCAGATCGTCGTGTCCCGCCTCGACGAGGCGCTGCTCACCCGCCTGGCCCTGGCCACCGGCGGCGCCTACGTCCGCTCGGTGGCGGGCGATATGGACCTGGATCGTATCTATCGGGAGCAGATTCGCGACACCATGGCAGATGCCGCCCTGGAAAGCGGACGCAAACAGGTGTGGGCCGATCGATTCCAGTGGCCGCTCTCCCTGGCCCTGGTGTTGCTGCTGGTCGCCTGGGCCATACCCGAAGCCAAAAAGCAGGCGGCCGCGGTATTTGCCGCGTTGATCCTCCTCGGCGCAGCCCCGGATCCGGCGGCGGCCGGCCCCCTGCAAAAAGGGTATGACGCTTACCGGCAAGGACAATTCGACGAGGCCCGCGATCACTTTCTTCAGGGGCAGGTCCACCGTCCGGACGACCCCCGGGTGCTGTACAACATCGGCAATGCCTATTACAAAACCGGCGATTACGATGCCGCCGAAGCCTATTACGGACGGGCCCTCTCCCAGGCGCCGCCGGAACTGCAGGCCAAACTGCGCTACAACCTGGGCAACACGGCCTATCGCCGCCAGGCCCTGGAGCAGGCCATCGCCCATTATCAGGCCGCGCTGGAGATCGACCCCAACGACGAACAGGCAAGGGCCAACCTGGATTTTGTACGCGAACAACTGAAAAGGCAGCCACAGTCGGGCGACGGCGCCGGAGACAACGCCCGGGAGAATGGCAAGAAGGAATCGAGGCCCTCCGCCGGTGCACAACCGCCTGAACAACAAACCGGATCGGATGAAACAACCACCCAGAACAGCCCATCGTCCGACGGCCCGACTCAGCACCAGGATGAATCACGATATGGGGCCGAGATGACGGAAACTGGCGAGGGATCGCCCCAGGCGGATGGACAAACCTCCCCCGGAAACAGCACAGCATCCGAACGCCAGGCCCAGCACCCCGGCGCCCCGGCCGCCGTCCAGATGCTCAACCGGCTCAAAGATGAACCGGGCCGGGCCATGATGCCCCGGTATCAACCGCGGCAGGTGGAAAAGGATTGGTGATGGACCGCTGGCGTTGGCTCATAAGCCTGCTGTGGCTGCTGATTGCGGTTGCCCCGGCCGCCGCGGGCGAAACCGCCCGGGAAGTGTGGGTGGAAGCGACCCTGTCCGACCCCACCCCGTACGTGGGGCAGCAGATCACCTACCGCTTTGCGCTCTTCCAATCGGTCCGGGTGACCGACGCCACCTTCCAACCGCCGGCGTTCGACGGCTTTTCGGCCGAGGAGATCAGGGATCGCGCCTCCCGGCGCGAGACCATCGACGGCCGGGAGTACGTGGTCACCGAAGTCTACTATGTGCTGATACCCCTGGCGCCCGGCACCCACACCATCGGAGCCGCCACCCTCCAGTTGGGCATCGTCAGGCCGGATCGGCAGCGGCGGCGCACCCCCTTCGACGACTTCTTCGACGATCCCTTTATCCTTCGCGGCCGCGTGGAGCCCCGGGTGCTGGAAACCAAGCCCATGGCCGTGACGGTCCGTCCCCTGCCCCCCTGGGACGGCCCGCTGCCATTCTCCGGGCTGGTCGGTGAGTTCGACATGACGGCCGCCCTCGAAAACCCCGGACTCGAGGTGGGCGACTCCACGACCCTGACCGTCACGGTCCAGGGCAGCGGCAACATCATGGACGCGACGGCTCCCCGGATTCTGGTGCCGGACGCATTCAAAACATACGCCGACGCACCCGACGAACAGATCGAACTGACCGTCGACGGCTACCAGGGCAAAAAAAGCTTCCGCACGGCGCTGGTGCCGGTACAGGCTGGCGAATTCCAATTGCCGGGGCTGCAACTGACCTATTTCGACGTAACCCAGGGGGCCTATCGCACCCTGAACGCTGCGCTGCCCGCATTGACCGTTGCGCCCGGTGAAACCGCACCGGCCGTTCCCCCGGCCGCCGGTCCTATGGCCGCACGCTCCGAAAAGTCCCTGGTGACGTTTACCGGCCGGGACATTCTGCCGCCCAAGGAGGGACTGACCGCCCTGACGCCGCATCGTCCGCTCACCTGGCCCGTGCTGCTGCTCGGCCTGTTGCTGCCGGCCGGCGTTTTCGGGACGGTGGTCCTGGTCCAGCGGGCCCGGCGCATGGAGGGTCATCCGGTCGCACGCATGCGCCAGCGGGCTCGAAAGGCGCTCAAAACCGCGCGTGCCCAAATGGCCACTGACCCGTCGGCCTATTTGACCGCCCTGTATCGGGCTCTCACCTCGGCCATCTTTGCCCGCATCGGTCGCAGCGGCGAGGCGTTGGCCTGGAAAGAGGCTGAAACACTGCTGCGCGACCACGGCGTGGACCCGGAATTGGCCCGGCAGGCGACCGGCCTGCTCACCCGGATCGAATCGAGCAGATTCAGCGGCGCCCGGCTATCCCCGGAGGAACGCGAACGGCTGCTCGCCCGCACGCGTCAAATGGTCCGGAGGCTGACCCCATGATCCGATCGATCCGCATCACCGTCTGGATGGCCGCCGTGCTGGCGTTGTGGTGCGTGCCATCGGCCGCATCGCCCTTGGCTCGGCCGTTTCTGTCCGGCCTGGAGGCTTACCAGGCCGGGCGTTACGATCAGGCCGTCGAGCAGTGGGAAGGAATCGTCAGCGACGGCGTCATCAACCCGGAACTCTTTTACAATCTGGGCAACGCCTGTCTGAAGGCCGACCGCCTGGGGCCGGCCATTCTCTGGTATGAACGGGCCGCCCGGCTGCGGCCCAACGATCCGGACCTGCGGTTCAATCTCGATTATGCCCGATCCCTGACCCGGGACCGTGCGGAGGAGGCGACGATACCTCTGGCCCGCATCCTCTTTTTCTGGAACTATCATCTGAGCCGGCCCACCATTGCCATCACGGCACTGGCCGGCAACCTGGTCTTTTGGGCGCTCCTGGTCGCATGGCGGCTGACCCGGCGAAGAGGGTTTTTCCGGACCGCCGTCCTCGTGGCCGCGCCCACCTTCGTCCTCATCCTGACCGCCGCGTACAACCTCTACGAAGATGGACACCGGAGACAGGCCGTCATCCTGCCCGGGGCCGTATCGGTGCGGTCGGGACACCAGCCGACCGATACCGAACTGTTCGTGCTGCATGCCGGTGCCAAAGTACGCGTGGTCAAAGCATCAAAAAAACATTATCAAATTCGTTATTCGGCCGATAAAATCGGATGGATCGAACAGGAGGCAGCGGGACTGATCGTTTTCAGGATTTGGGATGATGCGTCGGTAAAATGAGCGGGTCGCCAGGGCGGGATGGTCGCGGTGTACATGCTGAAACGAAAATTTCGGTTCTATTTCCATGCCTTCGGCATCGCCGCCCGCAACTTCGTGTGGGATGACTGTTTGACCGTCTCCGCCTCGATCTCGTTCGTTTTCCTGCTCTCGATCATTCCCTTTTCGGCCCTGTTCCTCTTTCTGCTCAACTTTTTCAAGGATCTCTTTCTGCCGGGCATGTTGCCGGACAACATGGTGGATATCCTCGTGGAGGATCTCACTCAGATCATCCCCTTCGTCTCTCGGAGTTGGATTCAGACCCACCTCATCGAATCGGTCGGCCTGGGCTCGTTCACAACGATCAACCTGTTGATGCTGCCCATTGTCAGCGGTCTGTTGTTCAAATCTCTGGAAGAGGCGTTTCGCCGGATTTTTCACCTGGAGCGGCGTCATCTGCTCAGGGGACACATCGCCTATGCCGCCATGAGCATCTTTGCGATCCTGCTCTTCTTCATGGCCAACCTGATCTGGACCCTGGCCGCCGACACCGTCCGGCCGCTGCAGCACTATCTGGCCCGAGACCCTTACATTCATGATATCTACGCCACGGCCATCGACTACGTCACCTTCAACCAGTACAACATCGTTTCCGCACTGATCCTGATCCTCTTTTTCCTCGCTACCGCCCGGCTGTTCCTGTCGACGCCCATCAAGATGCATCACCGCGTGGCCGCGGCCGCCCTCTTCGCCTGGTCATGGATTCTGGCGCGTGTGGTCTTCGGCTACTATATCCAGCATGTCACCCGCATCAACGTCCTGTTCGGCTCGCTCAGTTCGGTGTGCATCATTTTGCTCTGGGTGTTCTACTCGTCGCTTGCCTTGCTCTATTCCGTGGAATACATGTATGTTCTGCACGGCGGCCCCTACAAGGTGTGGGACGACCGGTCGCGCGCCAGGCGATCGAGCCGCTAGCGCATTCGAAATCCGGGAACACAGAGAGGCCCATGGCAACTAACAGGCCGAGCCGGCGCCGGTCCTTTTACGAGGGCATGCGCGACACGCTACCGCTGATCATCGGCGCCATTCCGTTCGGTATCATCTTCGGCACCCTCGCCGGTGGCGCCGGTCTTTCCCCGGCCGGCACCATGGGCATGTCCCTTTTCGTCTTCGCCGGATCGGCCCAGTTCGTGGCCCTGGGCATGCTGGCCAACGGTGCGGCCTGGCCGTTGATCGCCCTCACCACCCTGGTGGTCAATTTCCGCCACCTGCTCTACACCGCCACCCTGCTGCCTTACCTGCAGCGCCTGCCCCGGAAGTGGCAGATCGCGCTGGCCTTCGGGCTGACCGACGAGACCTTTGCCGTGGCCGTGCGGCGCTGGCAGGCGCCCGGGACAAGAGCGGACGACCACTGGTATCAACTGGGCTCCATGCTCTTTATGTACGTCAATTGGAATCTGTGCACGATCGTGGGATTGGTGGCCGGGCGGCTCCTGGCGGATATTGCCGCATGGGGGCTCGATTTTGCCATGCTGGCGGCCTTTATCGGCATGCTGATCCCGTACCTCAAGGATCGCCCCAATTACTGTGCCATGCTGGCGGCCGGTGCCAGCGCCATCGTCTTTCATGGCCTGCCGCACAAATTGGGATTGCTGGCCGCTTCGCTGATCGGAGTGGCCGCCGGCATGCTGGCCGAGCGGTGCTCTTCAACAACGGCTGAAAACCCAAGGCTGGAGGGGTAGCGTGGAGACATTCTATCTGGTGGGCACCATGGCCCTGGTGACATTTCTCATCCGTTACCTGCTGCTGCCGCTCTCGGGACGCATCGAGTTGTCCGGCGGCCTTCAGCGGGCCCTGCGCTACGTGCCGCCGGCCGTCCTCACGGCCATCGTGGTCCCCTTCGCCTTGATACCCGATGGCCGGGAGCTGCAATTTTCCCTCTCCAACCCCTATCTCGTCGGTGCCGGATTGACGCTGGCCATCGGGTGGTTGAGTCGCCATCTGTTGCTGACCATCGTCGGCGGCATGGTCTGTTTCTGGGGATGGCGGGCCGTGCTGACCCTGGGATGGATTTAAGCGCCCCGCTGAAACCGGTGATACGCCGCCACCTTGGACAGGGCCGTCACGGCCCGGTCCAGCCCTTGGTAGAACGGCACGCCGGCGTCGCGGAAAATCTTTTCCAGGCGCATCCGCGTCTGTTGAATCGCCGCTTGGGGCTGATACTGGCGCCACACCACGACCAGGGGCTTGCCGTTGGTGTGCCGGCGCGCCTCACCGGCGATGTAATGGCCGAGGCGTTCGACATGCGCGCCTTGCTCCAGGCCGAAGAGCCAGTCCAGGTGCAGGGAAAGGACGAACAGGTTCAGGTCCGGCTCGGCCGCCAGCCGCACCAGGGTGGGCCCGAGCAGATCGAAATCGGTCAACAGGAGATGGGCGTCGATGGGATTGCGGATCATGTTGCCGGCCGGCGGGATGATCTCCCTGAGCCGGGCCATGAGGTCCGGTGTCAGGGCCGGCAACTCCAGCCCCGCCTTGGCGCAACTGTCGGCCGCCGCCACGCCGATGCCGCCGCCGGTCCCCAGGATCGCTAACCCGCGGCCCTGCCAGGGCGGCAGGTGGCGCAGGGCCAGAACCACATCGGCCATCTCTTCCAGCGAGTCCGCCTGAATGGCGCCGGTCTGCCTGAAAAAGGCCCGCCAGATCTTGACGCCGCCGGCCAGGGAGCCGGTGTGCGACGCCACCGTGCGAGCCCCCGATTCGGTGACACCCCCCTTTACCATCACCACCGGCTTTTCCCGGTTGATCGCACGCACCTGCTCGAGCAACCGGCGGCCGTCCTTCACCCCCTCCAGGTACATGGCGATGATGCGGGTGTCGGCATCCTCGGCCAGGTAGGCCAGGAAATCGGTGCTGTCCAGCACCACGGCATTGCCGTAACTGAACACCTTGCTGAAATGGAGGCCGTAGGTATCGGCCGCGTAGTTGGTGAAATCCTGGGCATTGCCGCCGCTCTGGCTCACCATGGCCACGGGCCCGCTGGGCGCGGGGGCCGACACCCAGGTGACCAGGCGCGAGGCCGGCACATAGAGTCCCATGCAGTTGGGGCCGATGAGATTCAAACCACCCGCTTCGGCGATCTGCTGCACCTCGGCCTGCAGGCGGATGCCTTCGGGTTCATCGGTCTCCTTGAATCCCGAAGAGAAGATGTGGACATTGCGGCAGCCGGCTGCGATGCAATCCTCGAGGGCCGCCGGTACGGCCGGGGCCGGCACGGAGATCACGACCAGATCCGCGGGTTCGGGCAAGGCGGTCAGCGTGGGATAGGCCTTGATCCCTTCGATCTCGTCGGCCCGGGGATTGATGGGATAGAGCCGCCCCGCGAAGCCGAAATTGCGGATGCAGCGATATATGCCGGGAAATCCCCCGATCTGGGTGCGCGCCACGCCCACAACGGCAATCGATCGGGGATGGGCCATCACCTCCAGGGCTGCGTTGAGACGGGCGACCCGCTCCTCGTCTTCCGCCGCATCGAGGGCCGGGGCATCGGCCGCGGTGTCCGGATCGGTCAATACCACCAGGGCATCCACCGCCGTGACCGTGCCGTCGGCGCTGACGATCAGGGGATTGATGTCCACCTCCTCGATCTGCGGATAGTCCAGGCCCAGCCGGGAAAGTCCCACCAGGGCCGCAGCCAGGGCCGCCCGGTCCGCGGCCGCCTCGCCCCGGAAATCTCCCAGGAGCACACGCGTTTCAAGCTCGTCCATCATCGCCATGGCCTGCCGTTCGTCGACGGGCGCGATGCGAAACACCACATCGCCGAGCGCCTCGGCAAACACGCCGCCCAGGCCGAACATCACCACCGGCCCGAACTGGGGATCGCGGGTCAAACCGGCGACGAACTCGCGCCGGCCGCCGATCATCGGCTGCACAAGGCACCCCTCCCAGGCGTCCCCCGCGGCGGTTCGGATGTCGTCAAAGGCGGCCCGTAGCTGATCCGCTGTCTGCAGGTTGATCTTGACGAGGCCCAATTCTGTCTTGTGGGTCAGCTTGCTGCCCAGCCCCTTGAGCACCAGGGGATACCCCACGCTCTGGGCGGCTGAAAGGAGCTCAGTGTCGCTGGTGACGATCACGTCCCTCACCACCGGGACCCCATAATGGCCGAGGAGCTGCTTGGATTCCGCCTCGTTGAGAGAGCGTCGATTTTCGTTACGACAACGGGATATCAATTCTGAAGGTTCCAAAGCATCTGCCTTTCGAGGATTCGGTCGCCCCTGCAAGCCTCTGCCGATGGGACGGCGCACGCAAACAACAGGGAAAACGGCCGGTAATTGATCAAACGAATGGTTTGAACGGTTGCAGGGTTATCTTCTGAACGGTGTTCAGTGGATAGAAATTACCAGCTTGGCGGGTGGGCGTCAACGCTAAAAAACGAACGCTCGTTCTATTGCAACGCCGCCGTTACGCTCCGGCAGGCGCTCACCGGGAACCCTGGCGCTTCAGAATGAGCCTTTTCAATAGCGCGCTGATGCGCTTTCCGATGGGTGAGCTGATCACATAGATATTGCCGGCCACCATCACATGCACGATGGCCGACCCCACCGCGCCCACATCCGGCGTCAGGATGCGGGGGGTGACGATCACCGCGGTGATGAAGGCGATGAGGATCTGCCAGGTGTCCGGCAAAAAAATCAGATAAAAAAACAGGTATCCGGGTGTCAATGGTCTCTTTTGCAAGGTGTTCACTCTCATTCAAGGCGGATCTGCAATCCACCTGCACGGCTCTCGTGTCTTTCTGTTTCCGCGTGGATCATTTCCGGCCTCACACCCGCCGGGCGGTTCGGGCACTATAAAAGGCAACCCAAATGGAGATCAACCCCTATTTTTGACCCGACCGCCATCTCCGGCCGGCCTGTCCGGGCCCATTCGCCCGGGATGCCGTTTTAAACCCGTCACGCGATAAATTTTCCGAGGTCACTGTGCTGCAGTTTGATTTCATTGATCAGACGATCATAACGCAGCATCCTGAGCATCGAACGGATGATCAGATAGGCGCTGAAAGCGACCAGGGCCGCACACAGGGCGCCCAGCGGGATGAGCAAATGCAGGACGTGAAGCACATCGTAGAATTTCGACGTGGCAACCAACACACTCATCACCGATAGAGGTAGGGCCAGAACAGCTATGCCTGTGCGCATGACCGCCAGAGAGGTGCGCTTTTCAGCCAGAACGAGCTGCACCTCGTTGATGATGATCGCATGCTTTTCGTCTGTTTCGCTGTTCATATCTGATAGAATCGCAAAAATGTCAGGAATTGTTTTTAAGCGTCATCCCGGCGCAGCAAGCTTCAGCCCGACGATCCCCGCGATGATCAATCCAACGCTGATCAGCCGGGCGGCATTGGCAGGTTCCCCCAGCAGAACGATCCCCAGCAAGACCGTTCCGACAGCACCAACGCCGACCCAAACGGCATAGGCGGTGCCCACCGGCAGCGACTTCATGGCCAGGCCCAGCAACCATAAACTGATCGTCATCGCCACGACGGTCCAGACCGTCGGCCACAGCCGGGTAAATCCGTCGGTGTACTTCAACCCGATCGCCCAGCCGGTCTCAAACAACCCCGCCACAACCAGAATGACCCAGGCCATATGTTTCCCTTAGACAACGGTACACTTCAGCGGACGAAGGTCTCCTCGACCCACTGAAAATCCATGTTGACGAACATCATTTTCCAATATCTTGCAGTATCTTAATCACATGCTCCCTTAAAACAGGGATGTCGTCTTTTGCTGTAAGCCATACCGTGTTGATGTCGACGCCAAAATAGTCATGGATCAATTTGTTTCTCATTCCAGCGATATCGCTCCATGGAACCTCGGGATATATGGAATGCATCTCTTTAGAGACTCGATTTGCCGCCTCACCAATGATTTCGATCTGCCGAATGACACCATCTTGCAATAGGGAGGTGTGATTGAACCTTTCGGAGTCGACGCCTTCTAATTACAGCGCAATACGATCACATGCATCGCGAATATGGCTCAGATAGACCGTATCATCCCGCTTCATAAATCACCTTAAGTTCCCTGAGAATACGTTCCTTCAAGTATGGGCTGATAGCGCCTTCTGTCAGTAAATCCACCCTTTTCCCTATTGCTTCTGAAAGCTTTCGTTCGAGTTTCACTAATGAAAGAAGGCTCTTAGGTTTTGATAGCTTTACCAGCAGATCTAAATCACTTGATTCTGTGGCCTCACCCCTGGCCGTTGACCCAAAAACCCCAATCATAGAAACATCGTTTTTACGGCATATATTGATTATTTTTTCCTGGTCGGCTTTATTCATTGATTCTCTCTGATGCTGATTTTTTAGGTATGCCTCCGTAGATATGATACCATTTCGATGACGCCTGCTTTAGGGCCTTTTCCGAGACGCCAGCGCATCAAAAGTCTCTCTGAAAGCGGTTAGGATTCACCGAGGTCATTCACGGGTACGTCCTTTATATTTCTATATTTACAATTTGGTTCCAAAATATAAACGGGCTAATGTGAAAATCTGAAGGGCGTCCCTGTGCCCCCCCTGAAAAATAAAAATTTGGCATGTATCAAGGCAATAGGCACACGTGAACACATGTTCATGCCGTTAAATTCACGTTGATTGCATTTTGATCGGCTACAGCCTGCAAATTATCGCCACAGTTTTGTTATGTCAATGTAATAATTGATTTTTTCAATACTCAAACCCCATTTACAGGATCATGTCTGCTACGTTTTCCGCTGCAGACATTACAGCCTTCGCACCGACCAGGCCTATGCCCAGTGAAACAAACGTCTCATCCATTCCTGTGACCTTAGGCATCTCAGCGAACTCGACAAAAATCAAATCTTGTTATTAACCATGGAGGGCAAGGCGACTAGGCCCGGGTGGGGCAGGCGGCCAAGGCCACATGAGCCATGCGGGTTAGTGTCGCTTTAATGCAAACGGCGGACGAGCGGCCCAGACTGTTTGACCCCGGCGCATGCCGGGGGAGTTTCTGGGCCGTCCGCCGTGCATTTTAGCGACACTTGACCGCTTGGCGTGTGGCATCGGCCACCTGTGCCACCCGGGCCGGGTTCAATGAACAACATTCAGTCAGAATTGCCGCCACCCGCAATATGGGTTTTACATCGCTTTGAAAAGGGGTATATTCTGCGTTTGTGATGCCGCAAATCCAAAAACAATCGTTTCTTTTATTTCCCAATCGTGGAGGTTAGCTGCGTTGAAGAAAAAAACGATCCCCCAAGAGATAAGAGGTACCATCCCATGGGGATGGTTGATTGGCCTGGCCCTCTTGATCGTTGCGGCCGGGGTCACGTTGTTGCTGCTGCCCAAGCCGACGCCCCACACGGCGCCTCCGCCCATCGTGACGGCCAAGATACCGCCGGCGCCGGAGACCCCGCCGCAGCCAACGGCCGATGAGACGGCAGGAGATGCGGCCCAGGGCACAGCGGCCGGCGACATAGCCAAAGAGAGCACCGCACCCGAGGCCGCGCAAGACGACAGCGCTCCGGACGCCGGCAGTTCGGCAGCGTCAGTCCAGGAGGGCGGTATCGGCGCCGATGCGGCCGATTCGGACGTAGAAGGCGAGGCTAAGCCGCCACTGGCTGCCGTCGTCCCCTCGACCCCCTCGACACCCTCCGAACCTGAAACCTCGCCGGATGCCTCGGCTACAGCGTCCACCTCCGAGAGCGCAGCACTGACCGAAAACGCAACGGCGGCCGAAGCGTCCACACCGTCCCAGGAGCGCCCGGCGGCAACCTCAGATGATTCCATTTCGGCCGGCGAGGAGAAGGAAACCGAACCCGCAGCGGCCGCCCCTGCTGAAACAGACGAAAAGGCACCGGTTCAAACCCAAGTATCCACTTTCCAGGGATACACCATCCAGGTAGGGGCCTATCGGAACAAGGAAAACGCCGACGCCAAAATGGCCGACCTGCAACAGCGGGGCTATCCGGCCTATCTGTTTGAAGTGACCGATGCACGCCAGCGTTCATTTTACATGGTGCGGTTCGGGCAGTTCGACGGCCACCAGGAGGCCTCCGAAACGCTGGCCGATTTCAAGGACAAGGAAAATATGCAGGCCGTCATCGTCCGCGCCGGCTCGATGTAACCCCAAGGATTCTATTGGCCGAGCGAGGTTGGGCTCGGCCTCATATCACGATGCGCCAGCAGCGGTGAATGCGCTTGCGTTTGTGAAGGTAGTCTTCGGGAATGGTGCGGGCGGTGATCTCCTCGACTTCGGCCGCTTTCAACAGGGCCAGTTGATCGGTAAAAACCTGATGGTTGGTGGAAAAAAGGATCGTGCCGCCCGGCCGCATGAGCGCCGCGACATCGGTCAACAACCGCAGGTGATCCGCGACGATGTCGAAGGATTCGCCTTCCTTCTCGATCGTGTAAAAAGAGGGGGGATCGACTACGGCCAGGTCGAAGCGCTGGGGTTTGCCTCTGGCCGCCGATAGAAACTCGAAGGCGTGGGCCTGGATCAGCCGGTTATCCTTTTCCGGCACCCCATTGAGGGCGAAATTCCGGCGGGCCCATTGAATGGCGCTCTTGGATCGATCCACGGACACGGTCGAACGGGCGCCGCCCCGGGCCGCATAGCAGGAGAAGGTGCCCGTGTAGCAAAACAGGTTCAGGAATTCCTTGCCGGCGGCCATCTCGCGAACCATCTGGCGCGTGTTGCGATGGTCGCCGAACAGCCCGGTATCCACGTAATCCCAGGGATTGACGATAAATTTGAAGTCTCGTTCCGAAACGGTAATCGTGCGGTCGGTGTGGTCGATTCGCTCGTATCGCCGTCCTTCGGCTTTGCCGTAGTAGCGCGCCTTCAGGTGGATGTTTTCGGGCGGCACACCCAGGGCCTCGCCGACGGCCGCGCCCATCAGGGGCAACCATTCCGGCGTGGACTGCTTGCGGGTGTACTCCCCGATCACCAGATGCCCGGCATACCAGTCCACCACCGCCCGAATCTCGGGAATGTCCCAGTCGTAAAGCCGGAAAACCTCGATGTGCTCGCGTTCGAAACGCTTGCGCAGGTGGCGATAGCGTTTTTTGACCTTGTTGGCCAGCATTTCGGCCTGCTGTCCGTAGTGTTCCTGCTGCGCTTCTATCATGGGACCGCCGTGGTTCGGTGTGAATTAAATCGATTGGACGTACTGTATCATCTTTTTGCGCTCGGTTGAATCGGGTATTCGGCCGAAATTGGCACCCATGTTGTCCTTCATGTGATGGGTTTTGGATGTGGCTGGTATGATGCAAGTGACCGCCGGATGGGCCAGGATGAACTTCAGGAAAAACTGGCCCCAGCTGCGGGCATCGAATTCACCGGCCCATTCGGGCAACGCCTGCCCCTTGACCCTGGCGAAGAGTCCGCCGCGCTGAAACGGACGGTTGATCAGGGTGGCGATCCCCCGGTCGGCCGCCAGCGGCAAGAGCCGCTCCTCGACGGTGCGGTCCTCGATATTGTAGGAAAACTGCACGAAATCGAGCCGTTCGGTTCGCATGATCTCTTCCAGCTCCCGGTGATCGCGGCCGTGCGAGGTGGTGATGCCGATGTAACGGATTTTTCCCTCGGAGCGCCATTGCCGCAAGGTCTCCAGATGGGTCCGCCAATCGCGCAGATTGTGAATCTGCATCAGGTCCATCACCTCGACGCCCATCAGCCGCATGGATTGCCGCATCTGGTCCTCGCCGGCCTGGCGGCCATCGGTCCACACCTTGGTGGCGGCAAATAGCCCCTCCGGGTTCAGGTGATTCAACAAGCGGCCCACCACCGTCTCCGCAGAACCGTACATGGGCGATGAATCGATGACCGTGCCGCCCTGTTGGAAAAAGATCGAGAGCACATCGGCCAGCCGCTCTATCTCGTCCGTATTGCTGCCCACATTGAAGGTACGCGAGGTGCCCATTCCGATGACCGGAATGCGTTCGCCGCTGGACGGAATGGCGCGTTTGAGGGGTTCGGCGTCGACCGCCAGGATATCCTTAGGGGTAAAAGCCATGCCGAGGGTCATCAAGCCCAATGATCCCATAAAGGCACGGCGGCTCAATCTGATCGGTTGGGTTGTCGTTGTCGTCATAAAATCCTCCCTTCTAAATCGTGTTGCGTGCCCGGCCACCCCCTTCGCCCGCCGCCAGTTCGGCCTGCCGACGGCCCAGGCGATAGGAGACCCAGGCCCAGAGGCAGGCCAACGGCACGGCCAGAAAGGCGATGGCCGACAGCGTCAATCCGATGCTTTGCAAGGCGGCATAGAGCCAGGCACTCAAGGCGTCTCCGCCGCGATAGACCACGGTGTCGATGAAGTTCTTGGCCTTGTACTTCTCTTCCTTGGTCAGCACGACATAAAGCATTTCACGGCCCGGCCGCGTGATGGCGTAGTTGCCGGCCCGGCGCAGCACCTGGACGACGACCAGCACGCCGAGCAACGGCGCAACCCCCATGACCATGAATCCTGCACCCAGCAGCACCGGGATCAGGGCCAGGGCCCGCCCGAGCCCCAGGCAATCGATGATGCGGCCGGTCAAAAAGAGTTGAAGGGTCAGGGTCAGCGCGTTGACCGCGAAATCGATGCCGGCGAACAGGGCGGTGCGGACGGCCGGATAATCGAACCGATCCCGGATGATATGCGCCTGCTGGAAATAGAGAAAAGTCGCCAGCGAGGAGAAAAGAAATATCATCAAACAGATGCCGGACAGATAGGTGGAAGTGAAGACCAGCCGAATGCCGGCCAGCACCCCGCCGCCGATGGCCACATCGTTGGCCGCATCGCTGCCCGCATCTTTGGCCGAATCGGTGCCCGAATCGTTTCCAGAACCAACAGATCGGTCCGCTTCCCCGGGGCCATGAGCATCGCCTCGGTCGCTCCCCAAAAAAACCTCGCCGTCCTTGTCCCTTGCATGGCGCCAGGCCACCAGGCGCTGGACGCACAGGGCCGCCACCGTCAGGAAGAAGGCCGACACCAGCAGCAGGTTCGTCGGGCCCGTATGGATCACCAGCACCGCAGTCAGCGCCGGGCCGGTCAGCGCACCGGCCGTCCCGCCGGCCGCAATGATGCCGAAAAGGCGCTTGGCCTGCTCGGCATTGAAGATATCGGTCATGAAGCTCCAGAACACCGATACGATGAACAGGTTGAAGACGCTGGACCAGATGAAGAAGACACGGGCCACATGGAGGTCGGCCGCCTCCGACCTGAACAACACAAAGAATATCAGAAGATTGGAGATGAAAAAGCCGTAGACGAAGATCAGAAACTGGCGGGGTGCATATTGGCGGGCGAGCCAGCCGAACAGGGGAACCGCCGCAAGCATGACGGCAAACGTCCCGCTGAACAGCCATTGAAGTTTGTCCACCCCGCCGGCAATGCCCATCTCGTCTCTCATGGGCCGGATGATGTAGTAGCTGCATAACAGCGAGAAGAAATAGACGAATGCCCAGAGCAGCGCGGCCGCCTCTCCCTGTTTCAGGGCCAGCATCCGCTTGAGCCATGGGGCGCCCTTGGACGCGCGCCACCGCTTCGATTCGGCAAGAGCGATCGATCCGTGGGTTGGGTTATCGGCCAGGCTGGGGGTTATCGACCTGTTTTTCGTCTGTTTTGAAGCTTCGGCCGCCTCCTGGTGGATGTGGGGAAGAAAAAAGTGGCGAAGAGCGAATCTCCGCCACGATGGATGATCACATTAGAATGTCATGGACGGCCGTCGCATCAGATACGGCCGCCGAGCCCTCCCGGTGGGTCATTGCGTTTAAACGTCCAGGAAGGGCTCTTTTCGGCCGGCGAACTGTAGGCCATGCCCGATTTATTGATGGTGCGCTGGCGTTGCCGTTCGCCTTCGAATACACGGTCTCGACATTCACCCTTGCACTTTCCACTGATATCTCTTGATGGCATTTTTTTCATTGTGGATCTCCTTTTATACCTGTCGCCGTTGCACGGATTCGATGGGCATCACTTTTCCGCGTGGCAAAGAGTGCTGCCACGCTCCTCCCATTCAGATCAGCAATCAGCGGCATTCGTTGAAACAATTGCGTTCACGGGTCTTGCAGATGGCTGCGCCATCTTCCGCCTCGACGCAGCGCACCCATTCCAACGCGCACGCCTCTTCACAGCGCATATCTTCGGGGATTTCGTAAGTTGATCGACGCATAAGCCCCTCCTCTGTTCAAAATGATCCTGTTTGGACGCCGTGCAGAACTTAAAAAAAATTTAGGAGTTCGTCGGGATTTGTCAAGGCACGACCCCTCCCCTTGCACGCCCGGCAGCAGATGCGCTATACGCACTTAAAAACGACCGGGAGAATGGCACGGCCCGGCAGCAAACAGGAGGCACCCATGCAACTCGACAATGGTCTGCATGCATTCATATGGCGTTCCATGTCGGCCAACAACTGCAACTGTTATCTTATCGACCGATCCAAGCGCATCCTCATCGATCCAGGCCACAACGCTTATTTCGACCATGTGGAGAGCGGGTTGCGGGAATTGGGGCTGACCCTCGCCGATATCGACGTGGTCCTGTGCACACATGCCCACCCGGATCATATCGAGGCCGTGCAGCGCCTCAAAGAGGCCGGAGCCCTGTTCGGGCTGCACGCGGCGGATTGGGAACTGGTCCGGCAGATGGCGCCGCACCTCCAGGGGGCCGGCGGCTTTTCGCTCGACGCCCTGACGCCCGACCTGCTGCTCCAGGAGGGCGAGTTGAACATTGGCGATACCCAATTGATGGTCTATCACACCCCCGGTCATTCGCCCGGTTCGGTCTGTTTTTATTGGCCTCTTGGGAAAGTCCTGGTGACCGGGGACCTGGTGTTCAAGGCGGGGGTCGGACGAACGGATCTGCCGGGCAGCGACAGCCGGCAGTTGAAAAACAGCATCCAGAGGGTGGCGGGCCTTGAGGTCGACCATCTCCTGCCCGGGCATGGCGACACGATCTCCGGCGCGCAAGAGGTCCAACGCAATTTCGAGCGGCTGGACAGCGCCTACCTGAGCTACCTATAGCCGCTGTTTCTCTTTTTCCAGCTTCATGGTGAACAATTCATGCATGGTGGCGGCTTCGTCCCGCCACTTGTTATCGCCCTCCAGGTTGGGCGTGACCGCCGATCCCCAGACCTGCCGCTGCGTCTTCAAGAATGCGGCGAGCTCCCGGCGGCGGTCATCCGCCCGCTGGGTCATTTCGGCCTGGTAATCCCCGGCCAGGACCCTCAATGGCTCGATTTTGCAGCCGAACACCCGCTCGAGCACGTCGAGCAAAGGCGCCTGCAGCGTTTCCAGGTTGAGACGATCGAGAACCACTTTGCGAAGCACGCCTGAATCGTCCAGATCGTGTTTGCACACGACATCGGCCAGCCCCGTCTGCAAGGCTTCCAGTGTCAATTCCTGGTCCAGATGCTTTTGCAACAGGCCGTTGAAGGCCTTCTGGGCCTCCTCGAGCCGTGCAGCGCGCTTCTCTTCGGCGCTGAATTTCAGGTTCCGGGTCTTTTCCATTACCAGATCCAACGTGCTCTTGATCTCGGCCACAACGTCATCCTCGATGTCATTTTGGTTGTTTAAAATTTATTTTTTACAGTATTGTATTTAATTCACCAGCGACCGTCGGCCGCGAATCGAGCTTTTGAACTGTTATCACAAACGCTTAAAGAACACCACCGATCCGGCACGCGTTTTGATCATCTGGTAGAATCCCTGAATCGTCTGGAGCAATTTTAACTGAATGAGATTGACCTTGAAAGGCGCGCCTTCCAAAAATTTTTTTAATAAAAAAATCGCATGGCAACGGAAATGGCAGGCGTGTGTGGGGCAGATGGCCGGGGCC
>Ga0209164_1002124_pt1 | contig 22288 bp, 38 predicted proteins | sample MTBNYHSulfiMetaG_FD_187458 | JGI IMG/M metagenome (GOLD analysis project Ga0209164, IMG submission 187458) | Enrichment culture microbial communities from rom New York Harbor, USA that are MTBE-degrading - MTBE-NYH (New York Harbor Sulfidogenic)... | ecosystem: Environmental > Aquatic > Marine >... | reverse complement strand
ATGTTCTCCAAGACCCGGGCCTGTTGCTCAGGCGTCAGGTAGTAGATGGGCCTCTCCGGAACCCTGACCGCAGGGAAGGAGGGGAGGCGGTCGATCTCCTCCCGGTCCAGGGCGTCATTGAAAAGCCGTCTCAGCTCGCCCAGGATATCGGCCTTGTACTTGGGGGAGACATTGAATCTGCTCAGGACGTCGGCTATGTGACCCTTCCTGACCTCTCCGATCTTCAGGCCAGGGAAAGCGTCCGCCAGGTGGGCCCACATGGACCGGTACTTGGCCAGGGTCGCCCGGGACTTCTGCCGCTCCATCCGGAGCCGGTGGGCCTTGAGCCAGTTCGACCAAAGGAGGGCCGACCCCCTCCGGCCGCGATAATCGTCAGGAGAGAACGTACCGTCCTTGATGGCGGTCCGGATGGACTCCAACTCTTGGTGGGCCCGCTCCACGGAGGCGAACCTCTCACCCTGCTTGGTGGCCGTGATGACCATCCGCCGGCCCTTAAACCGGAGTCGGATGACGGGGCTGATGGACCACCACTTCCCGCAGGCGGCGCATTCCAAGTACCACCGTGGCCGGGCCTGGACCACGGCCCACTTGCCCATCTGGCCGCAGTGCTTACACTTCTGCCGGGAGGTTACAACCCCGATCTCCACGTAGTCCCCTGTCCCCAGAATAAACCAAGCATGGCCCAGGGCCTCTGCCGGGGTCAAGGGGGTTGTGTTGGAGGCTATCGGCACCGAGCCTCCTGGAAAAGAGGGCCGTCCAGGTCGGCAGCCGGGTTGATCCAGATCACCTCGACCTGTCGCTTGTTTCTGAAAACCTTGGTCTCCTTGGTCTCCTTCCTCCAGCCGGCAAACAGCTCATTGTAGAGCTCGCTGTCATAGCCGGAGATGATCACCATTCCCTTGACGGACTTGAGGACCTGAGCGAGTTCGATGTGGTCTGCCTCCTCCATCTCGTGTCGATAGGCATGCTCAGACGGCCACCGGCAACAACGGGTTTCCCGAAGATAGGGGGGATCCACGTAGAACAAGGTTCGCTCGGTATCAACAGCGGGGATCAATTCAACCGCCGGCCGCGACTCGATCACGACCCCCTGGAGGCGATGAGCGAATCGCCCAACTTGGTCCGGGTATCGCATCCAATCGATGGGAGCGCCTGTGTCTGAGCACCAGGAGTTGAGTCTAAAACCGGTCGTTCTGGGTCTCGATGCAGAGTCGGACCCGAAACCCTGAAAAGATAGGATCAGAGTTCGACGAGCTTGTTCAACAGGATCGGGGCTGGATTCATAAGACAGGTTAAACTCAGCCCGGGAGAAAGGTGTCACCCTGAGCAGCGCCTCGAGGCGGGCAGCCATATCCGAGTCTTGGAGCACCCTGAAAAGTTCGACAACCCTGCCGTCGAGGTCATTGTAGATTTCATGGGGAGACCGCGGCTTCCGAAGCAGGACGGAGGCAGCGCCGGCGTAGGGCTCAACGTAGATATGATGGCTGGGGAACCTGGAAATGATCCAGGGCGCAAGTATCCATTTGCCACCGTGCCATCTGAGCACGGGCCGACTCGGAGCTATGGCGGGTTGGCTGTTCAACTTAAAGTCTCCCCACCTCGTCGATGGTCCGCCTCAGGGTCCGTCCGGCCCGGTGGATCATGATGATCAGGAAGACCATCAGCCCAAGCCAGAGTATTGCGAAGCAAAGGATCTTCACCGTTTTTCCGAAACAACAGCGGCAATCATCATCGTGAGCCCGGCCACGGTGGTTGCCTTCTTGACCACCACCTCCCTGGTGTCGTCTCCCATTGCCAGGTGCCGGAGGGCCTTGGTCAGGGCCCTGAGCTCGAGGAAGGCCCTGTCCAAAAGCGTGATGGGATCCGTCCCTTGGTCCTGCTCCAGGAGGACCTCCTCCATCCGGCCGGCGAACGCCAGCACCTTGGGAGTCAACCCGGGCACTGGCGGGCTTGTTTCAACAGCCGTTCTGGTCATCTGTCACCACGATCCGGTCCAGGTGGGGCCAGAGAGCCTCTGGGGGAAGGAAGGTGGCAATGGCCTTACGGTGGCGGTCAAAGGGGACCGCATACCAGCGCCCACCCTTCCTGACGGCCCAATGGGAAACACGGTTGCTCTCCTTGAACAGGAAGACCGACTCCCCGTTGTTCTCACCGCCCCCGTTGTCCACGATCTTCCTGACCAGGGCCTCGTATTCCGCCAGGCTCAGCTCCTTGCCGAAGCGTCCCCAGAACTTCCGCCTGGCGTGGGCCCGTTGGATAGAACGGTTCTTTGGGCTCCTCCTGCTTCTCTTCGGTCTTGGCCGCGGTCTACGGATCATGACAATCCGCCCAGCTCTTCCAGCTTGGTGATCATCGCCAGCCCTCCGGCAGGTCGTTCATGGGGTTGATCCAAATCCCCGGTTCCTTGACAACAATCCCATTCGACTCTGCCTGTTTGAGGTAGAAGGGGATCTTGTACTCCTTGCATTGGTTGAAAAGCTCTCCGAACCAGCCGTCCTTGGACGGCCGGCCTGGCCTTCCTCCGGGGAGCTGCTCGCACCCCGCCGTCACGAAGTCGAGGATGGGCCGGACCTTCACCGGTTCGTGGCAGGTGTCGCAAGTCTCGTCAGGCTCGACCCTGGATCCGTCCAGAAAGGCCTGGCAGGTCTCACACCACCAGTCCCCAGGAACGTCCTCCAGGTTGAGCATGATCGACTCCAAGAGCGGCTCCAGGCTCAGCCAGTGGCCGGCGGCCGGGGTCTTCAGGAAGAATTCTCGCTTCTGGTGCCACTCGCCCTGGGTGGAGACGCTGAGGCCGGCCCAGACGTTGGGCAAAGGCCAGCCGGGCCAGGGCCGGCGTTTCTCGAGGTCGGGGGTGAGGGCACCGCGGGAATACTTCCACCGGTCCGAGCCCCTGGCGTCCCAGATCACGCCGTGGAGCTGGTGGGCTGCATCCGCTATGTTCTCGGGGGTGCTCTGAAGGGAGCCCGTGGCCGTCAGATACTCGAGCATCCGTCTCGGCCGCTTGGTCAGAAGCAGGAAGACGTGCTGCTCGGCCAGGGCCATGGTGGCGAAAACCCGGTCCAGGTACTCATTCGGAACCTCGGAATGAAAGAGGTCCCCCTGAAACCAGACCGCGATGATCCGTGGCTTCCGCCATTCCAGGGGCTTATTCAGCCGATCCGGGAACAGATTGACCTTGCCGGTCCAATCCGCGCCGTTCTCGGTCTCCCTGACCAGTCCCGAATAATCCGCGGAGACCTTGTAGTTGGCGTCGAGCCGCCTGACCGTACCTATCGCCCAGCAGTTCTTGCACCCCGGGCTGATCCTGGTGCAGCCAGCACCAGGCTGCCAGGTGGCGTCCACGTAGCCAATGCCGGTCTTGTCTGACATGATTCTCCTTTCCAGGCGGGGGCCGAAGCCCCCGCCTTATCTGAAACCGCCTGGAGGCTACCTCTTGGGAAGGTAAAGGCCTTGGTAGGTCTTGACCCGATCGCCCAACTCGTCGGCGACGGTCTTGACCTCGGCCTCGATCGCCTCCCGGACGGCGGTGTTGGCTCCCGGGCACCGAAAGATAAACTTGGGCCCCGCTGTTGGTTGACCCTCCGGCCAGTGGAGATCGACTAGGAACTCCAGCCTGGTGGAATGGCTCCCGCCCTCGAAGAGGGTCAGGTTCAGATAGAGCTTCTTGGGGATGTCAACCGACCCCTTCTCGGACTTGCTCTCGTAAAGGACTGTCCGGTTGAGGGAGTTCTCCTCAACCGAGTCTCGCTTCAGGCTCTGAACAACCCGAACTTTCATGGCCAGGCCAAGCCAAGTGCTGGCATCCTCCAGGGACTTGGCCGAGGTCTCGATGACCGTCTTGAACTGTTTCTGGTCCAGCGTCAGGGAGAAGTCCGGGTAGCACCAGAGCTTGGCTTCGTAGGTGGGCCCGAACCTGTAGACTGCCGATTCGACCTTGGGGAACTGGGCGGTGTCTGGGATGAGATGGATCTTCCACGCCCCTTCGTTTTCCTCGCCCCAGAATAGCCAGCCGTGATTGCCTTCGGGGATCATCTCCTGTCCCCAAGGGGCGATTGAGCACAGGCTCTGAAGGACCACCGGGTGCTTGGCCGGCTTGGAAATGCTGTAGGTCTGGTAGTCGCCCTGGCGGAGAAAGATCTCCTCGCCATCGGCGTTCTTGACGGCGATGCTCCTGGGTCCGATCAGGCGCGCAAGGGCATCCAGGGGCATCTCAACCGTGGGGCTCTCGGCCTGTGGTTTTTGGGCGTCTTGGCTCACTCCTTCTTACCTCCTTGACGAACGGACAAGCTCGGAGCCTCGCCCGGTTTGGGTTGGTCCTTGGGTTGACCTTCCGGGAACATGATCTGCTGGCGGGGGTCCTTGTCGTCCCTTCCGGGATCGACCTCCAGCACGCCATCGTCCCCGATGAAGCCGTAGCTACCCTGGGCCTTTGGGGGCGCCGCCTTGCGGACCACCCGGTGGGTTACGGACACGATGTCCGACTCCTCCTGCTGCTCCAGGGAGACCGTCAGGGTGATGGTCTGCTTCCCCTCCTCGAGCTTGGCCATGGCCCGCTCGAGCTGGTGGTTGAACTGGGCGGCTACCGCCCCCTTGGCCAGGGTGTCGATGGTTGCCGGGACTCTGCTCATTTCACCTCCATAAGCATCGGTTTCACTTCGTAACCGACATAAAGGGGATGTTTTGGCTGCCCGTCCTGATTAAGGCCCAGGCAGAAAGGTTTCACTCTGACCATCCGAAGCAGGGACCGGACCTCATCGGCCCGGCCGTTGAAGTTGCCGTGGCTCCCCCAGGCGCAGACGACCCGCTTGGACATGAGGGCTGCGGCAATGATGTAGAAGTTGTTCTCCTGGCCTACCGGATCCAAGGCCTTCTTCATCTCGGCCGGAGCAGTGGCGCGATAGGCGAAAAGGTTGACCACGTTGAGGCCCTCGAACCCGTCGGCGAGGGCTCTCCTTTGGCAACGCTCCACGGTGGGGTCGTTCTGGAACTCGTCCGCCGTGGACGGGTTGAGCATGATGAAGGCGACGGCGGGCCCAGGGCCCCAACGCCTGGCAAGGAGGTAGCGGTAGCTCCGGCAGGGTGACCACTTGGCCCAGGAGTTGGTGAAAAGGTCGGTCACCTGGTTACCCCATCTCCCTCTTGTCCACGGACGGCATGATGCACTTGACCCCGTGGATTACTTCCCAGGTCACATCAACCACCGGAGTCCGGCAGGGCTTGACCTTGACCTCATCCGAGCCGCTAAGGAGGTAATCGAAGGTGGCCAGCCAAAACAGGCTGACGATCATGGCCGCCCAAAACAGGGATTTCAGGTGCTCGCCCATTCAGTCCTCCGCCAGCAGGTCCTCAATGCCCTTGATGGCGTCCTGGCAGTTCAGGGAGCAGGTGGTCCTGCAATCGCTGCAACGCCAGGAGCAGGTTTGGTCCTCAGGACTTGGCATCGTCCCAATAACCGGGGGCGAGCCTGGGCTCGGTGCCGTTGTCTTCCATGCCGAGGGTGGCGCACCCGGCAACCTTCCTCAGGGCATCCACCAGGAACCCCTTATCCCCGGTGTCGTACCACTTCAGCTCGGCATCCCTCATGATCTGCCGGAGCACGGTGAAGTACTCGAAGGGGGTCTCGGCCTTGCCGTCGGGCCACCGGCCATCGGCTTGGCAGAGGCGGACGTGCCTTCGCTCGGAGTTGACCGCCTCGATTGTGGCGAGGGGCATGGCGTGGAGGGACTTGAGTCCGTTGTCATCAACCGGGGGAATGGAATCCATCTCGCTTCTCCTATTCTGGTTGGGGGTTAAAAGGGGATATCGTCCTCGTACTCATCCGCCGGCGGGGCCGGGGGGCGTCCCTTGCCGCCGGAGCCGTTGCCCTTCTGGCCGAGCATCTTCATGTTGCTGGCGACGATCTCGGTGGCGTAGCGAGTCTGGCCGTCCTTGTCCTCCCAGGACCTGGTCTGAATCCGGCCCTCCACGTAGATTTGCTTTCCCTTGGTCAGGTGCTCACCGCAGACTTCTGCCAACCGTCCGAAGGCCACGATCCGGTGCCACTCGACCCGCTCCTGCTGGTTGCCGTCCTTGTCCTTCCACTTCTCGTTGGTGGCCACGCTGAAGTTGGCCACGGCCGTGCCGCCCTGGGTGTAGCGCATCTCCGGATCACCCCCCAGGTTGCCGATGATCATTGCCCTATTGAGCACGTTTCGCCTCCTTCTTCAGTAATTCGAATCGGTTGAGAAATCCGACATGGTCCACCTCAACCGTTTATCTGCATGGGCATGACCACCGCGCTGAACCCTTCATCTGCCGGCCCCTTGACCAGGACCGGTCTCGAGGGGTCGGTGATGTGAAGGTCCACTTCCTCGGAACCCATGACCGAGAGGACGTCGGCCAGGTAGTGCCAGTTCATGCCCATGGCCGTTTCGTTCTCAGGGTCCGGGTTGTGGCAGGGGACGGCCTCCCTGGAATCGCCAAGCTCCGGGTTTTCCAGGCTCAGGACCGCCTCCTCGCCGGTGAAGGTGAGCTTGACCCCGGCGTACCTGTCGCTGGCCGTGATGCTCGCCCGCTTCAGGGCGTCCCTCAGGGCGAGACGGCTGAGGGTGTACTTCTGCGCCTGGCCCTCGTCCGGGATAACCTGGAGATAGTCCGGGTACTTGGCCTCCACCAGGCGAACGGTCAGGGATTCGTGGGCAAGCTCCAGCCCGATGACGGTCCCTTCGACCGACAGCTTGGCCTTCTCCTCGTTCGATGCGCTGAGCAGCAGCTCGCGCATGAGGTTGACCCCCTTGGAAGGGATCAGACGCCCTCCGTCCCAGTTCAGCTCGGAAGGCTGGTCCTGGAGGTGGAGGCGGTGGCCGTCTGTGGCCACGGCCCGGATTCTGCCCTCCTGGGCTTCCAGCAGAACCCCGGCCAGGTTGAAGCGGCCTTCCCCGGTGGCCATCGCCGGCCGGACAGCCGAGAGCACCGCCGCCAGTTGGCCAGGGTCGACCTCAACCACGTGCGGCCCGGTCTGGATGGAGCTCGGGAACTCCTCGGCCGGGATGGAGTAAAGGTTGTACTTGGAGCGTCCGGCCTTAACGGTGACCTTGTGGCCGTCCTCATTGAAAACCAGTTCATCGGAATCCAGGCCCTGGACGATCTTGGACAAGACCGCCGCCTGGAGGCAGAGCTCCCCGTACTCTTTGCCTGAGGCAGGGACGACGGCCCGGTAGCCAACCTCCAGATCCGAAGCCTCGATGGTCAAATTCTCCTGGGAGAGGGAAAACTTGACGTACTTCAGGATCTGCATGGAAGACTTCCCGGTGGCCAACCGGGCCGCCGTCTGTAGGGGAGGGACAAGGGAAGCTTTTTGAATCGAGAACTGCATTACAGCTCCTTTCCGGTTCGATCAGGCTTTCTGTTTGGCCTGGTCCCATGTGGCCCACCAGCGGAGGAAACTATTTGCGTTCCCCCGGAAGGTCACGTGCGCGGACCTCCAGGAGTTCGTGCCAGGATAGAAGTCGGCCGGTGGCTTGCCTGGGGCCCGAAAGAGGAGGACGGTACCATCGTTTCTCTCGGAGAACCGAACCCCTGCCTCCTGGAGGATGGCCATGTTGCGCTCCCTCCGTTTGCGCTTCCGCTCCAGGGCCTCCTCCTTTAGGACCGGGCCAACGTCTCTCCAGAACTCGCCCATATCGCCCATCTGCTACTCCGCGAACATGGGCGCCTGGTCCTGGGGCTGACGACTGACCTTGGGCGGGTTGGAGTTGGTCCCGGCCTTCAGGCCGGCTTCAATGTCCTCCTCGAGCATCTTCTCCATGACCTGGAGGGCCTCCTCAAACCGATCGGCGGGGATCTCCTCCAGGCTCTCGACCTTCATCCGCTCGATGAAACGCTCCTCCATGATGTTGGCGCCCTGGAGGGACCGCCTGAGCTGGGCCACCTCCTTATCCGAAACCAGGACCGGCTGGCCGGGGACCTCCGGCTCCACGTCCACCACCTCGGGTTCCTCGGACGGACCGGGATCACCGTTCAGGGCCTGGGCCTTCTCTTTCAAGATGGAGGCGAGTTTGGTCTCGGCCGGCTTTACCGCCTCCTCGGAGTCCTTCTTGTCCACGACCTCGAGCTTTTGGCCGGTCCGGTCGACAGTGGCGATCTCCTCGGCCTCCTCGACCAGCCGCATTCCCAAAACCACCTCGGACATATGGGGCCGGCTCCAGAACGCCGCGGCCCGGTACATAAACATGAGCTCGGGCATGGTCTTCCACTTGCTGCGGATGATTTTTCCGTCCTGGGTCTTCCCATCCTTTTCCCAGCCCTCGTTCTCGACCATGTCCCAGGTGATCCAGGGGCCGTAGGTCGGCTCGTCGTCGCCCTTGAAGGTGGCGTTGGCCCGGCAGCGGTACCCCTTGTCTTTGGGGTTGTCGCCGTCGTGCTCGAACTTGAGACGGCCGATGATCTTGCCGGAGGCGTTTATCATGGCGATGAGACCCTTGCCCTCGACTCCGATCTGCCCCTTGACGGGGTAGATGATCTGCATGGCCTCGAGGTAGCCCATGCGGTGGCGGTGGGCCCATTCCATGGCTGCGGCTACATCAGCCGGCTTGTTTCGAAACCTGGACGGGACCATCTCCGAGGCAGCCAGCATCGAAGCAGCCCGGTAGAGCTGGGCGAAGGCGTCACTGTTCAGGAAAAGGTCCGTATTTTGATCGACCACCACCTGGGGAGGTGGCAACTTCTTCTTATCCTGTCCCTCCGCCGGCAGGGTGTCTGGGTTTTGGTTGTTGCCGTTGCCGCTCACATCCACTCTCCTTTCTCGACCTCAGCCCTGACGATCCTGGCCGCCGACCTGACCAGGGCCCGGGCTCCATCAGAGGACTGGAGTCCCCGGGCCAGGTAGGTCAGGGCCTGGAAGTCGGCGGGGCCGTGGCCTCTTTGGATCATTTTTTCGATCTCGCTCATAAGCAGGTCCGGCTGCATCAGGCCGCTTCTTTCAGCTCCTCATCCTTGTCCTTCTTGGACTTCTTAGGCTGCTTGTGGGTGAGCTGGACGTTGCCGGCCTTGTTCAGCTTCCGCTCGTACCAGGTCCCGTCCGGGAGCTTCCCGATGGCCGCGTCTCCCATGGTGTGAAGGATCCTGGCCTTGGCTGCGTCGGCCGCCTTCTGCTGGGTGTTGACCCAGGCCAGGGCGTCGACCCGGACCTCGTGCCAGTGCTGCATGAGCTCGCCCAGCTCAACCTCGCTCCCGTCGGTGCCCGGGAAACGCCGGCCCAGGAGGGCCAGGGTGGTCCTGTGCTCCCAGTCCGGCTCCGGCTCCATGCCGTGCTGGATCCTGGTCCAGAAGTCACCACAGAGGAGGAGCAGGTTTTCAATGATCTCCTCGTTCCTGAAGATCACGTACCAGCGCAGATCCTGGCCGCCGATCAGGACCGCCAGAACGCCCCACTTGTAGCCGGAGACCATGAGCTGATGTTGGACCTGGACCTCGTAGTACAGGGGGACCCGGCCGTCCTCGCTTGGCCTGGTTGGCTGGAGCACGACCATACCTTCTGGCAGTTCCTCGCTGGGGCCCCACTCGGAGGACATGAAGGCGTTGGTTGTCTTGATCTCGAGAACCCCGGGGCCCAGGCCGTCCTTGATATCGACGATCGTTCGATCCACGTTGCAGCGGGCCCAATCGTGTTCGTCATGAACCCAACCTTGGTTGACGTTGCGAACATCACGGACGGTGCGCCTGGACCACTCCTTGGCGATCACGTCCTCCAGGAGATGGCCGAAGACGATATGATCCAGGTTGGAGAGGTCCGGCCGGGGAACCAGACCGGTCTTCTCCAAGTACAGCTCGTAGGGGGTCATGAACCGGCTCAGGCCAAGGGCGACGGCGATGTCCGAGCTGCCCAGACCCTGGGCCCGGAAGGCGTGAAAGGCGTCCTCGTAACCCGGGTCGTCCGGGAGGGGTAGGGTCACTCGTTTCAAATCTCCACCTCCAATCCGTAATGGTCCAGGAACTCCATGAAGGAGAGCCGGCGGAAATAGCCGTTACCCGCCGGCACCTGGCCCATCCATCTCACCTTGGGGTCCGCGGCCTCGGTCCAATCCACTCGAAGAAAGGGCTTCAGCTTTTCGTAGAGCTGGACGGCCCTTTTCCTGGTCATCCTTTGCTCGGGCACGGCCCCGCCTCCTCGTCCAAGACCTCGTCCGGCTGCCACTCGTGGCCGCAATCCGGGCAAAGGGCCATGCCGGTTTCCTTGTGGATGAAGGCAAAGACCGTCTCGCCTACATCCTCCAGGCACGCCGGGCAGATGACGGTTTCCGATCTCGACAAGAGCCAACAGTCATCGACTGGCATCTCAAACTCTTCCTCGTCGATGTGCAGTTCCGAGAGGCCGCAGACGGGACCCGGTTCGTCACCAGGCAAGTAACCCCGCCAAAAGCCAAGGCCGTCAGAGCCGAAGGCGCTAAGGGAGCCATTCTGGTGGACAGGGTGTCGGCAGCCATCGCAGTTGATGGTGCCTGGTGCTGGGGGGCCTTTCCGATTGACAACCCCAACATCTTGTGCCAACTTGTTACTTGAAACTGACTCCATAGTTGGTTTCACCTCCTAATCCCCCCGGATGCGTTGGGCTGCAGTCCGGGGGGATTCCATTTGGTTGATCCGTTAAGCCCTTCGATTCAAACCTCCTTTCTTCTGGTGGTTCACGCCGCCCTCCTCATGTAGTCGGCCAGCGCTATCTCGATCTCTTCGGTGCTCCCTTCCAGCCACAGGACCGGCTCGGTTCCGGTGACCTGGGCCAGAAGCTTGGCCGTTTTCCAGGAGGGATTCTTTTTGCGACCTATTATCTGGCCGACGAACGAAATAGAGAGCCCGGTTAACTGAGCAAGCCTGGTGACGATTCCCCTGTTTTTGCCGGCATCATCATTCCAGGCCAACCCAGCGGAGTGGGACCGCTTCCTGGCCTTGAAAAAGGCCAGGGCCGCCTCGACCTCTCCGGCGCTTCCTTCCAGCCACAGGACCGGCTCGGTTCCGGTCGCCTGGGCCAGCCTCTTAGCCGTCTCCCAGGATGGGCTCCTTTTCCGGTTGACGATCTGGCTGATGAAGGAGACAGAGAGGCCGGTAGCAAACGCCAGCTCGGTGATCATTCCCCTGACGGTAAACAGGGTTTCCTCAAGTTCATCAGGGCTTCCCTCCAGCCAAAGCTCAACATCGGTTGCGGTCACCAGGGCCAGTTTCTTGGCCACACGCCAAGACGGATTTTTTTGTCGGCGTATGAGCTGGATTACATATGAATCAGATAATCCAGTCATATTCGCAACTTCTGAAATAAATTCATTGATTGGCATGGTCAAATATTAACTAAGAGCCAACTCTGTGTCAATAAAAAAGTACTCCTGGTGAGAAGTAAAAAACCACTACCATTTTGCTCCCGCCCCATTAGTTCTCGGAAAAACACAAATTCGGAGGATGAAACTTATTGACGGGTGGCCAAGACTTTGATACCCATTATTAACTAGGGAGGTGAAACCTTGGAGAACCTAATCAAGGAGCAGCAGCAGCTCGTCTACAACTGTTTCATCAAAGCACTCCGCCATATCTTTGAAACCGATAGGACCATAAAACCAAAGGCCTTGGCCCGGAAAGCTTTGCTCTCTGAGAGTTATATCAGCCAGATTTTGAACAATAAAAAACAAGCTTCATTCGACGCCCAGATTGCTTTATCAACAGCACTCGGGATGACATATTTAGACATACTCACGGTGGGTCAGCGCCTGGAGAGTGGAGGTAATCCTGACATACCACCCCGAGTGGTTGAGCCAACACCAACCAAGACCGTTCACGAGCTTTTGAAGATGACTCGGGCTATTCTTGAATCTGGTGAGGTGGAGTTCTCCCTTGCTCTATCTCACGCAATACGCGGATTCACCCTGGCAATGGGACGTATCCCCTCCGAGTTGAGCACGGAGGTCTTGATGGATAGAAATGAGGTGAGGCGTCGCGCAATTGACCTAATCCCCATCGGATGTCCCGAATGTGGCCAGAAGCTTGGCGAGCTTGGTGTTGAGTACCAGGCGGACCTCCAATGCCCCTCCTGTCACGCGACTTTGCGCCGTGAGGAGGTGGCCAGGATGCAAGCCAAGCTCCGGAGGGAGCTCCTCGATGAGAGAAAGGGCGGTGTCGAAGGTCTCCCGGCACGCCGGATGAAGTCGGACCCTGCGTAGTCCAACCAGCCTTTTAGGGGCTGGTACATGGTTGGGAGAGGGGGTGGCGAGGATCTTTTTCTCTTTGCAGTTCATTCCGCTCCCCATGGTTACGACGTTATTAGGACTTCATGCCCCCTAATAAATGCGCCATTCTACCAATCGTCACATATCCATTGAGAAAAAACGCAAAGTGCGTGCGGATTCCTTGGGTTGCTAATCATCCCTTTCTGAGAGCCTTTTCGCCCAATCCAGGATTGTCTTTTTTGTTGTCATCGGTGTACCGTTTCCCCAATTATGAACCGGGAGCCTGTCACAACTCGGGATAGATTTATCAGTGGCATATTTCCTGGCCGTCTTCCCTGATACACCTGCCGCCTCCGCGATCTGATTCCAGCTCCACAGCACTTGGTCATTATCGATTGCTTTAAGGCGCTCTTCGATTGACGAGACGAGAACATCGGCCGCGTTTGCAACGATCGCTTCTACGTTAATGGAGGAACCGCGTTTAGCCGCGTTACGGGACGTTAGACTTTCCATGATGGCGTCAACGATCAGATCAGCCGTTTTCGTAACGCCGACTCTTGGATCAGCAGCAGGGCTGCCTTTAACTCCCTCATATAAAGGCTTTTCTTCCCTGACGTGTCCTGCACGCCGTATAACCTCTTTAGATATTCGGTCCATTCCTCCCCCTCTCCCGGGGCCAATCTGAGCAGAAAAAAAGCCTCGAGCACGCTTATTTGGCGGTTGGTCAGCCTGGCCACCAAGTAACCTATTTCGTCGACCCTGTCCGGCTCCCGTCCCTTGGTGGCTGGGGTCAGGCACAGCCCCTCGGCCAATTGCATGAGCTGGCCGTTGACCATCCCGTACCGGCACTTCAATTGGGGCCAAGGCCAAGTCTTGGGTTGTTGGTTGATCGACCGTCGCTCGAACCACTTCTCCAAGAGGCTTATCAGCCTGTCGGCGAGGCTCTTGGGGAAGGGGTTTTTTTGACCCGGGGCTCTCATTGTCGTGATTTAAAGAAGCGGGGCTTTTTCGTGGCGGATAGCGGCCAGGAGGGTCACGTACACTTGGAGGTCTCCGAGCTTTTCCAGCCAGACCTTCGAATCTGCTTCAATGCCGGCTTCAACATCTGTAATCAAGTCCGACACGCTGGCAAGATGCTTCTTGATATTCCCCCAGGCCGCAGACTCCAGGGAACCCTGGTCAAGGCCGGCCTGTTTTTTGAAGTTAGATAGCCTGTCGTTATTCCTGGAATATTCCCGACCCTTGACCACGGCTACTTGCCTGGCCCGGTCTATCCACCGCTCAAAAAACCCTGCAAACTCGTCTACGGTCACGCGGCACTCCTTTCCTCTTTGACCGGCCATGACGCCTCGGAGCAAAGGGCCGACTTCTCGACGTTGGAAACTGCTGAGGCTGGCTCCAGGACCGGCCTTGATTCGGCCTGGGCCCTCAGGGCCCTGGAGCACTTGGCCGCCGAGATGGTGCCCCGGTCGCTTTTCAGACCGACCTCCGGAAGGTTGACCAGGTTGATGTCTGCCCGGCTGCCCTGGACCGTGATCAGGACCCGGCCGCAACACCGCCGGCGGCGGATGGCCCTGGCCCCGTTCCCCAGCTTCCCCAGGGCCGAAGCCTCGACCTCCATGGGCCGGCCGCAGACTGGGCAGACGTGCCTGGAGGAGGGTTGGAATAGACGATCGACACGATCGGCCGGCCTGGTGTCGGTGCCAAGCTCAAAGAACCCGTAATTTTCCTTTAACTCCAAAATTATTCCCCCGCCTGGTTAGATATTCCAGACACGATCCATTGCTCCCTGACCCCCAAGATCGCGGCGAGTTTAGCCAGGGTCTCTGGTCTCGGGGACGCCTCCCCATTCTCCCACCGGGAGACGCTCCCTATGCCAACCTCCATGATCCTGGCGAACTCCCGGAGGGTCAGCATCTTCCGGATCCTGGCTTTCCTTATCCGCTGGCCCATGGTCATCCCGTCCACACCGTAGAGCTCAAAGCTGGCCTGGGCATCCCGGATCACCGCCAGGGCCCCGTTGACCGCTCCCCTGATGAAGAAGAGCTCGCTCAGGTCGAGGTCCCCCAGGTTGGCCAGGAGGACCGACTCCGCGGTCCCGATCAGCGTGGTCAGCGCCTCATGGAGGGCTGATACCGCCTCAGAACGGGACGTCCTGCTCTCTTGTTCCTGCTGGAGATTGCTCCCCATGGTGCTCCTCAAAATTGTCAAATCTGGTCAATTCCGCCCGCCAGGCCAGCTTGACCATCCCCGTCGGGCCGTTTCGGTTCTTACGGATCAGGATCTCGGCCAGTCCCTTGGCCGAGGTGTTGGGGTTGTAGACCTCGTCCCGGTAGATGAACAGGATCACGTCCGCATCCTGCTCGATCTGGCCAGACTCCCGAAGGTCGGCCAGGAGGGGCCTCTTGTTGTCCCTGGTCTCACAGCTCCGGTTGAGCTGGGAGAGGGCCACCACCGGAACGTCAAGCTCCTTGGCCAGGGCCTTCAGCCCGCGGCTGACGCTGGACACAACCTCGACCCGCTTCTCCCCAACGCCATCCATGAGCTGGAGGTAATCGACCACCACCAGGGAGAGGCCGCTCTTCCTTTTCAGCTTCCTGGCCTGTCGGCGGATGTGGGTGATGTTGACCGCTGGGCTCTCGTCGATGACAAAGGGGACCTCGACCAGCCGGCTTGTGGCCCTGACAACCGGATCCCACTCCCAGGAGCTGACCATACCCTGCTGAAGCTTCCATCCGTCGATCCGGCTCTCCAGGGAAAGCAGCCTATCCCCTAGCTGCTCCTCGCTCATCTCCAAGCTTCCGAAGAAGGCCGGGAGTTGCGTCTCCCTGGCTGCCTGGTAGGCGATCTGGAGGCCCAGGGCCGATTTCCCCATGGACGGCCGGCCGGCGATGATGATCAGGTCCTGGCGCTTCATCCCGCCCAGGGCCGCGTCCAGGTCCACAAACCCGGAGGTCAGACCGTGGATTTTGGATTGATTTGCCTTTTTGTGTTCCAATCTTGCGAATGCCCGGCTGACGATCTCCGGCATGCCGCTGGTCCGGTCGATAGTATGCTGCTCTGCCACCGCCATCAGCTTGGCCGTGGCCCGGTCCAAGACCCCCTCCGCCTCCTGGGTCTGGTCGATGGCCTCCTTGGCCGTCTCCGAGCAGATCCTGAAGACCTGCCGTTTGACCGAGTGCTCCCTGATGATCTGGGCGTGATGCTCGGCGTGGGCCGTCGTCGGCTCCGCCATGGCCAGCCCGGCTATCCGGCTGACCCCGCCAATCTGGTCAAGGGCGCCTTCCTCCTTGACCCTTTCGGCCACGGTGACACAATCAACCGGCTTCCCCTGGTTGGACAGGTCCAGGAGGGCCTGGTAAATGATCCTGTTCCGCTGGTCATAGAAGTCATCCGGGCTGATCTGCTCGGCCGCCGCCTCAATGACCTGGTGGTCGAGGAGACATGCTCCCAGGAGGGCGATCTCCGCTTCCTCGCTCCATGGCTGGGGATATTTCATGACCCGCCCCCAGCCATGGCCGCTTTCTTTTCCTGGAGAAGCTGTGCGATCCGGCCGCCCTCATCCTGTCCGTTTAAGCTCCTCTCAAATGCCCAGAGGGCCTCGTCCTCCCATCTCCGGCTGGATAACCAGCCTTGAGCGTAGATCGGTGTTCGGCCCTTGCGCTTCAGCTCCGGCCGCCGGCGGGCCTCGAGTCTCGCGGCCGGGATAATCTTCTCTTTGGCCAGCTCCCTTGTCAGACCCGGGATGTCCAGCCAGGAGTCAGCCGCCTGGGACTTGCCGTTCTTGTAGTCGAACGCCGACCAAAACACCTCGAAGGCTTGAAGCTTCCAGCCGGTGAGCTTTCGGCCCTTTTTGGTCAGGTAGAACGGTTCGTCAGGGGGCTCTTTGGGGGAGGGTGGGGTTTCCGGTCCCTCTTTCGAAACATCCGCATGTGGCCCGGCGGGCTTGCCCGTCGGGCAATATGTACTAGATTCCGATTCCGATTCCGTATCTGATTCCGATTCCGATTCCGTATTTCGAAAGGGTTGTGCCAACTGTTCGGAAAGGGTTTCCAAATGGTTTCGGAAGGGTTTCGGCAAGAACCTTTGTTCGGGGCAACCCAGCAAGGAAACTACCAAATCGCCGTATATGGCAATCTCCTCTGGGATCTCCTCGAAGAGGGTGGCCAATCTCTTCCCCTGGTTGGGGTTAGCCGGATGGTTGTAGCGCAGGAAATGGGTGACAAGGGTCCAGCCTGTGGTTTCGTCCCGCTTTATCAAACCCTTTGCCAACAGTTCCTCAAACCCTTTCGAAACCCTTGGAGCCGTCCATCCAAGGTCCTCCTGGACATATCCGGCCGGCAGCCTGAAGCAGCCCAGGGCTGTCGTGTGGGGCCCGGTGAGCATGAACAAAAACATGAACTTGGCGTCATCGCTCAGCTTGGCCACTCTTCCATCGGTCCAGAACTTGGTGCGAACCTGTCCGTACTCCCTCAAAGCAAACCCCCTTCATCTACCACCAGTGGAAGGGGTGTGATCTCGACCTCTATCCTTTGAGGTGATCCAAGGCGTTTGCGGACCACCTCGTCGCTGACCACGGCGTCATCGGTCCAGAATCTCTTGTTGGCCACGTCCTTGAAGTGCTTGATCACGTTGTCTGCGTCAGGTTTCTTGACGTGCCTGATCTTCCCGGCAGCGGCCAGGGCCCGCCAAATGGCCGGTTTTAGTCCGCCCCGCTTATCCGGCGTCTCGCCCTTGGGGGGCTCGAAATAGGCGGTGAAGATGATCCCGACAGGGCCGGTGAACGGTTTGGGGGGAAGGTGAGGGGTGAGCAACGATGCAAGCTCCTTCTCTCTGCTCCGCTGCTTTGGGGCCTTGTACGTGATCGAGTCTCTCGGCCTATTCTTCCTGCCCTTCAGGTCAAAGGCGAACCTGGCCGGTCTCTTCCTTTGGACCCTGGCGTGCCGTGCCCTCAACTGTCCAACCGGCTGGATAAGGATGGTGAATTTGATCGGCTCCATCAGACCTGCAATGTCCTCCAGACCAAGGATGAGAAGGAAGCGGTCTTTCCGTGTAGTGTCCTTAATTGCTCCAAAAAGGCAAAAATCTTTGATAACAGCAAGACCGTAATGGAGCCTTTCCGGCATGTCAAGAACAAAAAAATTGCCGCCTTTTCCGTTTTGGCCTGATTTTCTTTGATTTTTCATTTTACACACCCCCTCTTTTATGCTTAACTGACGATATGCTTAGCCGTTTGCGGCCAGAAAAGAGGAAACGAGCCGACTCGCATTTCCACGAGTGCTGGGCCGTAGCCAAAGGGGGCCGTGATGAAGTTGGGTGCCGACGGCGATGGCCCCTGTTTCGTGATGGTTCGATTTCAACTCAACCTCCTCAGCGAGCGTTTCGCCAACGCCAGCTATTCTCCTTGAGGGCCAGAACGACCTCTTTGACCGACTCCACCGTGCAGAACAGGACCTCGTCCATGAAGTGGTCCACGTCCCGGAAGGTCAGACTGGGGTCGAGGTCCATGGTTTCGGCCATGACCTGGATCTCTTTCCAAACCAGAGCGACGGCCTGTTGATGCTCTCGACCGAAGAAGTGGGGGCCTTGGGGCAGGGTGGCGGCAGCCCGGATGGCTATGGTAGGATAGTTTAAGCTCACGGCAACCTCCCTTGTAGGTTGTCTTGGGTCAGGCCGGTTGAGATGTTTGCCCATCTCAGCCGGCTGTTTTTATGAGCGGCGACCCGGTGGCGGGGGCCCAGGGTCCACCTGGTGCCGACGGTTCAAGCCCGATCTCGCCGCTCCAGCTATCTCAAATCAAAGAGGTGGGGCTCCCTCCTTTCCTTTTCGGCCAGGGCCAGCTCTCTGATATTGGTCGTCAAATGGTCGACCTCGACCCCGATTTCGGCCAGGCGCCGGCCGATCTCATTCTTGCGGTGGCAGCGGCTCGGGTCCGCCTCCATGCACATCAGGCAAGCCCGCTTGTCCTTCTGCCAGCTGGCCAAGCCCTCGATGGCCTCCTGGCTGATCTCGTCAAAACCGCCCAGGGTGTCACCCTTCCAGAGGTAGCCGATCCCGGCCGACCTCATGGCCTTGGCCAGGTCGTAACGGTTGAACTCCTTGTTTTTGCCGAATGGCTTGGAACGAACGTCGATCAAGAACTCGACCTGGTGGGCCCGAAGGATCTCGATAAGCTGTGCTGAATCGCTTAGGTTCTGATACCCGATACTGAAAAGCACCTTCCCTCCTTTTTTGAGCTTTCCCTACTATCACCATAGCATGATGGCCGACATTTATCAAGTGAATATGCCGCAATATTCGGCACTTACGCCTTCAGGAAGAAGGTGGCGCGGGCCTGGTGACAACACTCTGGACAGTAGACATCGCTGTCCGGATCAACAATCATCCGATCATCGAAGTCCGAGGTGAGATCGAGTCCCTCCGGCGAGCAGTAGGCCCAGGACAAGACCTGGACGTGGAGGAGGTCCTCCTCTCCGCATTTCGGGCACTTGAACTTGGGGTCCTCCTCGCGGTCGAGCAGGGGATGCCTTTGCATGAGCTCCGTTCTGGCCTGTTGCAGCAGGAGGACCAACTGGTCGTCTGTCAGCAGGTCGAACTTAAGCCGGTCGAAGCGCTGGAAGTTCTCCTGGGCCTCAAGGCTGGCCTCATTGAGGCGCCTGTCGTCGCCGTTCTCGTGAACCAGTTCGCTCATCAAACACCCCCTCGCTGCCTGGCGTAGGTCAGCAGCTCCTGGATAGCCTCTATGTTGAGGTCCTCTGCTTCGTACTCGAAGGGGTTGAAGGGCAGGTCGTCGATCAGCTCGCCGATGGAGCCTCTCCAGACCCCGGAATCCAGGTCCGGCTCACCGTCAAGGCCGTAGGGGTCGACCAGGAAGGCCGTGAACTCATCTCCAAACTCGACATATCCGATTTCGATTTCGGTCGAGGTCTTGCCGAACTTGCTTATATCGTGGCCGGCCCGGTTGAACAGGGCGTTGAAGTCAACAGACTCCTTGGCCAGGGCGATGGCTTGCCTATCGTCGGCCGCCTCGATCCCGACCACCTTGACATTGACAACGGCTTTGACGCAGACATCGAACTTGGGCATATCAGTCCTCCTCATGGGTCCAGATGCTGGTCCTGACCTCCGGATCGTGCGTGTCCCGGTCGACAACCTTGACCTGGACTCCCTCCGGGATTCCGGAGATATCGTCCACAATGCCGTCCAGGACCTCCACGGTGATGGTGGTGGGCTCGCTCACTGCTGATCTCCTTTCCTGGTGATGGCCACGATCCTGGCGGCGATACCGGTCGGCCTGGCCGAGGACTTGAAGGCCCCTTGTTCCAGCCTCCAGACGGTTCCGCCCAGGGTCTCCAGCCACTCCCGGAAGGCGGTCGATTTCTTGTCGTTCCTGAAAAAGACCCCTTCGCACATGATCGAAACCAGCCGGCCGCCCTCCTCGAGGAGGCTGAAGGCGTGCTGGACGTGGTCGATGTCCTGGCCCTTCTCAAAGGGCGGGTTCATCAGGATGCGGTCATACTTGCCCTGGTGGTCGAAGAAGTCCGCGTCCGCTACCGGAAAGCCCTTGAGCTCAAGGATCTCCTGAAGCCGCGGCACGATCTCGCAGACGGTGATCTTGGCCCCGGGGTGGGCCCTCCTGGCCTCCTGGGCTATATCGCCCCGGCCAGCCGAGGGCTCCAGGATGGAGCAGGGCTGGCCATCCTCGAAAAAGGCCACACTGAGCATCTGCCTGGCCAGCTCCGGCGGGGTGGGGAAAAATCCCGGGATGGGAATCCCGATCAGCTCCCGCTCCTTGTCGGCTATCAGCTTGGCCTTGATCTCCTCGGGGTCTGGTGGCAGGAGCATGGATATCAGGACGGCCAGGGCCGCCTGATACTGGTCATCGTTCTCGATCCCGGCCTTGACCATCCGCTTTGCCATGGCCTCGTTCCAGTCCGGGAAGCTGGGGTAGGTGAGGAGGTCCTCCAGGACCACCCTGGTGGCGATTCCGGCCACCTCCGGGGGCGCCGTGCCGGTCTCGTGATGGTCGGCCAGGGCCAGGAGCAGGTTCTGGCAGTCCCTCAGTCTCTCCCCGTCCCTGATGCTGCTCTGGATCATCCTGGACCGGCGGGGGGTGGGGTTGAGATCGGCCAGGGTCGGGTGAAGCTTCTGCTGGATCTTGTCGGTCATGCCCTCGGCCAGGGCCCGGAGCTTGGCAGCCAGGGCAGGGTCCCCGAGCGCTTTGGTTAAGGGGCCGGGGGCCGGTGCGGACTGAATCAGGTCGAAAAGGCTGGCCTGGTTCATGACCCGGCCCCAATTGAGTCATTGACGGCGGCGTTGACGATGTCATCCGCGTAGGCATCCAGGTTCTCGGCCAGGAGCTGCTGGGCCTTAAGGAAAGAGACTCCGGTCTCATCCTTGATCTGGTCTAGTATCTCCTCGAGCCGTTTTCTGAGCTCAGGGGTGTACACGGTTCACCTCCCTGCGGTGGCGTGCCTGATGGCCCGGTAGAGGGTGAGCTGGTCCGGGATCTTCGGCCATGGTTCTTCCCAGGACTTGGACCTGGGAAAGTCAGGGTCAACGGCCATGACCGCTTGCCACATGGTCGTACCTGATGCGGTGATGATGATCGGGTGGGCACTTTCCCAGGTCTCCTGGCAGGGGTTTGCGAGAAGCTCCTGAAGCCTGGTCTTGACCCCTTCCCCTAGTTGCGGGCCCAGGAGGTTGGAGCACCCGTCGATCACGGCCATCAGTAGTCCTCCGGGCGCATGATCGTGACGACCAGCTCGCCATCATCGCCACCGTCCGCGATTGCCCAGAGGGTGACCGTCTTGGGGGGGAAGTTGGGGATCTGCTGAAAGAGGACCTGGAAGGTCAGGTGGCTGGCCCCGCCGTTGACCCTGGCCTGGAGGGCAGCCATCCAAAGAACGTCCCAGAGACGGCCGTCCTCGTCCTGGCAATGGGCAACCGCGGCCGGCGGGGTGATGAGTTCGCTCCAAAGCCCCTGCGTGACCGCTACCGGAACCTTGAAGCCGGCTTGCCTGGCCATCTTGGACACGTCGACCAGGACCCCGTCCTCAATGGCCTGGGCCCGGGTGTAGGAATAAATCACCGGGCCGAAAACGTCTTTTAAACCTTGAGCCATGGTTTCACCTCCTGTGGTGGTGGGCCCGGGGTTGGGCTCCCGGGTCCTTGGTTCTCAGCTCCTCAAGAAGCTCAGCTCGAAGTTCAGAGCGTCGATTTTCCTCTGAAGCTCGTTGATCCGGCTGTAGCGCTTCTCCCTGATCTCCTTGGCCGCCTGCTCAACCCTCCCGGTGTTCGAGAGGACCCACCCGGCGAAGACCTTGTGGCGGTTCACGCTCTCGATCCCCGAGAGACCGTCCAGCTCCTCGCTGGTGTAACAGTGCTGAAGGGCCTCCCAGAGGTCCTGGTCAAGCTGGGCCGGCCAATTTTCTGGCCAGCCAACCTCCCTAACCGCCTGGGCAAACTCAATCTTGGTCATCGGTTTCACCTCCTTGTTAACGGGTGCCTTCTCTTAATTTCATAACTTTATCATAAAATACCTACCTGAAAAGGCAACTAAAAAAGCATTAAAAAACCATAATAAACAGATAATTAGCTTCCCGGGCGGCGACATATTAAACACGGCATTTCTTGTGCGTGCCGAGCTGCCCGGGAAGCCTGATCAACAGGCCGACTCCTCGCGGTGCCGGAGATGCAGGGTGTTGGTGGGGACGTCCTTGTGGGTCGAGCCCCAGAAGCCGCCGACCGGCTTTCCTTCGTCGTCCAGCTTGAAGGTGGTCTGGAGGTCCGCCCTGGTTCCGGCCACCCTGGTCACCAGGTACTCGAAGTCCGGATTCAGGGTGCTCGACACCTTGTCGCCTACTTTGAGCTCGGTTGGTCTTGCCATAGCGGTTCCTCCGTGACCGGCCACCGGCGAATGTGTTTCGGCTCCAGGATCTTGGTTTTGCCGGTTGAGAGGGTGACCTCCACCAGGCCTTCGTTTTGGCCCCTCTTGATCCAACGGGCCTTGAAGATCGGCCGGAACTGCCGACCAAGCCATGCCCAGCCGTAATCAGGCACTCTTTTTCTCCAAGCTGCCCTTCTCCGCCGTGATG
>Ga0209164_1002123_pt1 | contig 22294 bp, 15 predicted proteins | sample MTBNYHSulfiMetaG_FD_187458 | JGI IMG/M metagenome (GOLD analysis project Ga0209164, IMG submission 187458) | Enrichment culture microbial communities from rom New York Harbor, USA that are MTBE-degrading - MTBE-NYH (New York Harbor Sulfidogenic)... | ecosystem: Environmental > Aquatic > Marine >... | reverse complement strand
CCGACGCCCGAGGAGCCGACGCCCACGCCGACGCCGACTGAGCCGATTCCGGAGACCGGCTACATCGTCCTGGACGGCTTCGGGGGCATGCATCCAATCGGTATCGCGCCGAGCGTCACGGGCAACAGCTTCTACTACCCGGGTATCGATATGGTGGTGGACGCCGAGATTCTGCCGGATAACTCAGGCATCGTGGTCATTGACAACATGGGAGGCAACTTTGTCTTCGGCCTGGGCGGTAGCACGCCAAGCGTGGCCGTGGATGAGTACTATATTCCGGAGACGGTGCTGCCGCCGACGATCTACGAGGCGACCCCCTCTTATGTCGCGGTGGAAGCCGCGGCCGACTCGGCCGGCTATTGGGTCCTCGATGATATGGGACAGATCTACGGCGTCGGCACTGCTTTGCCCGAGGGTGCAACTCAGTCGCTCCTGCCGGGGGTGGCGGTGGATCCACCCTTGCCGGCTTACGACCCCAACGAGTCCAATTATTACCGACCGGACGGCAGCCCGATTCCGGAAGGGGAGAATCCGGGCTGGTTCTCAGCGGTGGACTTCATTGTGGTCGAGAATGGCATGGGAGTCATCATTGCTGACCGCTGGGGTGACCAGCATATTATCGGCGATACCTCGGACATCCATATAAGTGAAGACACCATTCATCCTTACTTCGGTTGGGACATTGTTCGAGCGATCGAGCTGGAGCCGCAGGGCCGAGGCTATATGCTGCTCGACGGCTTCGGGGCGGTTCACCCGGTGCCTTCTTTGCCTCTGAACGACTACGTGAACAACCCGGTGCGCGAAGCCTATGACCTCTACATCGGCTCTCAGCCCTACTTCGGCTGGGATGTGGCCGAGAGCTTGGCCTACGCGCCGGATGGCATGGGCTGGGTCACCCTCGATGCCTTCGGCGGCACCCACTATGTCGGTCAGATCACCGACGTCCGAGTGCTGTACTTCGGCTGGGATATCGCCCGGGATATCGAGATCTACGACCCCGGTATGCTTGATTAGTCGAAGACATCGAGTACAGGAAGCAAGTGAGAGGGTGGTGCCCGATGGCGCCACCCTCTTTTATTAAGCGGGGTTGTATCGCTCCTGTGCCGCAGGGTCGGAGTAGAGACTTCAGTCTCGTGAGGATGTGCGGAAAGACGGGATTGAAATCCCTACTCCGGGTTGCGGGTGGTCGGAGTAGAGACTTCAGTCTCGTGAGGATGCGGTGAGGCACGGGATTGAAATCCCTACTCCGGGTTGCCGATGGTCGGAGTAGAGACTTCAGTCTCGTGAGGATGTGTGGAAGGACGGGATTGAAATCCCTACTCCGGGTTGCGGGTGGTCGGAGTAGAGACTTCAGTCTCGTGAGGATGTGCGGAAAGACGGGATTGAAATCCCTACTCCGGGTTGCGGGTGGTCGGAGTAGAGACTTCAGTCTCGTGAGGATGTGCGGAAGGACGGGATTGAAATCCCTACTCCGGACTCGTGCGGCAACTCACGCCGCGGCTCCGTCCTCAAGAACCCTTCCTGACTTTACATCATCCTCCTGAGTCGTATAATGCGGGCAACCAAGAATTCCAAAAAGGGCAACAAGGGGACAGAGCCTTTTTGGAAGACGGGATCGGAGGGAAGAGGGCTCTGTCCCCTTGTTCCAGGGGGGAAAAATGGTTGAAATCGCGTCGTGCGGAAACGTTGCCCTCGTGCATGGTTTTCTGACCTTCGGCCTGGAGGCCTCCCGGCCAGGCTCACCGGTGGTCCTTTTGGGCGCGGGCTATCCCATCACCCCGGTCAATGAAATCGCCCAGTGGGGGATGCAAGAACTCCCCGCCTATGGCGGCGAGTTCATTCAGGCCGAGAGCGAGCTGGCGGCGATTAACATGGTCCTTGGGGCGGCCTGCCTCGGTAAGCCGGCTTTTACCGCGACCTCCAGTCCCGGCATGAGCCTGATGCAGGAAGCGCTCAGTTACGCCATCGGCATGGAGGTGCCGTTTGTGGTCGCCGATATCGTCCGGGGCGGGCCGGGCTTGGGCAATATCCAGGGCGCACAGTCCGATCTCAAGCTGGCGCTATCGGCCGGCCATGGCGATTTCAGTCCCATCGTGTGGGCGCCGGCCTCCTGCCAGGAAATGTACGACTTCGGCCGGCTTGCCTTCGAGTATGCGTATCGCTACCAGGTGCCCGGCTTCATCCTGGCGGACGGTTACATCGGGCAACTGCGGGAAAAGTACCGGATGCCGGACTCGATCCGGCCCCGGCCCCAAGCTGACAGCCGCCGGCTGCGCAGCTCGATCTATGTGCGCGAGAGCGTTCTCACCGCCCACAATTGGAAGCTGTTCCGCCGGTTCGAAAGGATGCGGCAGGATGCCTCGCTCCAGCAGCTGGCGATCCATGAGTATGAGACCGAGGAGGAGGGCGTCCCGGCCGATATCCTGATTCTCAGTTATGGCATCTTCAGCCGCATCGGGTTCGGCGTCGTCGAGCGGGCGCGCCGCGAGGGCCTCTCGGTCGGCCAGGCCAGCCTCAAGGTGCTCTCTCCCTTCCCGCAGGAGCAGTTGAGAGCGCTGGCGCGCCGGCACAAGGCCCTTTACGTTCTGGAAGGCTCCTGCGGCCAACTGCACGAGAAAGTCCGCGAGGCGGTCGGGCAAGTCCCGCTCGTCGGCCTGACGGCGTACCCGGGCGGCGATCTGCCTTGCGAGGCCGAGGTGGTGGAGAACCTGCGGCGCTTCTCCGAGCGACTGAGTCCCGAGTACCTGGGCTGGAAGACCGAGGCGCTGGCGCTCGAAGACAAGGTGCGGCGGCTTCAGAGTCGCATCGCGCCCAACCGGGGCGCGACGTACGAACAAATCCCGCTGGATGAAGCCACCTATCCCTATGAAATCCAGGGCAACCGCAAGGCCCGGCATCCTCGCTCGAACCCGATTATGACCGACGTGCCCTTCAGTTACTGCGTGGGCTGCGGCGAAACGACCGCGGTGGCCTCGATCGGCAAGGTGCTCGCCCGGCTGCCGCAGTTTGACAAGGTGCTCTACAGCCCGGTCGGGTGCAGCATCTTTCTCTACGACTACTTCAAAGAGGAGTTCGTGCGCAACGTCCAGGTCCCTCATGGCCGGAGTTCGGCGTCCGCCAGCGCCTCGAAACGGGTGGAACCGGAGAAGCTGCATATCTCTATTCAAGGGGATGGCGATGCCTTGGACATCGGTTTCAGCGAGCTGATTCATACGATGGAACGGGGGGAGAACATTACGATTGTGCTGTTCAACAACGGCACCTATGGCATGACCGGAGGCCAGGTGTCTTCCTCGACCCCGCTTGGCGAGTACTCGGCCACCACCCAGCAGGGCCGGGATCCCAAGCGTCACGGCGCGCCGATCGACCTGGCGCAGTTCATCGCCCAGCCCGGCGTGGGATACTTTCGCCGGGCGCTGTTGGGCAGCCAGGAAGAGATTCAGGCCTTTGAGAACGCCTTGGCCAACGCGCTGTACCATCAGATGGCCGGGCATGGCGTGTCGATTGTCGAAATCTTCACTGCCTGCCCCGGTCGGCAGAAGCCGAGCAAGGCGTTCGTCGAGGCGATGGCCCAACAGGGGGTTAAGGCCAAGGGCAAAGTCCCGGCGAGCCTCCAGTACGCGGCGCGAGTACTGCCCCCGGGCGCGGATGCCATGAATGTGCGGCGGGGCGACGACGTGGAAGATCCTTACGGCGAATTGGAGGAGATTCACCGCGAAATGGAGACCACCGGCCGGGAGCGGGGCATCGCGGCGGAAGAACGCTACACGCGCTGCCTGGAGATCCTTTCGAGGCGCTATGGGCTGCAGCGGGCCGCAGAGCATCCTGTGGCTTCGCTGTCCGACCTGAGAATCTACTTGGGCGGGCTGGGAGGCCAAGGGGTGCAAAGCCTGGCCGAAGCCCTGGTCAAGGCCTTGTCGGCCGTTTATGCGAACTTTACCAACAGCCCCTGGTACGAACCTGAGGTCACCAAGGCGCTGACCACCTCCAGCCTGACCTTCACGAACCGGGAACAGATCAACCCGATCCTGCAACCCGGCGAAGTGGATCTCGTGGTCGCGATGAAGAAGAGAATCGTCGAGGAAAAGCTTGCGATGATCCGCCCGGAGGGCCTGCTTGTCTATGATTGCGACGAGGGAAAACTCCCCGAGGAGATTGCCACGTGCCGGCTCGTGCAGGTAGCGGCCTCCAGCACAGCGAGGAAAACCATCGGCGATCTCCGCTGCGCCAACGCGGTCCTGTTCGGTGTGCTCGCCCAGCTGCTTGAGGGGGTGGATCTCGAGGTGGCGCGGGAAATTGTCCGCCGGTCCTTTCCCGCTCCGCAGATCAACCTGCAAGCCCTGGAAGCCGGCATCGCTCTGATGGAGTCCACCACCCCGGTGGGATAAATAGGTTTGTGGAGTGCAGAAGCGCAGCTTCTGCAAAGGGTGTAGTGCTTGCGAAAGCTCCGCTTTCGTACTCCAGACGAGGATCGGCTTGCGAAAGCTCCGCTTTCGCGCTCCAGACGAGGATTGGCTTGCGAAAGCTCCGCTTTCGTACTCCAGACGAGGATCGCCTTGCGAAAGCTCCGCTTTCGCACTCCACACGGGAGCCTCCACACAGGGGACTATTCCCAAGCGGGCGGATAGACGACGCTCAGGTCGTCGAGAAAAAGTGTGCCCTGACTCTTGTTGGCAGTGCGAGGCTCGACCAGATAGAGCTGTTCCAGATAGAAAGGCGCGTTGGCCTCCGCCGTGGGATTCCCCCAGTGGGGCGTGAACTTCGAAAAAGGCACTTCGATGGTTCTCCACTCGTCGTTCCAGGTGATCGCCCCGGGAGCGTCGGCCACAAACCGCTCGCCGTCCACGTCCAGCAGCACGACCCGGAAGAGGTGATCGCAGCCGTTTCCATAAAGCTGGAAGGACAGCGACTCGAATTCCCAGGGGAGCGTCTTGAGGGTGTTGAGATACAGCGCGGCGACGCCATCCTCCCCGCGCAAATCATAGTCGAGGCGCAGCGCCCGGGTGCCGGCGGCCACCTGTTCCGTGGAAGCTTGAATGCTGCACTGGTGAATCGGTACCCGGGTCCCCGTTAAGCGCCAATCGGAGAGGTCCGAGAAGGTCTCCAGCCGCTCGAGGCGTTTTTCCCCCACGAGCAGCTCGGCCCGGGCGCGAAGTCGCCCCAGCCGGGCTTCGACCGAGCCGCGCCCGTGGCCCGAGGCGGTCAGTCTTCCCGACGACGACAACTCTCCCAGCCCCTTGCCTTTGAGTGCCCAGCGAACGGTTTCCCCCGGCATAGGAACCCACTCGCCCGAGGGATGCTGGGCCTCGACGGCCAGATCGACTTCCTGCCCCGGAGTTAAAGCGATGCGCTGAGGCGACAGCCGCAGATCTTTCGGCTCGAGAATACTGCAAAAGGACAGGGCCTCTAAAGAGACGAAGCTCGAGCCGATAACGCCTCGCACGCTCGCCCGGACGGTCACGCTCCCGGGGCGTCTTCCCGCGCGAAAGCATCCTTGTTCGTCAATTTCCCCCTCGCCTTTCAGGATGGACCAATGCAGCAGTTCCTCGGGAATCTCGATGTCGTTGTAGTACTCGTCCTGGGCGATCACCTCGAGGCTGAAAGGCTGTCCGGGGAACACCTGGAAGGCGGCCGGCTCAATGCGAAAGTGGCGCACCGGGCCTAGCGGAGCGGTGCTGACGATCATCAGGCAATTGCTGACCCGGCGATCGCCCGAAGAATCGGACGGCTGGTTGACCGTCTGCCCTCGAACGACCATCGTCGAGGAGCCTCCCCCGTCGAGATTGACCGCCTGGTAGGCTCCCAGCTGCCGCATCCGCTCGGCCAAATCAAACAGGTCGATGCCGATACTGTAACCCACTTGCCGGCCGTCTACGACGACGAAGTACAGCGTTTTCTCATCCTCGCTGATCCCGACCGCGGTTCGAGGATGCCGGGTGGTGTTGAAGGACCGGCTCATTTCATCATACTTCTCGACGGCCACCTGCCCGTCTTCGAGCAGCCGGGGACCCCCGCCGACGGCCAGTTGCAGGTCTGCCAGCTTTCCCGCGCGCCGCCCGGCCGTCTCGATTTCGATCTTCACATCGTCCCCCAGGAGAAAGCCCCCGGGGATTTCGGCCAACCGCTCCTGAGGAAGCACCAGGCCAAACTCGTTCTCGCCCATCGCGACTTGCTCCGGGTCGCTCACCAGTTGAACGACGCGGGCATTCAGTTGGTCTTGAGGGTGGAGTTCCCACATCTCGGGCGTGAGAACAATCGCGAGGTGGCCGAGAGGCGGAGTCAAGCTCTCGATGCGCAAAGGAGTGAGAAGGATCGGGGGAGAGCCGGCTTTCAGCGTTCCATTGAGATCGCCGAACTCCAAGACCCCCTCTTTGGCTGTCTTGATCGAGATGCGAGTGTCAAAGAAATCAATCAGCGGTTGCTTGCCGGCGGTCATCGCGAAGACCGAGCGGCCAATCGGGTTCCTGAGCAGCCGGCCGTTCTGGACTACCATGTTCGTCGGGACTCCTTCATCGCCCCAGAAGTCGCCGTTGACTGCGCCGACGACCCAGTGCTCCGGGCGGTCATAACGCTCGGCGATGGACCGCACCGTCTCGTTGCCGGTCAGTCGGTCTCTTGACAGACCCAGCTCGAGCGTGATGTGGGGATGGCTGAGGTCCACTTCCATCACATAGAGGGCCAGCGGCGTTTCCGGCTCGATGAAATGGTAGGAGCGCACCCCGGGGCCGATCCACCGCTCTCCTTCCGGTTGCAGCTCCTGTGCCGGAAGCGGGCCGGCAACCAGTACCAGAGCAAGCAGGAGAAAAGGAAGGGAAATCGTCCGGAAGATAGATCTGCGCTTCATCACTCGCCTCCTCAGTAATTTCTTTTCGCCGGGTGCCTTCATGGCAGAAGCTTCTTGCGCTCTTTATACTTCAACGCACACTCGAGTTAGACGGGATGTCCTCGTGCCGGTCAAGCCCCAACTGTCGGCGCAGCCGGGGAGCCAGCTCGCTGTTGTCCATCACCTCCGGCCAGTCCTCGGCGCCCGGGCCATGGACAAAGCAGCGAACCGAGCGCGCCGAGGGGCAGTCCTGAATGATCAATACGCCGCCGAGGTGACGGGTGATGAGCTTCGCAATAGCCCGAACGCGCTCCGGCCCCGGGGCCAGCTGCGAAAGCCGGTGTGCTTGCGGTTGCTCCAGGGGCATCCCGACGACCTCCTGAAAGATTTTCAGAACCCTGGCCAGACTCGCCGACTCCCCGATCTCCCGGTCGGCCCGCACCGAGGAGCTGCGAATCGCGCTGAATCGTTCGACGAAGCGCGGCAGTTCGCGTTCCACTGTCAGGAGATTTCCGGTCTCGTGGGGGGAGACGACGACGACCAGCGTCTCGGGCGATTGCCCGGCGAAGCGCAGCCCGGCCTCTACGGCCTCGTCGAGTTGCAGCATTTCGGAGGCCACCCCGGCGCTGTCGCCTATCCGGCAACAGGCGTCCAGAGCCGGTGTCTCCACGATGAGCAGGAAGCCCCCGGGATTCCCCTTGAGGAGCGAGAGCACCTTGTAGAGAATCTGCGGCAGCTCCGATTCGTTGGGGAAGGCGCGCCGGTCGGCGCGGAAGGTATGCTCGAAGAAGGCCACCATCGGGGTTTTCATAACGCGCAGAAAATCCCCCCGGCTGCCTTTGACCAAGGTATAGCCCGCCTCCTGCATTTCGGTCAGCAGACAGGGGCCTCCTGTCGCGTCCGAGGCGCGCTCGAAAACCTCCCGGTCCTTTCCGACCAGCACCTCGATGCCCGCCTCGAACAACTGCCGGGCGCGGGCTTCAAAGTCGTCCGGCTCGCTCGAATGCGCAGCGAACGCGGTGATCGCGCCGTCGGTCAGGTCGCCCAGAGTGACCAGCCCGAGGGCGCAGCCGCTTTGCCGGGCCTCTTCCAGCAGGGTGGGCAAAGGCTCGCCCTGGGGCGATACCGACAGCCGGCCGGCGGGGCACTTCTGCCCGGTGGCAAGCGTCGAGCCGGCGGCTGGCGTATCGGGCACAGGGCCGTCGAGAATCGAGGTTTCCATCTTCAGCCGCTTGGCGCACTGGGCGAGGGCTGGAGTTCGCTCCTCCTGCTCGCAAAGGGTCTCCAGCAGCCGGTAGTGATGCTGTCCCATGCCCGTGGCCAGGTAGAGAATGAGGTTTTTGGCCGCGGGAGGCTCCGGCGCAGGGCCTTGCTCCTCGCCTGCCGAACCGGCAGCGCCCAGCAGCGCCGCCGCAATGACCCAGAGGAAAACACGCCTTGCCATCCGATTGCGCCCCCTAAGGAAAATCTGCCGTCCGCTCGCCGCCGATCCGGCGGTTCACTTGGCCCTTCTATTCGTAGCACAAACGCCTGGACGCCGCCACCGCTTTCCGCTACAGTGGGAAGAGCGCTGCCCTGCTGTGCCTTGAGGAAAAAACCGGGGAGAAAACTGGATGATCAACTATTTCTGGATCGGCCTGATTGTTATTGCCGTATTCTTCGCCGCTTATATGGATATCACCGGGCAGCGTCCCTACGAGCAGCCCCCGGTGCAGGTCCTGGAAGACTTCGAGCAGGGGCGGGCGTGGCGGCTGCGCGGCTCAGACCTCGGACGTGCCTCGTTTTCCATCTCGGGCGAGGTTGCTGTGGGCGCTGCGGGCGGGGCGGACGCGCAGAGCGGCCGGCTCGACTATTGCTTTGACGAAACCTCGGAAATCTTCCTCGAAACGGACCTTCCCATTGAAGCCACCGAGCTTATTCCGGAGGCGCTGGAAGTGTGGCTCTACGGCGACGGCTCGGGCCATCTCGTGCAGGCCGATTTTGTGGACGCGGACGGGGAGCGCTTCGTGGCTCAGATGACGAAGAAGATTACCTGGAAGAACGCCTGGCAAAAGAGCGAAATAACGCTGAGCGCGCTGAGGCCCTTGGGCGAAAACCCCGCCGCCCGGCTGGACTATCCCTTGCGCCTGGCTCGCTTGTCGCTCGTCCAATCCCGGGCTTCGCCGCAGCTTGAGGGAAGCCTCTTCTTCGACAACCTTGCGCTTCGCTACCCCGTGGTGCTGCATACGAAGGAGGAGCTGAAGTCAGAAACCTGGATGGGGGTGTTGACCAAGTCGTCCGCCCGCTGGGCCGGCGTGGCCGTCACGCTGGCGATTGAACTCATCGGCATTATGATGCTCTGGCTGGGCCTGATGCGAATCGCCCAGGAAGCCGGGCTGGTGCGGCATCTGGCCCGGCTGATGAAGCCGATCATGCGGAGGCTGTTCCCTGATATCCCGCCGGATGGCGAGGCGATGGGGGCGATCCTGATGAATATCGCCGCCAATATGTTCGGCCTTGGCAACGCCGCGACGCCCATCGGCCTCAAGGCAATGGAGGAGCTTCAGAAACTCAACAAGAACAAGGAATACGCTTCCAACGCGATGTGCATGCTGCTGGCGATCAACACCAGCGGCGTCGAGCTGATTCCCGCAACGATCATCGGCTACCGGGTGGCGGCCGGCTCGCACGACATTATGAAGTTCTGGCCCCTGATGGTGGCGACGACCACCGTTTCGACTATTGTGGCGGTGCTGGTGTGCAAGGTGCTCGAGAAGCTGCCGGCCTTCCGGGTTCCTCCGCCCCGGGAGGAAGCCGCCGTCGCGGAGGAGGGGACGGGATCATGAATCCGGAACTGTTCAAGACCGTTCTTCTCTATGTGACCGACTGGGCGGTCCCGGTTCTTATCCTCAGCATTCCCCTCTATGCCTTCATCAAAGGGGTCAAGGTGTATGAGGTGTTTGTCGAAGGCGCGAAGGAAGGCTTCGAGGTCGCGGTGCGCATTATGCCTTACCTGGTGGCGATTCTGGTCGCCATCGGGATCTTTCGCGACGTGAAGGCGATGGACCGCTTCAGCGAGCTCGTCGGGCCATTGACCGAGCGCATCCATATGCCGGCGGAGATTCTGCCGATGGCGCTCGTGCGGCCCCTGTCGGGCGGCGGCGCGCTCGGCGTGATGAACAGCCTGTTCATCGAGTACGGCCCGGACAGTTACATTGGACTGTTGGCCTCGGTGCTGATGGGAAGCACCGAGACGACGTTTTACGTCTTCGCCGTTTATTTCGGGTCGGTCAACATTCGCAAGGGGCGTCATGCCGTCCTGGCCGGTCTCGCCGGCGACTTCGCGGGTATCCTGGCGGCCGTCACTTTCACCTATCTGGTGTTCGGCGGCCTGTGGGGGCGTTGAAGCGAGAGAGGGCGGATGCTATCATCACTACATCGGCCTCGCTCACCAGGCGCTTGTCCCCTGCGCCTCAGCCGGTAGGAGCAGAGACGGCCGTAACCTTCGTTGGAAAAGGAGCCGGAATGAACATTCAGCCGGATTTTGAGCGTCTCCGCAAAACCTTGATGCTCGAGGGAGAGGCGGACCGCGTTCCGTTGGTCGAACTCGGCGTGGACCCTCGCCATATGTCGCGGTTGATCGGCCGCCCGTTCAAGACGACGAAAGATCGCATTGACTTCTTCGCCATGGCCGGATACGACTATGCCAAACTGTCTCCCATCGTGAATATGAATCCGGCCGGGATCCAGCCGAAGGCCTTTCATGCGCGCGGTGAGCGCTCGACGCAAAGCACCGAACGGAATTGGGCGCCCGAAGGCGAAGGCCTGATCACCTCGTGGAGCGAGTTTGAAAACTATGTCTGGCCGGAGCCGGGCGACATCAGCTATCAGATGTTCGAGGAAGCTCCCGGTCTGCTGCCCAAGGGGCTGGGCGTCATCGGCCAGTATGGCGACATCTTCACGCTCACCTGGGAGCTGATGGGGTTTGAGGCTTTTTCCTATGCCTTGGTGGACAATGTCGAGCTGGTCGAGGCATTGTGGAACAAGATCGGCGAGATCAATCTCTGGATGTTCGAGAAGATGGCCTCCTATGATTTTGTCGGCGCGCTGTGGTACAGCGACGACGTCGCCTACCGCACGGGGCTGCTGGTTTCGCCCAAGGTGCTGCGCGAATACCACTTCCCCTGGTTGAAGAAGATCGGCGACCTCGCCCAAGCGAGGGGGATTCCTTTCCTCTATCACACCGACGGGGTGTTGTGGGACGTGATGGAAGACATTATCGCCTGCGGGGTCAACGCCTTGCACCCGATCGAGCCTCAGGCGATGGATATCCGGGAAGTGAAGAAGCGCTATGGCGATCGCCTTTGCCTGATGGGCAATCTCGACCTGAGCGGCCCGCTCGGCCGGGGCACGCCCGAGGAGGTCGAGCAGGAGGTCAAGCGGCTCTTGCGCGAGGTCGCCCCCGGCGGCGGCTATTGCCTGGGCAGCGGCAATTCGGTGCCGGACTACATCCCTTATGAGAACTACATCGCGATGACCCGGGCGTGCCTGAAGTACGGCCGGTATCCGATCCGCATTGACTGAAAACGCTCGGAGTAGAGACTTCAGTCTCGTGGAAAGGGAGCGAGGCACGGGATTAAAATCCCTACTCCGCTGGGTGGCTGACGGAGTAGAGACTTCAGTCTCGTGGAAAAGGAGCGAGGCACGGGATTAAAATCCCTACTCCGCTGGGTGGCTGACGGAGTAGAGACTTCAGTCTCGTGGAAAAGGAGCGAGACACGGGATTAAAATCCCTACTCCGCTGAGTAGCCGACGGAGTAGAGACTTTAGTCTCGTGGAGAGGGAGCGGTTCACGGGATTAAAATCCCTACTCCGCTGAGTAGCCGACGGAGTAGAGACTTCAGTCTCGTGGAAAAGGAGCGAGACACGGGATTGAAATCCCTACTCCGCTGGGTGGCTGACGGAGTAGAGACTTTAGTCTCGTGGAGAGGGAGCGGGTCACGGGATTAAAATCCCTACTCCGCGCGGTTGTTCCGGCCGACTGACAGGCCGGTCCTGATTGTGGTATCATAGAATCCTGTATCATTGCTTATCGGCCCCTTTTCTACCGGGGCGACTCTTGAAAGGAGATGGGGGATCATGGCGATTTCGAAGAAGAAGCTGCTGGAAGAACTGAACAAGGACCTCGAGTGGGAGTATGCTGCGGCGATCCAGTACATCCAGCACGCGGCGGTCATCACCGGCGCCCAGTATGAATCCATTCTGAAGGAGCTCGTCCTGCACTCCCAGGAGGAGATGCAGCACGCGCTGATGCTGTCCGAGCAGATTGATTTTCTCGGCGGCACCCCAACGGTGAAGGTCGAGGAGATCAAGACGTCCAAGAACAGTCTCGAAATGCTCAAGCAGGACCTTGGCGGCGAGGATTTGGCCATCCGGCGCTACAAGGAACGGATCGCCCAGGCCGAGGCGGCGAAGGAATACGGCCTGCGCCGCATCCTCGAAGATATCCTCATCCAGGAAGAGGAGCACAAGCGGGACCTGCTGACCGTGGTGGAAAGCTGAGGTTTCCTCGACCGGCTTTTGGAGCTCACGCAAAGACGCCAAGCCGCGAAGCGATGGCCGGCTTTCGGGGCTGTGCTACTTTGTGCTGGTCGGCGTTGTGTCCGGTATCGGCAGGAGAAAAGAGTAGGTGTTGCCCTCCAGCTCGCCGCTGTCGAGCCAGATTTGCCCGCCGTGGTGTTCGATGATTTCCTTCGCCAGATAGAGGCTGAGGCTGGAACCCCGGTGCTTGGCAAGCGCCGCCGGGTCGCCGGGGACTTTCTCGAACACGCTTCCCAGCAGTTGTTGCGGAATGCTCGGCGCGGTGTCCGACAGCGCGAAAAGCAGGAACTTCTCGGTGCCCGGCCGGCCTTCCAGCTGCGGCCAGCGCGCCGGGTCAAACGTCTCGATGGTGACCTGCAGGAGAATGTGCCCGTGATCGGGCGTCGAGCGCAGCGCGTTCTCCAGCAGAATGGACAAGGCCTGCTGGAGGCGTTCCGGGTCGCCCTGAACGGTCGGAATCCGCTTGGGAATCTGGACCTGCATATGGATTCGCCTCCGGCGCAGCTCGGGCTTGTACTGGGGGCGTAGTCCGGTCAGGATTTCGCGCAGGCGCACCGGACGCTCCTCGTATTGGAGGCTGCCCGCCTCGAGCCGGGCCAGATCAATGAGGTCATTAACCCGCTCGACCAGGGAGCGGTGGCGCTCGGGAGAACGCTCCACCTGAGTCTTCTGCTGCTGGTGGAGCGAAAACAGATAAGCGTGGTGAACCGCCAGGGCCACCTGGTTGGCGATGATGTACAGGATGCGCTCGGTTTCCGCGGTAAACGCTCCCTGCCGGCTGTGCCCGATGCTGAGCACGCCCACCAGGTTGTTGTCCACCAGGAGGGGATAGCAGAGCAGGGAGCCATGCTTGCTGTCGCTCTCGCGCAAGGCCTCGACGCCCGCGAAGTCCAGCGGCGGCTCATCCTCGGACAGGCTTCGGTCAACCCACCGGGCGATGCCCTCGCCCAACTTGTAGGAGCGCTCGTAGGGGGGGATTTGATCGGGGCCGGTGCTGGCCGCCAGGTAAAGCCGCCCTTTGAGGGTGTCGAGCAACATAATCGAGCCATGCTCGGCATCGGTCAGGCGGCTGACCTGCTCGAGAATGAAGTGCAGGGGGCTTTCGGCCAGCAGGCAGCGGATGCCCGTCTCGGCCACCAGGCGAACGAGGGAAATCTCCTCGATGCGCTGCTCGAGCTCCTCGCGGGTGTAGCGGACGGTGTCCACCAGCGCCTGTTCCTGCCGGCGCAGGCGCTCGATCTCGGCCTTCAGTTGCTGTTCCCGGTGCAGGGCGCTTTCCAGCGCCTCGGCGGTTTGCTCCAGCAGGGCGGTGAGCCGGGTGGGATCGGCGTCGGCGTCCGCCGAGTGGCGGCGCAACTGTTCGCACAGCAGGCGGGTTTCGCCGATGAGGCTCGGGTAATCGGTTGAAGCGACGCCGGGCATTCCTGTCATCTTTCTTTCCGTCCGGGTGCGCTGCACTCGCCCCGCCGCTAGGCGGGAAGGATCGAGTCAAGCAGCGCCTGGACCCCCTCGCGGTTCTTGGCAAACTTGTCCACCAGCTGATCCACGCGATCCTTGGACAAGGGCACATGCTCATAGACCCGCTGATCCAGCGCGGGAACCCGCTCGGGCGGCGGCGGGGCGGGCAAATCCCGCCGGCTGAGCAGATTCGCCAGATGGACAATTCCCGTCAGCCGGGGGGCGACTTCGGCCCGGGAAGGCTCGTGATGGAAGCGGATGCTTTCCGTCAGGCTGGCGGGAAAGTCCCATCGCTCTGCCAGCCAGAAGCCGACCTCGGCGTGGTCGGTTCCGAGCAGGTCCTGCTCGACTTGTAGCCAGTGGCATTGCCGGCGCTCGACCTCCAGGCAGACCTCCTTCCACGCCTCGGGGAAAAACTGGTCCAGGACCGCCCGGCCCAGGTCGTGCAGCAGGCCGGCAGTGAAGGCTTGGGGATGCTCCTCGGCGTAGGGCTCGGCCAGCATCTCAGCCAGCACGGCTGTAATGACCGAATGCCGCCACAGTTGCCGCCGGTCGAAGTACTCGTTCTGCCCTTCGCTGAACAGGTGCATCACCGTCAGGGCCAGGCACATGCTGCGGATTTCCTTGAACCCCAGGATCACGACCGCATCGTCAATGTTGGCGATCTTCCGGTAAAAACCGTAGTACGCGGAGTTGACCACCTTAAGGATCTTGGAGGCCAGCGCCTGGTCGCTGCGCACCTCGCGGGCGAGATCCTTGGCCGAGGAGTCCTCGTCGGCCGCCACCGCCATGATGCGCGTCATCACGTGGGGCAGCGTTGAGATGCCTCGAATGTCGCCCAGCTTGCTATGGATTTCTTCGGCCGATGTGAACATCAAAGCTCTGGCCTCTCCATGGGTGGGGTTGCGTCTTAAGGAGAGGCCCCGGTGGAGCGGAGACGACTGAGGGCTTCATCAAGCCGGAAGCGTCCCTCGTACAGGGCCTTTCCTACAATCGCACCCACCAGATTGGAACGCCCCAGCGCCTGGAGAGCAAGGAGATCCTCAAGCCGAGAAATGCCCCCCGAAGCGATCATGGGCAACGCCACATGCTGCGCTAAGTCAGCAATTGCCCGAAGGTTAGGTCCGGTCAGCCGACCATCCCGGGCGACGTCCGTATAAATTATACCACCGATTCCGAGTTTTTCAAACCGGACAGCGAGTTCCTCCGCCGGCGTCACGCTCCGCTCGGTCCAGCCCTCGGTGACGACATAGCCTTCGCGGGCGTCCAGGCCGACCAGGATACGTTCCCCCCACATCAGGGAGGCTTCCTCGACCAGCAGGGGATCCTTGACGGCGATGGTGCCCAGAATGGCCCAGTGCGCCCCGGCGCTGAAGGCTGCCTCGATCGCCTCCAGCGACCGGATGCCTCCTCCCAGCTCAACCGGAATGGAGATCGCGTCGGCGACCCGCTCGACGACGTCCCAGTTGGCCGGCTCGCCGCTGCGGGCCGCCTCGAGGTCCACGACGTGCAGCCGCTTGGCCCCCTGTTGCTCAAACTGCCGGGCGACCGCGACCGGGTCCTCGGAGTACACCTGCTCGGTGTCGTAGCGGCCTTCGGTCAGCCGGACGCAGCGGCCGCCGATCAGATCAATCGCGGGAATGACCTGAAGCATCCCTCACCTCTCCGTGCTGATGGTACACCCGGCCCGGATGGAGTCAAGTCGAGCCACCGCGGCCGAGGGCGCAAGACGAGCCGCGAGTAGGTCCGCCGAGCCGAGGCGGACCCTGTGTTCAATGACAGTGGGCCACGCTCGGCTCGCGTGGCCTACTCTGAGGAATGCCTCCGGAAGCGGATATCCTCTTCCCGAAGCCTCGAGTAAGGGCGACGCAGTCGGCCTGTATCGAGAGGCGGAAGTGAGGCCGAGGGCGGCTGTGCCACAGAGCCGGTCGTTTTGCTTTGATTTTGTGTTCATTCGTGTGCATTCGTGGCTAAACAAAGGTCTACCTGGAGGCTTCCACGATCCGGCTGAAGTTCTTCAACACTTGCAGCCCCTTCTGCTGGCTCTTTTCGGGGTGGAACTGCGTGGCGAAAATCCTGCCGTCGCGGGCAATGGCCGAGGTGAACGCTTCGCCATAGACCGTCCGGCCGCAGGTCCAGCCTTCCTCCACGGGGTCCACATAGTAGGAGTGCACAAAATAGAAGTACGAGCCGGAGGGGATGCCTTCGAACAGAGGCACCTGCCCCGTCCACTCGACCTGATTCCAGCCCATATGAGGCACTTTCAGGCGGGTCACAAAGCGCCGGCAGCGCCCGGGAATGAGGCCCAGGCCCTCGATCGGCCCATCCTCCTCGCTCTCTTCCATCAGGAGTTGCAGGCCGAGGCAGATGCCGAGAAAGGGCTTGGCGCGGCTCTGGAGCGCCTCGCGCACCGGCTCGAGCAAGCCCCGCTCGCGCAGGTGCTGCATCGCCGGGGCGAAGGCGCCGACGCCGGGCAGCACGATGCCGCGCGCCTTGGCCAGATCGCCCGCCTGGTCGCTGACTTTCACCGGAGCGCCGACTCGCTCGAACGCCTTCCACACCGAGCGCAGGTTGCCCATGCCATAGTCAAAGATCACAATCATTGTATCACTGTCCTGTCATCCAAGGGATGGTGCGTTGAGTCGTTGTTCTCGCGGTCATGCTCGACGAAGATCAGCGCCTCGGTGTCGAAGCCCAGCTCTTTCGCCTGCTCGAGGAGTTCGTCCAGTTTCGACTCGCTCAACTGTTTCTCCCGGGCCAAAATCCACAGATACGAACGGTCGGGTCCGCAGACCATCGCGTAGCGATATTCGTCCTGGTCCAGCGCGATGATGTTGTAAGCGCCGTAGAAAGGGCGGAAGAAGGATACCTTGAGCCGGCCGACCGTGGGTTGGTCCACGAAATAGGCGCGGCCCCGGGCTTCTTTCCAGCGCTCCTTCTGCCGGTCGTAGCCCCGGTTGAGCACGTCCACGCCGCCGTCTTTCCTCAAGGTGTAAGTGGCGGAGACATTGTCCAGGCCGCGTTCGAAGGAATGATCCAGCCGGGCGATTTCGTACCACTTGCCCTGGTACCGGTTGATGTCGAAGTCCTTCACCGGCTGCACGCCGGAGGGAATGCTGATGGCGCAACCGGCCCCCAGCAGGCACGCTGCCAGTGTGGTGATATGGAAGGGTTTCATTATACGATTCCTCCCTGCAATTCCCGTTCGGCTCGCCCGGCCCCTGAGCCAAGCAGGCCGATCCTTTGTCCAGGCTATTGACATTGTATACAGCTGTATCGGGCCTGTAAAGATGCAGAGCGAAAGATTGCGGGGGCAGTAGCCTGGCCTCCCTGATACCGGCAAACGACAGCGCTTTTTGTGCACCGGCCAACTAACCCGTGGCCAGCGATCTGGATACACTTGCAGAAACTCGGGGAAAGTGGCAGAATGGTGTCTATAAATCAGTAGGAGTCATGCGATACTGGAAACTTGAGATGCCCTTTTCCCCAAGGTATAGTTTAGAGCGCTGCGATCAGGGGGTTACGTGTACATTGGAACTAAGGGGCGGTTCTCTGGCTCATCTGTTTTGACCAGCCGAGTGACGTTAGCGGAGAGTACCAGCGATGGATATTCCGACTGCGCAACAGGCCGCAAAGACTCTCTGGGACCTGCTTAAACGGGACAACTGCGTTGCCTGGGTTGGGTCTGGATTATCCAAGATTGCCGGCTATCCAGACTGGGAGAAGACCATAGCCGAGCTGTGTCGAGCCTGTAATGTCCAAGAGTTAGTTCGTTCTAATAAGAAGGCTACTCCCGAGTTACTTATTGCAAAGGCACAGGACTGTAAAGAGTCGAATCCCTATGCCTACACAAGATGTCTCGCGGATCTGTTTGGACAGCGAGTAGTGGCGAAAAGACACGCTTATGATCTTCTGATGAAGCTGCCTTTTCGGGCCTACATAACCACGAATTTTGATCCCCTTCTGAGCACAGCAGGTTGCGACCATGGTTACAATGATTTGTACTGTTACCCTGAACTGGATCGGGCGACAATGGGTTCTGCGAAAAAGCCAATCTATTATATACACGGCCTAGCCCGACGAGGCGATCGCCCTTGTGGCGAGAATCTTGTCCTTGCAAGGAGCGACTTCGAGAACGCTTACCACGAAGACGGGCTTCTTCGACCGTTTCTCGATCCCCTTCTCACCTTGAACGACATTGTATTCATCAGCTGTGGTTTGGAGGAGCCGGAGATGCAAGATGTTTTTGCACGAGTGTCGAGGATTCAAGCGAGAATCTCGCGTCAGGTAAAGGGAGCATGCCTGCCAAAGAGATGTGCAATTGCGCATTGGCAGAAAGAGGAAACCGCTCCGGAAGTAGAGCCAAATAAGGAGTCTCTCGCCTACCGCCAGCAGAAACAAGATCAGCGGTATCGTGAAATGAATATCGAGGTGATCAGATATTGTGCGAGCGATGACCGACATGAAAAACTAGAGGAGATTCTCGAGGCCCTTTGTGAACTTGCCGATACTCGGGTATCACCTCGTCCCAAATCGATACTTTCCTGAGGCTTTCATACCATGAAGACACGATTCTTCGACGAGATTCAACGCTTGGACGAAATACTGAAACGTGGCCCACGGACCTGCAACTTTCTGGAAGACGTCAAGCCTCTTCTGAGCGAGGAAGCAGCTCGTAAGTACTTTTATCAAGAACTTGAAGACCCCGCATGGCTGCGCACTCTTTCAGCAGCAGGTGAATTCGCTGATGTCCCTGAGCCGATACGAGATCCCGAAAAGAGGAGTACTGCTTTTCCTCAGTGGCACGTATCCCGCTTCCTCGTAAGAGCAGCCGGGAAAGAGCCGAGATCTGTTATGCAGGAAATCCTTCAGATACGCGAGACCGATAACGTTCAGGTACACGAGGATCTTGCCGAGGCAACATTCATAGCGTGCGCGGAGGAGCCGGAGCTTGCAGCCAAGTGGGCTGAGAAGGAAGCCGACTGGCTGAGGAAGCAGAAACACCTGTATTTCGCTCTGCCCGAGACACTGGCGAAGCTTATCACGGAGTTGGCGCGGGCGGGGCAAGTTGATCCGGCATTGAGGCTTGCCCGCGCATTGCTTGATCTGCGCCCAGCCGAACGTTACCCTTCTCCGGACGAGGATGACGAGGTTCTGAGTCTGCCTGGTCGGCCACAGCCCCGGTTTGATAGTTGGTATTACGAACAGATTCTGACGAAGCAGATCCCGCAGCTTCTGAAGGCAGCGCCGCAGGAAACCCTCATTCTTCTCTGTGACCTTCTTGAGAAGGCCGTCAGACTGTCTCGCTCTCCCGTTGAAGACGAAAAACCAGAGGATTTCGCTTACATCGGCCCTCCTGCTATCGAGGGACACGAACAGAATCGCCTGCCTGATTTGACGGATCACTTGGCGTTTTCGCTGCGAGATGCGGCGGAAGCGCGAATCCCCGACGATAAGGAGAAGGTTCTTGAACTCATCGAAGCAAGGCCGTTTAACGTCTTCAAGCGGATAGGAATACATCTTCGAAGATGTTTTCCTGACATCGACCCTGAAGGCACAGTAAAGTTGGTTACCGATCCAAAGGTCTTCAACGATCCCTTTGTTCACCATGAGTTCTACCACCTTCTGCGCGAGCTGTATGGTAGCCTCCCGCGCGAAACGCAAGAGAAGTATCTGCGGATGGTGGAGCAGGAATGTGATGTAGAAAAGTGGCTGGAATACCGCGAAAAGGAGTCCGGGCAGCGCCCAAGCCCGACGGAGGCGGCGAAATATGCGAGATTGTGGCAGTACCGAAGGCTTCTACCGATTGAAAGCTACCTTGATGGTGACTGGCAGCGGAGATTCCAGAAGTTGAGGGAGGAATTCGGTCCGCTCGCTCATCCGGATTTCCTTAGGTATATCTCTACCACTTGGGTTGGCCCAACAAGTCCCCAAACGCTTGAAGAGATTTCCTCAATGACAGTCGAGGAGATTGTGGCATTTCTCAGGACCTGGGAGCCCCCCGGCGGGTACCGCGAACCTACGCCTGAAGGTCTTGGCCGTGCGCTGTCAGTCGCTGTCAGTAAGGAGCCCGACCGCTTTGCAGCTCAGGCTGAGCAGTTTCGCGGGCTTGATCCCACATATGTGCGCTGTTTTCTCTGGGGTCTTGGCGACGCGGCGAAGAACAACCTCGTGTTCACATGGCAGCCGGTCCTCAATCTCTGCAAGTGGGTGTTGGAGCAGCCGAGGGAAATTCCAGGCCGCCGAAGTGAGTACTCGGATCTGGATCCTGGATGGGTATGGACTCGCAAGGAGATCGGCAGCCTGCTCTCCAATGGCTTCAGAGAAGGGAGGGCGGAGATTCCTTTCGACCTTAGGACAGAGGTGTGGGAAGTCCTGAGGCCGATTACAGATGACCCGGAACCCACCCCGGAAAGGGAGCGGCGCGAAGATGGAATTATGGCAAATCCAGCGGATCTATCCATCAACACCACCCGCGGCCAAGCAATGCAGGCTTTAATCGGATATGCCCGCTGGGTCCGTCAACACCTCGCTAAGACTGCAGACGGCAAGAAGCAATCCGCTACAAGTTTCGCTGAGATGCCCGAGGTCAGGAATGTCCTCGACTTGCATTTGGACCCTGGAATAGACCCTTCCCTTGCTATCCGGTCGGTCTATGGACAGTGGCTGAATGCATTGCTCTATCTGGACCTGAACTGGGTGTCTGAGAACTTGGAGAGGATCTTCCCGCACGGAGAGGAGCAGCGCGACCTGCTATTGGCTGCTTGGGAGACCCATATCACCTTCTCAAATCCTACGACACACGGGTTCCAATTGCTGCGGGAAGAGTACCGCCGTGCAATCGAGAGGATCGGAACGCTTCCCAAGGAAAGAACCCGATTAGCCGATCCGGATGAGCGCCTTGCAGAGCATCTGATGGTTCTTTATTGGTGGGGTGAATTACGTTTTGACGAGAACGGTCTCCTTGCTCGCTTCTATCAAAACACTTCGCCGCGTCTGCGTCAACATGCATTCAAGTTTGTTGGCCGACAGTTGAAAGACTGGCCGGGAGAAGTTCCGAAGGATGTTCTCGCCCGTCTGAAAGGTCTGTGCGGGAGCCGGATTGAAGCGGTATGCAAAGCAAAACGGTGCGTGGAAGAGGCCGTCGAGCTCACGCCATTCGGGTGGTGGTTTGCCTCAGGCAAGTTTGAGGATTCCTGGGCGGTTCAACAACTGAAGAGGGTTCTTGAGATCTCTAGGAGCATCGAGCCTTCCCATCTCGTCGTTGAGCGCCTCGCCTCTATCGTCAAAGTGTCTCCCTTGATTGCCGTAGAATGTCTCGATCTGATTGTGGCAGCTGAGAAACAGGGGTGGGGAGTCCATATATGGCAGGAGCATGCCAGAGAAGTGCTCAGTGTAGCAATAGAAAGCTCCGACGAAGCTGCACGTGAGAGCGCCGTGGATGTCGTTCATCGCTTAGGCAGCCGTGGCTTTCTTGAATTTCGGGATTTGTTGCCGTAGGACAGCGAAGAGAACTGTGCCGTCTGCCAAAAGTTAGTCTTGTTTTTCTGCTGTGAATAGGATATATCGAATCAACCCCACCCTAACCCTCCCCATCTTGGGGAGGGAATATCTCACTCTCCCCCAAGATGGGGGAGATACAGAGGGGGTTGTCTGTTAATTCCTTCGCTAGTACTTTTTGAAAACCAGCACTACAGCTTACGGGACTGAAGTCCCTACTCCGAGCTTGATTGACAGCGGCGGGCGGGGCGGTACACTGCCTGTCGTTTCCTTGCAAAGACTCGAGGAGTTGTTCCGTGGCGGAGAGGGAATCCGGCGAGCGGGTCTTGCCGATTTTTGTCAGGCGGCGCTACACCTGGCGGCAGCGCTGGCAGTTTGTGGCCGGGAAGCTGCGCCGGTTCTATCTGAGCCACTTTCGCAAGGCGTATGTCGCGCGGCGCATCGCGGCTCGCCGGGGCGAGTGCGCCCGCTGCGGCGCTTGCTGCCAACTGCTGCACCGCTGCCCGTGGGCGCTCCAGTGCGAGGACGAGCTGGCCGGATGCCGCATTTACGAAAGGCGGCCTGCCAACTGCCGCGTCTTTCCCCTCGACCCGCGCGACCTGGCGGAGCGCGACCTCGTCCGGCCGGAGCGGCCTTGCGGGTATTCCTTCGAGGATAACTAGAGGATGATTTTAGATGGACCACATCTTGGAGGTGTAGTCCATCTTGTTAGTCCATTTTGTCCATCCAGCTGGCCTTCCTGTCAAGGAAAGTAAACATCCCCCGAGCTGAGCACGCCGTTGGTCGGATCGTAAAGCAGGCTGCCGTAGTTGTCCCGGCGATCCGGCCCGTAGCTGTAGATCTGGGGTTCGCGCCCCGTCGCGACATACGAGAGCGGTCCCTCGCCGAACGGATCCGGGGGTAGGCTTGCCGTGTCCTCGGATGCCAACGCCT
>Ga0209164_1002118_pt1 | contig 22328 bp, 20 predicted proteins | sample MTBNYHSulfiMetaG_FD_187458 | JGI IMG/M metagenome (GOLD analysis project Ga0209164, IMG submission 187458) | Enrichment culture microbial communities from rom New York Harbor, USA that are MTBE-degrading - MTBE-NYH (New York Harbor Sulfidogenic)... | ecosystem: Environmental > Aquatic > Marine >... | reverse complement strand
CCGTCCTCGAGACTCGAGAGGGTCTCCGTCTTCATCTGCTCGCGCTCTTTTTCCAGCAGGGCGCGGCGGGAGAGCACCACATTGCGACGTTTTTTGTTGTATTTCAGAATCTTGAACGGGTAGGTATGATCGATTAATGATTCGAGATTGCGAACCGGTCTGAGATCGACTTGGGATCCCGGGAGGAATGCCTGCACACCGATGTCAACCGCTAGTCCGCCTTTTACTTTGGATATGACTTTGCCTTCAATGATGCCGTCATCATTGTAGACTCGGCTTATGTCATCCCAGACCTTTATTTTCGCCGCTTTTTCTTTTGATAGAAGGATGGTCCCCTCTTCGTCGTCGTGGAGCTCCAGTAATACGTCAACTTCGTCAGAAATAGCGGCTTGTACTTTGCCGGTTTCGTCCTTGAACTCGCGAACAGGAATCTGGCCTTCGGATTTGTAGCCGATATCCACCATGATGTAGTCGTCGGTGATTTGTACAATGCGACCGCGGATGACCTCCCCTTCCTGGATATTTCGGAAGCTTTGCTCGTACATATCTTCGAGCGTCTCCATATCCTCGATCTCTCCGTCTAGCGCGGAGTCCTCCAAGGTCAAATCGGCGAACGTTGGATCTTCAGTGTTTGTTTGTTTTGATGTTTCGTCTTTGTTAACCATTGAGTTTAGTACCCCCTTGTCCAAATTTGGCGCGATGCCACCTTCTAAAAAACATAAATTTAGCGAAAAGCAAGAGAAATTGCAATTTGAATTTGAAATATTTCCCAATAACCGTCACTCACCACCCATGTCAGCCCTGATGATTCCGAATAACCGGTCCACCACCTGATCGATTTCCATCTTTGAAGTATCGATGATAAAGGCGTCGTCGGCTGGACGCAAAGGCGCTACAGCCCTTTCCTGATCGGCTTTGTCGCGCTTTTGGATTTCCTCCAGAAGGGTGGTATAATCGGCGGCGATGTTCTTCTCTTGATACTCCAGGAATCGCCTCCTTGCCCTTGTGGGCAAATCTGCCGTAAGAAACACCTTCACTTCTGCATCAGGAAAGACCACCGTCGACATGTCCCGACCTTCGGCCACGATATCGCCGGAAAATGCGAGCTTCCTCTGCCAGTATGTCAAATAATCCCTCACGGCAGGGGCTTGGGAAATTCGGGAGGCCCAGTTTGCAATTTCAGGTCTCTGTAATTCCTCACCCAGTTTCCTGTACTGGTAGTAAACGCTCAGGTGACCGCTCTCAATGCAGAAACGAAAAGGAAGATCACTCAGAATGTCAGTGATGCTCGCTGGATTCTCAAGGGGAGTGCCTTGTTCGATCAGACCCCACGCCAAGGCTCGATACATAATGCCGGTATTCAAATAAACAAACTTCAACCGCTCTGCAAGAAGTCTGCATATTGTACTTTTTCCTGCTCCCGCAGGGCCATCTACAGCAACTATCATCGCATCCGCCCAATTGTTGCGCCCTAGGAGCTTGTCCGAGAACTGTCATTTCGAGCCGAAGGCGAGAAGTCTTGTGCTTGCAAGTGGCTGATTCTACAGATTTCTCACTGCGCTACGCTCCGTTCGAAATGACAAAAGAGGCATTCTCGGACAGCCTCCGAGGGACTCGTTTCCTTGCTACCGTTTATCCTTATTCATATTGCTGCCAGAACAAAAATCCTGCTCATATCTCGGTTCACTATATCTTTTTTATGACTGCTTCTTTTGCGCGTGGCTTCAGGCGGGTTAGTCGGGCCGCAGGGCGTATTTTCATGTAGTCTTTTGGTCTGCGTAGGAGCTGCATAAGTTAAAGAAAACAATTATCTCGTTATTGTCATCCGCGCTCTTATAATGAAGTTCCGCACAAAAAGCAACAGTTTTATATTTGTCCGCATGGCTTAACGCTTAACGTAGGTCAATTTTTTCCAGCGGCTTCGAAAACTCCGGCAAGTCGTTTGAATTGCACCAGGATCGAGCGTCGCTGAACCAAGTTATGCACGATTCTCTGGAACTTTGTATGTCGCCTTTTATAGGAAAGCTGGCAAGGTGCTTTACTATGAGTGTTTTAGGCATTCATCTGCTTATTATTATTGGGTAAATTGTGGATGCTGCGGTAGGGAGCAACTGTTGTGATATGGAAAAGCGCTTGATTGTGCATTCTTTAATGGCGTAAATCCATTAATAAAGCATATTTATGCTTGACAAGACGGCTTAAGCTAAGTTTTAGTGTCTGCGAGGATTGCTGGCTGTTCTCTAGGGCGACCCTTCCTGCTCTGTAAAGATGTCACAGCGTTGTGATTTTGACTCTAGATATCTCAGTAGTTGCTATAACAATCATAAACCTATGCTTTTGCTTACGTCAGAAAGCCGTTTATCTGAAACCGCTAGTGGCGTTGCGGTTTACCTAAGGTTTCAAAAGCGTTTGCTTGAAGAAACATAAACAAAAGGTGGGGCCCAACTGATTTAATAATTGTTAGAACCTTACAAGCAGGAGGAAACAATGACAAAGGCCGAATTAGTAGAGAGAATCGCCAAGGAAGCCGAGATCACAAGAAAAACTGCAAGTGCAGCTTTGGACTCTGCCATGAATATCATAAAAGAAGCGGTCAAAGCTGGAGATCCGGTTACTTTGATAGGTTTTGGCACGTTCAAAATGGCTGAGCGGGCGGCTCGTGAAGGCCGCAACCCCAGAACCGGCAAGAAGATGAAAATTCCCGCAAAGAACGTCGTCAAATTCAGCGCCGGGAAGAATTTTCGAGAGTCGCTGAATGAGAAGAAACGCAAGAAAAAATGAGCCGTGATATAAATACGATTGCCAAATGTTTAACATAAGATGGCTCACCGGTGTGAGTGCGTGGAGAGCGCCTGCAGATCAGTGTATGCCGCTCACGAGCTAAGCAGCAAAAGCCGGTCGTTTGCAGACAACGACTGGCTTTTCTATGTTTACGGTCCATTCTTTTCCCGCCCAGCGTGGTCGAATACTTCACAATTTGTCTCGGCCGAAAGGATTCACTTGCATGATCGACGTAAGTTGATCTAGAGTCCATTTAGATGGAAGCGGCTGGGGGACGAAAGCAAACTGAGTCTGGATCGGAGAGTGCCTGTAGTGGATGAGCCATATGGAGGAGATAAAGAATGGCCGAAAAACGAGAAGTATGCAAGTGCACCAATTGTGGAAACGAAGCCGAGATGATTGTAACCTGTGAGTTGATCGAGGTGGAGGTTTCGCCTGGATCTGTCAAGCAACAGCAAAGAGAGAGCAGAACCTGTACAATTTGTGGAAATGAAGCTGACATGATTATCGAAATGGAAAGTTGACGTTTGGTTGGAAGCTTCATGGGATATTGTTATTGACGAATTGTGAACGCTGGCTTTCGGTTGCTACTTTTAAATTTGTCGCACTGTTTAAAGGCTGTCTTCTGGTTTACGGCCGCTGTGCTGACGTAATGGAAGCAAGAAAGGTGGGGAGCACATGAAATCGTATACATGTTTGTTGATGATGGTAATGGTAATTATCTTGTCAGGCGGAATTGCCGCCGCCCAGATGGGGCAGGGCGGAGGCGCCGGCCAGTTGGACCCTAAGGCAATGTGCCAACAACGGTTCGACAGGATAGATGCCAATCAAGACGGAACCGTGGACAAAACTGAATTTATGCAAGCGCAGGAAGAAATGTTCAAGATGCGCGACGCTGACAGCAGCGGCCACCTCACCAAAGAGGAGTTTTGTCCCGAGCGCCCAGGACCTGGTATGGGGATGGGGCCAAAGAAACAATAAGGCCGTAACGCTCGGCTATTCGAAGTATCTTGCCGGATTTGCTCTGAGGTATGTGGGCAGCTCTGTTTTGAAATTCTATTAGATCCCGCTCTCCGCCTATGGAGGGGAGGCATTCAAGTCCTGACCTGCTTTTATGGCGCAAGCGCCCCGCGTGGCCGGCGCTTGCGCAGTAAAAGCAATACGCTATGCCTGGTAATCTTCAACGAATACGCACCTGACTGAAATCTCGCACACGAAGTGGTGCAGACCCTCAGCGTTCCATCTGAACGGCAGAATCTTATTCTTATATAGAATAGGTCGCCATCTGAATCCAATCAATCATCGATTCTTATGATCACTTCAGTATCTTTGGTCACTTTCTCGATCTCTTGCATGTTATCGAAAATTTGTTCGGTGGGGATTTTAGAAATTATACTGAATTGAGTATCCGAGTCTATGATGTCCCCTTTCTTAAACGTGAATACATACTCGGCCATTTTTCTCTGCGAACCGCTATCTTGAGGGTTCTTTTCGATCTGCCCGCTGCCCTCAACGAGCGCTGCGACTCGGCTGGAAGCATCTCATTTCATACAAAGCCCGATTGCAGAGCAGAATCACTAATAGCACTGGGCAGACCCCTGACAATCCTGGTCTGAATCCTCTTAAATTCATTTTTCACTTATAACATATTCTGGCGACTTTCTTTCCGGTTTTTCATGGAGTTGGATGTCGCTGGTTCTGGTAGGCTTTCGGGCCCCCTTGGCCATCTGCAGTGGGTAGCCTTATAATTATGCAGGGGCGTGCACATCGGCGAAAAAATATTAAGTTAAAATATCATCGGCACAAGTGGTAATGAAACATCTTGGAGCCGGATGGAAGCAGTCGGCTGCACAACGCCGAAGTAACAAGAGAGGAATCTGGAAAGGCGAGGAGAAACAATGTACCTTGAACATATAGCAAGTCAATATAGTTTAAGCTTAACACCTGAGCAAACTAGCTTGGTGGGTTTGATAGGTCTGATTGCAATGGCTGCAATTGTGATTTTCGATGTGGCGAAAAAGCTCAAACCACCCAAGAAGCGAGTTGATAGTGGATCGTCCGGTCTGTCGCGATGCGAGAGAGGGTTTTATTATGCCCTGACCGGGTCTCTTAACTGTAGCAAGGATCATCGATAATGCAACGATTTGGTTGACTCCGGTACACCAATTTACGTATGTTCGGGAAAACAAGCTTTGACCGATCTGAGGAGAGGATGCTGTTGCCCGGATGAAGACGCACATTTTCTTGAAAATTGCAGTATTGGCGCTTCTGGCCAATGCCTGTGTGAGCCCCAAAATAAACATCTTTCCCGATTCCACCAGACCTCTCAAAGAATACACGCTGGAGGGCAAGGGCAAGGAAAAGGTGCTTATGGTCCACATCAGGGGCTTCATCTCCGACTCGCCGAGCGGCTCAGTGTTCAAAACGAGACCGAGCATGTTGCAGGAGGTTGTCTCCCAATTCAGGCTGGCTGAGGAAGACGACAAGATAAAGGCGGTTGTCCTGCAGATCAATACTCCAGGTGGCTCAACTACTGCAAGCGATATACTTTATGAAGAGATTGTGCGCCTCAAGAAGAAAAAGGGAGTGAAGGTCGTTGCTGCAATGATGGATGTTGCCGCATCGGGTGGATATTATGTTTCGCTCCCTGCTGACGCCATTATTGCTCATCCGACCACCGTGACCGGCTCCATCGGAGTTATGTTCATGACGCCCAAAGTCACTCGGCTCATGGACAAAATCGGGCTGGATGTAAACATAAGCAAATCTGGAGAAAGCAAGGATATGGGTTCGCCCTTCAGGGCCTCCACAGAGGCGGAAGATAGGATCATGCACGGTCTAATCGATGAGCTCGGTGGCAGATTCTTGAGTCTCGTGGCCAAACATCGAAGAGTTGACCAGACTACTCTTGCTCAAATTTCAACAGGCCGTGTGTATCTTGCTAAAGAGGCTTTACAGGCGGGACTTATTGATGAGATTGGCTATCTTTCGGATGCGGTATCGAAGGCAAGGAGTCTTGCAGACATTTCCGCAGATGCAACGGTGATCGTCTATCGTCGCACCGAATACCCTGATGACAATCTGTACAATACCTCCCTTTCCGAATACTCGGGTGAGAAAATTAAACTGATCGATTCAGGTTTTCTCGATTACATTTCTTCTCTGCGTACGGGATTCTATTATCTCTGGCTGCCGGCCGGCAGCGAATAGCCCCTTTGTTTCTTAAGCAAAACGGGGGACCGGCAGGCCGTTCCCCCGTTTTTGTTAGTGGTTGTTGTTCGGTGACTTCAGATGCATTGCCAAGTACAAAATGGCATTGGTCGTCCGAAGCCTCCTACGCTCTACGGTCTTCCATGCTGAACAGCTTCCGCTCGCGCTCGCCCATGATGCCGAGGGCTTCGCGCTTTTTGTCGATATGGGCGATCATCTTTTGCGCCATATCGTGCGGATCGATCGCGAAATCCCACTTGCCCATGCCCATCTCTTCCAAGCCTTCAAACAGCAGCTTGTGGAACTTGGTCCCTTCGACCGTCGGGAAGGTGACGCCAAAGATGGTGTAAACGCCGGAGGCCACAAAATACTGCCCGATGGAGATTGCCTTCTCGCTCATGTACTCGGGAGCCGCGCCCGCAACCGGAAGATCGGCAATGCTTTCGCCCAGCCCGCCGATTCGAACCATCTCGGAACAGGCGATTAGAATACGGCTGTTGTCCACACACGACCCCAGGCTCAGTACCGGCGGCATACCGACCGTCTCGCACACTTCCCGCAAGCCGTCGCCGGCCAAAACCGCCGCATCCGGCTTCATCAAGCCGGCCTTGGCCAAAGCAATTTGCGAGCAGCCCGTCTGCACCACCAGGACGTTGTTCCTGATTAGCTCCTTCACCAGCTCCACGTGCACATAGTCTTGTTTCACACGCGGGTTGGTACAGCCAACCACTCCGGCTACGCCGCGAATGCGGCCGTTGATGATGTTGTCGTTTAGCGGCGTATACGACGCCCTGAAGCTACCCCCCAGCATGTAGTTCACATACTCATGGGAGAAGCCGTGAATGCCGAGATCGCGCCGTTGCGGGATCACCACGCGGGCGGACCGATTCTTAAAACGGTCTATAGCCATCTCCACCACCTTGTCGGTGCAGTCCTTGGGGGTGTGCTCATGAAATTCGATGTGCACCGCGCCATCTATTTTGGCCCTCGGGTTGGTGGTGAAAAACTTGGTGCCGTAGCACTCCGACACCTTTGACAGGGCCTGCATGATGCACTGCACATCCACTGCCATGGCATCCACGGCACCGGTGGCGACCACCGCCTCAGTGCTCATGAAGTTTCCCGCATGAGGCACGCCGTGGCGGCCCAGCACTTCCGCTCCGGAGCAGCACATGCCGAGCAGCTGAATGCCTGCGGCGCCAACCGCTTTAGCCTTTTCCAGATTTGCCGGGTCGTTGGAGGATGCAATCATCGACTCAAAAAGATTGGGCTCATGGCCGTGGACGATGATGTTCACATGGTCTTCTTTCAAATATCCCATGTTCACACCGGCAACCAAAGGCTTCGGGGTGCCAAACAGTATATCGGAGATCTCCGTTGCCACCATCGAGCCGCCCCAGCCGTCCGCAAGCGCCGTCCTGGAGCACTGCTTCACAATGTTTTCATAGTCCTGATCCACACCCATGTGGGTTCGATGCATGATTTCCATGATCTCGCGCATGGCTCCCCGAGGCACCAAACCGTATTTCCTCCAGGTATCCAAAGTCTTGGCCGGAACTCGCGCCGCGAAAGGAATTTCACCCTCCACCTGGGTGTAGGTCCGCTCCAGTTCTTCATACAGATCCTTGGCAACCTTCATGGTCTCCCGCCCCACCACTTCGATGCCGATGCTAGCGGCCACATTGCGCAGCTTCTCTTCGTCTTTGATCTGGTAGTCCTTGATTCTACCGTTAACCACCTCACGGAACACATCGAGCATGGACATGCCATGGTCGGTGTGGGCCGCACAGCCGCTTGCCACCATCCGGGCAAAGTTTCTGGCGGCAATGGTATCAATGGTTGCGCCACATACTCCCACTTTGGAGTAGGGGTCTTTGGGATTCAACCGGCAGGGTCCCATGAAACAGTTCTTGCAGCAGGCCGAATCGGCCCCGATGGGGCACGGCTTCATATCGGCGGCGCGGTTGAAGGCGGTTTCCACTCCGTCTTTGGCCGCTTTCTCCAGCATCTGGATGGTCGCCTCACAGGTCGTCACATCACGAAAATTGATCGGTTTTGCCTTTTTTTCTTTTTCTTCTGCCATGAATATTTCCTTTCTAAGAGTTGAGGATATCGCGAGCCAAGTAGGGAAAAGGGTGTTTGGTTGCTCTGTGAGAAACTTTAGCAAACTTCATGCCGATTCTATCAAGCGACAAAAATCCTGTGAATTCGGTAGAATAAATGATTTGAAAGAGTTTTTACGGCTTTTCTGCGGAGTCTTCAATTCCAATTTGGAATGGATCGTAGTTCTTTTTGGAATGGTTGCGGCAGTCAGCTCTCCTGTTGGATTAAACAACTGCAGGTCTTGTGAAACCGTTATTCAGTGTCGTGAAAAGGCTTGCGCAGCGTTATTCTGAAAGTGGTGAGCAGATTGGGTATGCTCGTTACGGTTACATGTCCGCGGTGATTCTCGATGATGTCCTTGCTTATGGCAAGTCCAAGTCCCGTCCCTTCGGGACGTCGGCTGTAGAATGGCTCGAAGATGTGGGGTAAAGCAGCCGAGGGAATTCCTGGTCCATTATCGCGCACGAAGATCTCCAAGACGCGGTCGTAGTAGCATCTGGCCTCGAGACGCAGGGTGCCTTTGCCTTGCAGAGCTTGAAGTGCGTTGATGCAAATGTTGAGCAACGCTTCCTTCATGCGGTCCCCATCTAACGACCAAGTCAGCAGGGGGGGCTCGATTGCAGTAACGATTCGCACATCGCCAACGAGCCGGCGGTCGGTGCTCAGAACGCTCTCAATTTCTTCAAAAAGAGATGAAACGAGTGTTTCAGCCACTTGGGGGAGGCGTGGCTTAGCATAACTCAAGAACTCCTGGACTTTGCGTTCCAATCGAGCGGTTTCGCGTTTCAGCAGAGCAAAAATCATTTCTGACTCTTCTCCCTGTTGTGCATTTTTCTTGAGGATTTTTATGCCGGTGATGATAGCTCCCAAGGGGGTTCTGATCTCATGCGCCAGGCCGGCGGAAATTTGCCCGAGTAAAGCGAGCCGTTCTTGCTGAAGAAGCTTTTCGGCTTGCTCTGCCACTTTACTCTCCAACCGTTGAGAATAGAGTTGAAGCTGGGCTTCAAGTTGCTTCCTTTGGGTGATGTCGCGCAGGATATGCAGCCGGGAGATATTCTTATGGGGTGCGTGCAGGGGCGAGACGGAGACCTCGTATGTTTTGCCCATTTTTTCCCACCGCCACTCGCGACGAATTTCAGGACCAAAAGAGCTCATTTCGTGCTGACAATGCTCGCAGGTAGATCGGTCGTGTCCGAAAAACTCGTAGCAAAGCCGCCCCTCGCCGTTTCCCAGCAGACTTCTAAGAGCAAGATTCATGAATGTTATACGATAATCTCTCCCAACTATATAGATGCCATCCTCCATGCTGTCTAGAATGGCTTTCAGGTGATCGCGGTCTTCGGCGATTTGGTTTCTTGGGATGTACGTTTCTGAAGTGTCCATTGCTGCCTTTTGCGCTAATTCCTTGTCCAGGACGAAGCTTCAAGTTCAGCCAAGCGTCCGAAAAGGAAGTATTCAAATCCGGGCAAATCGTCCTGGAAAGCGCGCGCACTTAAGACCGAGCGCCGCTTTGAAGGCAGTTGCGGTCGAGACCGAACTAAACGCCGTACTTCTTCAGCTTGCGCCACAAAGTGTTGTATCCGATTCCAAGAACTTCAGCGGCCTTGGTCTTGTTGTTCCGGCAGTTGAACAGGACGTTGAGGATATGGCGCTTTTCCATCTCAGCAATGGAAATTTTCCAGGATTCGTGATCAGCTTGAGAGGGGTGCGGCAATGGAAGGCAGTCCTCCAGCATCAGATCTTTACTATCGATTGCATCGCTTCTGTTGGTTATGAGTGCCCGTTCGAGGCTGTTTTCCAGTTCCCGGATATTTCCGGGCCAATCATGCTGGAGCAGCTTCTTTTGCGCGGCGGCCGAAAGCTTAGGTGTGCGCGGTCTGCCCATACGATCACCTAGTCGGGTCAAAAAACTTTCTGCAAGCGGCAAGATATCTTCTCGACGATCTCTAAGGGGCGGCAGATAAACTGGGATAACTTTTATTCGAAAGAAAAGGTCCTGCCGAAAGCGGCCCTGCCTGACAAGCTGGGCCAAATCTTGATTTGTGGCTGCGATCAGCCGGACATCTACAGGCACTTCTTGCGAATCTCCCAAACGACGGATGCTACGCTCTTGTAAGGTCCGCAATAGCTTTACCTGGAAATTGGGGGAAGTTTCCGCGATTTCATCAAGGAACAAAGTCCCACGGTCAGCCGCCTCAAAGAGGCCTTTTTGATTTCGGTGGGCTCCGGTGAAGGAACCCTTCATGTGGCCAAACAGTTCACTCTCCAGCAACTCTTCCGGCATTGCGCCGCAATTGACCGGCAGGAAGGGCCCGGCAGCCCGGTTGCTGCGCTGATGTATCAACTTGGCCATCAGTTCTTTGCCTGTTCCGCTCTCCCCTTCAATCAGCACGGTGGCATCCGTTCCGGCCACATCCTCAATGGTGTCGAGAACCCGCTGCATTGCGGGGCTGGCTGCAATAATCTGATTGAGACCGGCTTCCCGGGCAAACCTATCCTGCAGATTGGTTACCTGCTGGCGAAGGGTGCGACGCTCCCATGCCTTTCTGATCATGTGCACCAGTTGCTCGGGATCGACAGGCTTGGTCAGGTAATCATACGCTCCTTCTTTCATGGCCGTTACGGCGGTGTCAACCGATCCGTATCCGGTAATGACCAGCATTTCTGCAGACGGCCGCAGTTCGCGTACGTCCCTTAGCACATCCATGCCGCTTTCGTGGCCAAGACGCAAATCGGTAACCACCACATCAAAATCCTGCTGCAACAGATTCTGATGGGCATAGGTGCGGTTCTGCACGGCAACAGTCTCGATGCCCTCCTGTTTCAAGTAGAGGCTTTGGGTGACCCGCAAAGCCTCATCGTCTTCAACCAGAAGCACGCGCGGTCTGGACAATAATCCCTCCGGTCAATGGTCTCTTTGCACGTTCATGTCTTCCATCTTCTGCAGGGCGTAGTGGCTATCTTGCCTTGGGCAGCTGCAAAAGCTCGAATCCGGTCCTGGTATCTTTTTCTCTTCGCCCCTGCAACCCCAGCAGCTCCATAATTATGACTTCGCCGATGAGCCAAACCTCAACTCCTGCTCGTGTGCAGCCGACCGTGGCTCCGCCTTCACGACCGGTTGCGGCATGCATGTGGAGTATCGGGTGTCCGGATTGATTGAGAAATAATGTGCCCATGCCAAGCACTTCCTGGACTCCCGAAAGAACATGAGTGATTGGAACGATCTTCTCTTCCATTTGCTTTTCAGGACCCACCACGAGGCGGCTTCCGTCAGCCACACCACCGAGAAAAAGTACCATGGCACTGCGGATATCCTGTTCCCTGGCGAATTCCTCAATAACGTCGGGTACTCGTTCCCCTTCGTCAAGTTTCAGGGCAAAGATGCGGCCGACACTACCTTCACTGTATTGCATATCCCCTCCAGCTGCTCGGAAACAATAGAGACTACCCGTTCTTGCATTCATCCGCTCTGATTCATTTATTTCCGCCCGTCTCCGGTTGTTCTGCTTTTTTATAGGCGGTGATTGCCGAGATGACATGGCAGATCCAACCCAGTATCCCACCCGAACCGATCCACAGGCCCGGCGTAAAGACCAGCCAGAATATTCCCCGCCAAAAATAACCATTATAAAATTGTCCCGCTCCGGGGATGATGAGACTGAGTACAGCTGCGTTTCCGGCACGTGTCATGGTTTGCTCCTGTCGTTGGCAGATAAGCTGGAACTAATCATAACCTCAGAATCCCTTCCGGCTCAACCCCTGCGGAAGGCAGCTTGTCTCAATAGAACGTGCGTCTATCCACCCTCTATCAGTCTGAAAAGTTCAACTCCTTGATTGAGGGTTGAAAGCTTCATTCTGCCGTAAAACGGAGGGTCGCAACAAGCAAAGTTCTTGAGAACTAGCCCATACAGGTCTTTATCGTAGAATTAGATCGTCTTATCATTCAGAAGAGACGATACCGTCCGCTTGAGTCAATCAATTTTCACTCGTTCACCTTTTAGATGGCTCATTCGTTGCGAATGAGCCCGGACTCGGAATATGATGAGGCAACTTTATTCATTTATTCTCCTTCTAACGATCGCTTTTTCCTTGAGCTGCCCGGATGCCGTCCAGGCTCAGGCTGACTACAAAAAAGAGCCGCCACCAGCGGCCGATAGCGATGATGAGGCAGCGAGAGGAAGTCTGCCGACGCCTGACGAAGCAAAGCTTGACGATTTTGGAGAGAGGGTGAACTCGGGAATCGATGATCTTGGTGAAAGAGTATCCTCCTTCATGGATAAAAAAATCCTCGACTATTTCGGTGCCTGGGTTCACACGAAAGCATCCTACGGCCTTACATGGCTTGCTCTTCTGGCTTCTGCGCTGCTGTTACTGACAGTTTTTGTTTTGGAGAGGCTACTGCGGATGCTAAGCCGAAAGATACAAAAAAAGATGAGCGCCGAAGGACAGGCAGTTTCATTATTGGAGCTGTTCCTGGCTGCTTTGGCGCGACCCTTGTCCCTTTTCATCTGGGCTTATGGGCTGTATTTAGCGCTGACCCCGTTGTTTGATTATTTTGCCGGTCCTAATGGTACAAATTTAGTGCAGGATATTGCGCGTCGAGTGACCAATTTCTCAGCCAGTATGGTGCCATTCTGGTTCGTCTTCCGTTTTATCGGTCTACTTGACGATGCCCTCAGCAAAAAAGCGCATAAGACCGCGCAAATAACGGATCGAGTCTTAGCCGACCTGATCCGGAGCTGGCGCAGCCCTCTTAGAATCTTCTTCCTGCTATTGTGGATGCGGATAATCGTGCCGTTGTTTGGCGGCTCGGGAATACTAGCTGTTTTGGTGAACTACGGATTCGCCTTGGCTCTCATTGGCTGTATTGCCTGGCTTGTCATTCGCACTACGGATATCTTAGAAGATTTGCTTTTGTCTCGCTTCCGAATTGATGTCAAGGACAACCTGGAAGCAAGAAAAATCCACACTCAGATCCGCTTTCTCAAGAAGCTGATCGTCACCACTGTGTTCGTCCTGGCAATAGCCTCCATGTTGATGCTGTTTAAGCAGGTCAGGCAGTTCGGGGCAAGCATCCTTGCTTCTGCCGGTGTTGTGGGGATCGTAGCCGGTCTGGCTGCTCAGCGTTCTATTGCTAACCTTCTGGTTGGAATTCAGGTCGCGATCACTCAGCCCATCAGGGTGGACGATGTTGTAATCGTGGAAAACGAATGGGGCCAGATAGAGGAGATCACCTCAACCTATGTTGTCGTCAAGATATGGGATTTGCGGCGGCTTATCCTTCCGATAACTTACTTCACGGAAAAGCCTTTTCAGAACTGGACCCGGATCTCTGCCAATTTGCTCGGTACGGTTTTTCTTTACGTGGATTATTCAATTCCGGTAGAAGAAGTGCGGCAGGCGCTGCATCGGATTTTACAGGAATCGAAGTTGTGGGATCGACAGGCTTGGGCGCTCCAGGTTACCGATGCAACGGCGCACACGATCGAGCTCAGGGCCTTGATGAGCGCAGCAAACGCGTCTGCCGCCTGGAATCTGCGGTGCGAAGTTCGAGAAAAGCTCATCACCTTCATTCAGGAAAACTTTCCCGACAGCCTGCCCAGAATTCGGGCCGAGATGAGCAACACGCAGGGAGAGAAGCCTGATTTTATTCCGATGCCAAAGACGAGCAAAGAAGGCTGATTTTAGAGATGACAAGCCGCTTCTCTGCGCAGATGATCTGGTAACGATTGTGAATCGATGCAGACTGAATCCGTCAGGTCAGCTCGCAATCCTTGAAGACGATCCATGAAAGGCGATTCAGTCAATTTCTTTCTGGCGTGGACCCCGGTTTTGCTCATTATGCTTCTGGCCGTGGGCTTCAGGCGGCAGGCATTGGAGCTTGCCGTATGGGGCATGTTATATACCATCGGCCTGGTACTTTTCTGGTTCAGTACTCCGGCAACTGTGGTTAGCCTGGCGGCATTGGACGGCGTGCTCACCAATCTTCCTCTGCTGCTGGTAATCTATTTCGGTATGCTGCTCTCCGGATTGCTGCTGGATACGGGCTCATTGAGCCGAGTTGTTGAATGGTTCTCAAAGCTGACCAAAGATCGATGGCATAGCACGTTGATGATTACCGTGGGATCGGGCAATTTCATGGAAAGAGCGGGAATAGTGGCCGAACCCATCATTGCCCCCATGCTGCGTGCTGCGGGTCTTCCGGCAACCGGAGCTGCCGCTTTGTCCATTGCAGGCTATGCGGGATTGATGGTCCTGGAATTAGGGGGTGCCATTCTATCCGTTCTGGCTCTGGTAACGGGTCTGGATTCGGTGAGCCTAGGTCGACAAGTGGCCCTTCTGTCAGTGCCCGCAACTCTTTTGTTGGTTCTCTCCATTCCTTGGCTCCTGCATGAGCCGGAGCAGTTGAAGTCCCGATTCTCCAGTCTCGTTGCTGTAGGCTTGCTGGCTGGAGGTGGAGCCCTTTTTGCCGCCCATTTCATTGCTGCATCGGTTGCCGGATTGTTCGGCGGAATTGTTGTGCTTGTGGTGCTGCCGCTGGCCGGCAGGCAACGATGGAATCTGGATCGAAGGATTCTGCTGGATATGGCTCCGTTGCTCATTCTGATTGTCTGCCTTTTCACGGTAAATTTGATAACGCCTGTAAAAGATGCCGTCATTAGGGCCTGGCCTGGAGAAATAAGCGTGATCCCCGGGCACGTGATCAAGTTTCAGCCGTTTTTTTCTTCTTATACATATATCTTTTGCTCTTACATTGTTGCCTTGCTGCTGGTTCGGGATCGACAGAGAGCGTGGCGGAATTTTGCCGCCACAAACCGGCGGTCCTGGCGGCCTGTTGCGGCTATGGCACTGTTTGGTGCTGTCGGCCAGGTAATTGCCTATTCAGGCTATCAACCAGGTTTTGCTCAGGTCGACCCTGCATTGAATATACCCCTGGTACTGGCCAATGGCGTTGTGGAGATGTCAGGAGACCTGTATCCGCTGTTTGCTCCATTCCTTGGTTGGATCGGGACATTTCTTACCGGCTACGGGACAGCTTCGATTGTCCTTTTTGGCAAGCTGCAGGTAGACACTGCGGAGATTTTGAAGATCTCTCCGGTTCTTCTTGCCAGCGGCATGGCAGTAGGCAGCGCGATTGGGTCGATCTCTTCACCGTTGAAAATAGCACTGGCTGCACCCCTGTGCGGAGCGCAGGGCAGAGAGGGAGAGATCCTACAGCGAACCATACCTTTGGGACTTGGTATCTGCCTGCTGCTCGGGGTGCTGCTGCTTTAGGCTGGCGGAGCCTGGCGCACGGATCAGAGTGGCGTGGCGGGCCGCCTGCTCTGAGCAGGGAAGTCTACCAGCCAAATTCTTGTTCCAAGTCGTTGAAAAGGTCTTCCAAACGATACAAGCTCTGATCGAGCTCATTCAGACGGCGGCCCAAGAGATGCTCGCGTGCCTCATCGCGGACTTTTTGAATGCTGTCATGCATGTTTAAGATGGCTCTTTTGGCGCTCTGGTCAATGGCGGGATCATTGCGGATGCGGGTCAGCACATCAACCAGCTCGTACAGACTCGGTTCTTTTTCCACCACCCGATCATAGCCGTGATTCTTCAGAAGCTTCACGAGGTTTGGAAACCTTCCCGTCAGGCCTCCCGAGCCATAAGCGGGCACTAGTTTTATTTCTATTTCCATGTACTTACTCATAAAAAGCTCCTCCATCAAAAAGTTGATCATCGTTGGCATTTTTTGCAGAAATAGGTGGATCGTTGCGCCTGGCGAACCCATCTAATGACGCTCCCGCAAGCATAGCAGGGTTCGCTACTGCGATCGTAAACCATAAGCTTCAGCTGAAAATAGCCTGGATTTCCAGCCGCATCACAAAAATCCCGCAATGTGGTTCCTCCCTGTTCCAGAGCTTCCTGCAAAACTTTTTTTATTGCGGCAGCAAGTTTTTCATAGCGCTTTGCAGAAATACGGCCTGCAGACCGAGATGGATGAATGCCTGCCGCAAAAAGCGCCTCATTTGCATATATATTCCCAATACCGACCACAACTCGGCTGTTCATGAGAAATTCCTTCACTGCCAGGGACCTTCTCCGGGATTGATCGAAGAGATACTTCCCTGTCAGGCCATCTTCCAAGGGCTCTTTGCCGAGATCCTTAAGAAGAGGGTGTTGCATGGCAGGGCCGCTGGTCCAAAGCGCACATCCGAAACGACGAGCGTCATTGAAACGCAGCAGTTTGCCGTTGCCCATCAACAGATCGAGGTGATCGTGCTTCTCGATCGCTCTGTCCTGCGAGCAGACCAAAAGTCTTCCCGACATTCCCAGGTGCATGATGACAGTACCTGCTTTAGTTTGAATCAGCAGATACTTTGCCCGCCTGCGCACGGAGACAATCTCCCCGCCCGCAAGGCTTCGGCTGAGATCATCGGGAACCGGCCATCTGAGATTCGGGTTACGAACAACAACTCCTGTTACTGTTTGGCCGACCAGTTCCTGCTCGATGCACCGTCTGATCGTTTCAACTTCGGGCAATTCCGGCATTGTAAAGTCCCTTTCTCTTCCACAAGTCCAGAGTGACAACGAAACTATCATAACTAAAATGAATACCATAAAGTAATCGGGTCGATACTGCGGTCAGGCGGATAAAATGAGAAAAACAGTTTCACATTTCGGCTTCAATTTATATGATGTCGCAATTGAGCGAAAGAATGAGCATCGGGTACGATGCATCTCAATCGTGCCGCCGATGGCGGAGTGACACCTGAAAAGGCCGACGACTAATGGAAAGGACAAGGAAAGGTCTGAGATTCATTTTGATTCCTCTGATTCTGACGGGTTTTCTTTTTGGGCTCTCTGCGAGGCTGGAAGGGCAGGAGAGTACCGAAAGGGAGCCCTTTGGCAATGTCCCGGCAGCTTCTAAAAAAATCGTTCCGGATATCGATGGCAAGCTGATCGGAAAAGCGCCTGCAGATCCGTTTGGAAAGGTCGAAGATGTGCCTCTGCAGACCCCACCCCAGGTTCAACAAGAGCCCAAGTTCCGTCTTTTCCCTGAAGGTCTATCATCAGCACTTTCCGGCAGGCCGCGGGAAGAGATCTCCGAGAGTCCGGTCGCCGACCCTGTAAAACTCAACCGGAGCGCTTTCGGAAAGGTTCCGACGAGCCAAAACACCAGCCCCTTCGGGAATGTTCCCGGAGGAGTCAAATCGAATCCTTTTGGCAATGTCCTGGAAAATAATCCATAAAGTTAGAAAAGCGGGTGCACCGATCCCCTGAAAAATGGCAAGAGAAGAAGCGGCTTGCTTTCGCCAGTTTCAATCTTGATCACGATTGACGCAAATTGGTGCAATTAAGGTACTCCAGATCCGCATAACGCACAGTGCGGCGAAATTTAAACCAGGAGCTGTAAGCAAACATCTTATGATCCCAACAGACGATCAGCAAATTCCAGCATTGAAAACAGAGAGCGCACAGGGCTGGCGTGATCTTGCCTGGTTTTGGCGCAATCCCCATTTGATTCTCATCGCCTTTTATTTCCTGGTACTTCTTCCCATGACGTTCAATGAAGTAAGATACCACGGCGATGAGCTCTTTTATACCGATGGCGCCATGGGGATGATCCAGACCGGTGATTATGTGACACCCTACTACTCTTCCGGCATTACCAGGTTCAGAAAACCCGTCTTCGCGTACTGGACTATTGCAGCAAGCTACAAGATTTTCGGCATCAGCCTGTTTGCTTCCCGCATCCCTTTTCTGCTCGCTGGCTGTCTGGTCGTCTGGTTTACGTACAAAATATCCTTTTCCGTGTTGCATCGTAAAAGGGAGGCTGTGGCCGCGGTGGTTGTTGTTTTTTCCAACATCCAGTTGCTCACGCTCTCCACCCGCTCTACTCCGGATATTCTGCAATTCTCTTTCTTGATGGCCAGCCTTTATGGATTTTCAAACATCCTCTTCAATCGGTCCAAAACGACTCTCAATTATAGTTACGCCTATCTGGGGTCGGCATTAGCCATCGCCACCAAAGGCCTATTGGGCATCTTCCCGGTGCTGTTCGCGTTTCTGTTGAGCTTTACGCGCAGGCGCACCCTTGCCGGACCAAGAGATTTGATCCATTTCAGGATTATCCTTATCGCCGCCGGTGTTGCCCTGCTTTGGTTTATTCTCATTTTCTTCAAACACGGCTTCTCCTCCATTACCGGTTTTTTGGGCGACCAGGTCACGGAGCGTATGTCTGGAAGTAAGTTTTATGTTGTGGAGAACATTTTAGCGTATTTGTGGGCGCTGATAAGGCATTTCGCTCCCTGGTCCATCTTTTTGGCTCTTCTGGCACTGCCGGAAGGAAAGGAGAAGGTGAGCAATTTCGTCAGGGCTCATAAGGATGCAAGCATCTTTATCATCGGCTGGTATGCGATCATGTTCCTGATCTTTATTTGGGCCAATATCAAACGGACTCGCTATCTCTTTCCTGCTTACCCGTTGATCGCCATAATGCTCTCAGCCGTGCTGGTAAGGATCATGGATGAGGGTTATCGAACCGAGTTGATCCTGAAGCTGCAAAAAATGCTGCTTCTGGCGGGTCTGATTACTGCTGTGCTGGTGGCCGCCTTTGGTCTGTTCACAGATCTTAGAATGGTGGCCGGCGGGACCATTTTGTTCTCGCTGACTCTGTTCCTTTATTTAACTTTCTTCAAGCAGGGCTATATGGAAGGACTGGTTGCCACAGGAGCTTTCCTGGTGCTATTTTTTTCCGTTTTTTTCACTTTCATAAAACCTGTTTTCTATGTCTCTCCGGCGCGCTCGATGGCCCGTTGCCTCGAGCCACTTGCAGTTAACGGCACCATCGAGGTGGGCTCGATCGACTATCCACGAGATTTTGTTCACCAGGTTCCGTTATTTTCCAGCGGCAGGATTTGGGTGAAGCCGCATGGAAGAGAGACCGCCATTGACGGATTGCGAAGATATCCGGCAATCATTTTTGGGGAGTTTTCCAAAGACAAATTCCAGAAAGGCGGATACCGGATCGTTCAGTGCGGCTATTCTTTTAGAGAAAAATGGAAGCCGTCAGAGATTTTCGAATACATAACCGCTTCCGATAAGAAGGGCTATCTTGCAAACAGGAAAGAATTCTACTACATCGCTTTTCCAAACGATTGATCTATTCCTACCACCTGAGCAAAGCCGAGCCCCACGTGAATCCGGAACCGAAAGCGATGAGCAAAAGCAAATCGCCGCGCTGCAATTTTCCAATCCGGTAATTTTCGTCCAGCAGCAGAGGAATCGATGCGGCTGTGGTGTTGCCATATTTGTGGATGTTGCTCAGAAACTTCTCTTTGGGCATGCCCAGCTTTTCTGCAACCATCTGGTTGATTCTGAGATTAGCTTGATGAGGGATGACATACTTGATGTCTTTGGCCTTTAGTCCATTCATCTTGAGAGCTTGAAGGACCAGTTCAACCACCGGATGACCGTTTGAATCATGCAAATCTCCTCTCGAGCGAAGGGCTTAAGGATGATATCCAGACTTAATTGCCGATTCTCATTGAGAACCGGCAACTTGTCAATGCTGATAACAGCCCCTGTAATTGACCGGCAATCGCAGCAATGTCATTCCTTGACGACCCTTGCTTGTCCTCGATCAGGAGTCGCCATGTTCGTTCTAAGCGATCTAATAATTTGAGCTGCCAGGCTTAGATATCTCTCTGTTTTCACAGACCGTTGAGTAGGCGACCTCTCAAAGCATAGGTCAACATTGTACTCGAAAAGGCCAGGTTGTGATTGATCTTACCTATTCTTATGTGTTTTAGTAAAAGTCTAAAAAAGATTGAAAGATTAGGAGACAAGTATTGAAAGAGGGAAATCTCAAGGTCGGACGTAATGACCCCTGTCCGTGCGGAAGCGGTTTGAAGTACAAAAAATGTTGTCTTTCCAAGGAATCGCCTGTTGGGGGCAAGCCGGGGGAAAGCCTGAAGAATCTCTATTACCGGAAATACAGGATTCGACTGAAAGAGAAGCATGATGTGGAGGCAATCCGACAGGCGGGACGGCTCGTGGTAAAGACCTTGAAATTGGTGGAAGCTGAAATAAGGCCAGGCATAACCACTGATCAGATAAATACCCTGGTTCATGAATTAACTATCGGAAGTGGGGCCATACCGGCTCCCTTGAATTACCGCGGCTTTCCCAAGAGCGTCTGCGTTTCCGTGAACGAGGTGATTTGCCATGGTATTCCAGGTGAGAGGATCTTGCAGGGCGGTGACATTGTAAATGTAGATGTGACAAGTATTTTGAACGGATACTATGCAGACGCCAACAGGACCTTCTTTGTGGGAACCGCCGGTCCGGGTGCACGTAAGATCGTAAAGGTCGCCCACGAGAGCCTCAAGATCGGAATTTCAACGGTGCGTCCAGGCAAAACCATCGGCGACATTGGATGGGCGATTCAACATTATGCGGAAGGGGAGGGTTGTTCTGTCGTAAGAGAGTTCCTGGGCCACGGCACCGGTTTTGACTTCCACGAGGCTCCGCAAGTTCCCCACTATGGAATCAAAGGGGATGGTATCCGTCTGGTTCCCGGTATGGTTTTCACGGTCGAGCCGATGATCAATCTCGGCAGAAAAGATCTGTTGATCCTGGACGATGGCTGGACGGCTGTGACCAGCGATGGCTCGCTTTCCGCTCAGTTTGAACAGACCGTGCTCGTTACCGAGGATGGAGTTGAGAGCCTCACTCCCTTTGACTGATTTTCACGTAATCGGGGTTTTTCTACGCCTGCTCCGGTACTCCTGCCATAGACGTTCTATCTCGGCTTCTAATCCTCGTCCCCAAATCGGTTATGCAGCCCCATCCTTGAGCGTGGAGCCCCGAAGAAACGGCCGACAAGTCTTCCATTAAAGATTTGAGCCTAACGGGCTCGATTCATCTTGGGTTGATTATTGGCGCGTTTTGGCGGTATACGGGCGTGATTTATGCCATGACGGCGCGATAATGGCTGGAATAGATGTTCGGCCAATCCTCCAAAGTGCGATCTATTGGCCTTTCGCCACGCTTTCCCAAGTTGGCACTGTAATTGCTTAATTCTCATGTCGAAGAAATTAAACTCTTTCCTCCTCTTTGAAGCCAACCGGTTAGCCCCGCCGTTTGGCTTTTTTTTTGCCCCTCTATCGGATGACTCCTGGTTCGCCACCGAGAACTGCTGATCTTGTCTCGCGAGCATCTTGCGCACGGCTCTGAGAGCTAATGATCGGAAGTCAAGCCAGGAGCTTGTCCGAGAATACGCTCTTCGTGTAGCGCAGCCTTTTAGGGCTGCCAGTCTTAGCAGGGCTAAAGCCCTGCTCCGCATATTGTCGGACAGTCTCCTAGGATAGCCATTCCTCTTGAAGATATCTGTGCGTGCGACAATATCCTTTTCCGGGGAGCGTGCTGTTTAAGGAGAATGCCGCGATCGGAATGCGCAACACCATGAGAAAGCCCCCAAAGCACGAGCCGGAAAAATGCCGGATTGAATCTAGCGGCCCGTGCGTTGGAGTCTCTTTGGCGATTAAAATCTCCAGGTAAAACCGAAATCTATGCTGTTCTCGTAAAGAGAAGATTCGAAGCTGGCCGGAGTCGTGCCGTCAAGGCCTGTGCCGGTCTCCTTGATGGTATTTTCGAATGCATGCATATATCCCGCTTGCACGGAGAACCTGGGACTGAGGTCATAGCTGATACCAGCCGTGATGTGATGTTCCACTACAGCTGGAAATCCGATGATACGGAACGATTCATAGTAATAATTTGGCATGAATTTGCCTTGCACGGTTGCGAGCTCCGCGCCGTTGAACCCACTGTGATCGTCGACAGGATTAGCGGCGTAATTGTATCCCAACCGCAAGGCGAGCTTTGGTGTCGGCCTGTATTGAGCACCTATTGCAAACACCCACTGGTCATTCCAGTCAAAGTCTTCATAGCCGTTGGCCCCAGACCAGTTCAACCATTTCACATCTCCCTCAACCAAAAGTTTGTTCTCCAGAAAGGTGTAGGCCAGTCCCACGCCAACTTGCCAGGGCGACTCCAGCTCAAGTCCGTCAAGATTGCCATCTTGATCGAGATCCACGACATTGTCGTAATTTATATTCTGCGGGGTGATAAAGTTGAGGCCGAACGACATTTGATCAGTCAGCTTGTATATGGCACCGGCCTGTGCGCCTATCCCATAGTTCTTGGATGTGCCTTGACGCAGATCCAGGGTCGAATAGTCCACATGC
>Ga0209164_1002115_pt1 | contig 22360 bp, 14 predicted proteins | sample MTBNYHSulfiMetaG_FD_187458 | JGI IMG/M metagenome (GOLD analysis project Ga0209164, IMG submission 187458) | Enrichment culture microbial communities from rom New York Harbor, USA that are MTBE-degrading - MTBE-NYH (New York Harbor Sulfidogenic)... | ecosystem: Environmental > Aquatic > Marine >... | reverse complement strand
TGCGATGTGGCTGCAGCTCGCCCTGGCCATCGACGGCTGGCGGGAGTACCGGACCTGCCCCGTCTGCGGCCGCTGGTGGGACGCGACGGCGGCGCGCTCGGACAAGATCACCTGCAGCGACGCGTGCAGGAAGAGCCGGCAGCGGTCGAGGGCCAAGGGAGGGGGCGACTGACCATGGGGGCGAAGCGCGAGGACCGCGTCCAGAAGGACGGCATCAGACAGCGGGGCAAGACGTCGTGGCAGGTCCGAATCCCGCGCGGCCTGGATGAACACGGCCGCCCCCGCAAAGACGAGTACACTGTGCGGGGCACGCGTGAGGACGCAGAGGCGTTCCGGATGACGAAGCTGCTCGAGCTCCACCAGCACACCTACGTGGATCCGACGCAACTGACGGTGAGCGCCTTTCTGGACAGCTGGCTGCAGCACTGCGAGGCTCGCAAGCTCTCGCCGTCGACCATCCGCGGCTATCGCGGCATCGTCAGCCGCTACATCTCACCGGTAGTCGGAAAGACGCGGCTGCAGCGGCTCACCACGGGCGATGTGCAGCGCATGTACGACAAGGCCAGTATGTCCGGGCGCGCGCGGGGCGACGGTGACGGCCTCAGCAACCGCACCGTGTTCCACATCCACCGCGTGCTGTCGACCGCCCTCAACTACGCCGTCGACCTGCAGTACGCGCAGACGAACGTGGCGCGCTCAGCACGGCCACCCAAGCCGGAGGACCGCGAGATGGCGGTGTTCGACGTCGACGAGGTGGAGAAGGCCCTGACCGCCCTCGAGACCTGGCCCGACAAGCGCCTGCGGGCGATCGTGCTCGTGGCGACCTTCACCGGCCTTCGCCGCGGCGAGCTCCTTGGGCTCCGCTGGCAGGACGTCGACCTCGAGCACGGCACGGTGACGGTCTGCCAAGCGGCGCAGTACGTCAAAGGGCAGGGTGTGATCTTCCGTCAGCCGAAGACTAACAAGAGCCGGCGCACGATCAGTCTGCCGGCGACGGCCGTTGAGGCCCTAAAGGCCCACGCCGCGGCGCAGGCCGACGAGATGGACGTGGTGGGTGAGGGCTACACCGACCAGGGCCTGGTGTTCGCCAACGCCGACGGCAGCCCCATGCGGCCCGATGCCCTGTCGCAGGCTTGGTGCCGCTTCCGAGTCAAACAGAGTCTCAAGGTGCGTCTGCACGGTCTGCGGCACACCCACGCCACCCTCATGCTGAAGGCCAACGTCCCGCTGAAGGTCGTCTCCAAGCGGCTCGGGCACTCCACGGCAAAGCTGACGCTCGACACCTACATGCACGTGCTTGAGGACATGGACGCCGCCGCTGCGGAGTCGTTCGAAGGGCTGTTCGCCGAGCAGGGTCATGACGACAGGTAGGGACAACCTAGGGACAACTTCGTGGCCAGCACCAGTGCGTACGCTGGTCGCCAGGGACGTGCGACGAAGGAGTTCCGCTGCAAACGGACGGCTACTGGCGGAGAGGGGGGGATTCGAACCCCCGGACGACGCAAACGCCGTCAACGGTTTTCGAGACCGCCGCTTTCAGCCACTCAGCCACCTCTCCGCCGGGCAGTATAGCGGATTGCCTACGTCCGCCCGACCGGGGCACGGCGCAACCGTCACGTGTCGCGCAGCGCCTCGCGCACGCGCGCGCTCGCGCCCGCGCTGCGCGATGAGATATGCGGGGGGAAGTCGCCTGAATGCGGGGGGAAGTCGCCTGCTCGCCGGACGGGCCCGGCGGGATCGACTGGCGGAGAGGGGGGGATTCGAACCCCCGAGACAGCTTGCCGCCGCCTACGCGATTTCCAGTCGCGCTCCTTAAGCCAACTCGGACACCTCTCCGCGGAGTGCGAAGCCCTGCCGGCGGTGACGCCCCGCCGCAGCGAGCGTCACGGTCGGGCCGGCGCGGACGGTTAGTATAGCGCGGAGGGCGAACGGGCGGCGACGGGCTCGTCCGCACGGAGCGGCAGGCTACCCGCGCCGCGCGCCGAACATTCCTGCGTGAGCCCGGACGCCGCGATCCCACGTCTCCGCCAGCGCCGCCTCTGGCGGCGCATCGCCGCCGGTGACAGCTACGGCATCGTCCTCGTCCTCATCGTCCTCGCGTTGACGCTGGGCGTGATCACCGCGGACACGGCCCTGATCCTGGGGATCCAGGTCGTCGTTCAGGCGATCACCCTGCTCGTGACGTTCAAGGCGTCCCTGGTGTCGGGGCGGGTGATGCGCATCGCCACGCTCTTCGTCGCCATCGGGACGGCGCTCGCGCTCGTCCTGCTCCTGACCGGCGCCCTCGAGGAGTCGCGCGGCATCGCGCGGAGCTTCGAGGCCGTCCTCGCGTTCGTCGCCCCGGTCGTCATCCTCCAGCGTCTGATACGGCACTACGAGGTCACGGTGGAGACGGTGCTCGGCGCCCTCTGTGTGTACCTTCTGATCGGGCTGGTCTTCGCCAACATCTACGCGGCGGTGGAGACGGTCGGCGGGACGCCGTTCTTCGCCCAGGTCGAGAACGCGCAGTTCGTCGACTTCGTCTACTTCAGCTACGTGACCCAGGCGACGGTGGGGTACGGCGATCTCACAGCGGTCGGTACGCCGGCCAGGATGCTCGCCGTGGCCAACGGCCTGCTCGGGCAGATCTACCTGGTGACGGTGGTCGCCATCATCGTGGGCAACCTGGGGCGGTCCCGGGCTTCACTCCCCGAGGGAGCAGACGCGCAGGAGTGAAGGCGCCGCGACGCGGCGCGCGGACGACGGCGGCCGAGACGACGGTGCCGGCAGAGCGGGCGGCGGGCTCCGGCGAAGCGGCCGGCGCTGGCGCGGAACAGGTCTGGGAACTGACGGTATGCTACGCTCCTGTATTCTGCTCTCCTGATTCTTGAAGCCACCCTTTGTACGCAGCCGTGATGGGGTCGCAGGACGGGGGCGTTCATGACCGACGTCCGATGAGATCCAACGCCGGCTGGAAGGCGAAGCAGAACGCCGCGATTGTGCTCTCGATAGCGAAGGGTGAGGCGTCTGCCGCCGCGTCGGCGTGTAAGCACGGCCACGCGATCTCTGACATTGGACGGCAGTAGAAGCCGTGAGTCTCAAGGCGGAGGCAGCACCGTCCACGCGACTGACGGCGCTGCCTCCTTGACGCGGCAACGTCAGACAGTCTCCTAGGCCGACAGTGGAGTTGGAGTTGCCCCGCTTCCGCAGACAGTTCAGCGCTACGAAGTCGTAGGCTCCGGTGAAGCGGTCGCCAGCATCTTCTCATAGGCCGCCGGGCTCTTCTGGCCGAGTCCCTTGTGCCTCCTTCGCGGATTGTAGAAGACCTCGATGTAGCTGAAAATCGCGCTGCGCGCGGCGTCCTTGGTCTTGAACCGCCGCCGGTTGATGAGCTCGGTCTTGATCGAGGCCATGAAGCTCTCGATGGCGGCGTTGTCGTACGCGTCCCCTCGGGAGCTCATGGACGCCGCGACGCCGCTCTCTGCGAGCAGCTTGCCGAAGACGAGCGAGCGGTACTGGCTGCCGCGGTCTGAGTGGTGGATGAGCTCTGTGTCCGGCGTGCGCCTGGTCACCGCCATCCCCAGGGCGTCGTAGACGAGGTCGGCCCCGAGGTCGTCGCGCATCGACCAGCCGACGCAGTAGCGGCTGCAGGCGTCGATGACCACGGCCAGGTAGAGCCAGCCCTGCCAGGTGGGCACGTAGGTGATGTCGGCGAACCAGAGCTGGTCGGGGCGCTCGGCGGTGAAGTCGCGCTGCACGAGGTCGGGCGCCGCCGGTGCTTCGCCGCCCGGGCTTGTGGTCCCCACACGGTAGCGTCGCCTGCGTGAGACGCCCTCGAGGCCGGCCTCGCGCATCAGCCTTGCGACGCGCTTGCGGCCCACGCGCAAGCCGTCCTCGTCGGCGAGCTCGGCGTGGATGCGTGGGGCGCCGTAGATGCCATCCGTCTCCTCATGGATCGTCTTGATGCGTTCAAGCAGATCTCTGTCTGCACGAGCTCGCTCGGACGGCGGTCGGCTCTGCCAGGCGTAGAAGCCCGCGCGCGACACACCGAGCACGCGAGCGAGACGGGAGACCGGATGGTGTGGCTTCTCTTCGGCGATCAGGCGATAGCTCATCGCGACGGATCGCTCTCCCGGGCGAAGAAAGCCGCAGCCTTCTTGAGGATCTCGCGCTCCTCACGCAGGAGACGGTTCTCCTTGCGCAGGCGCCTGAGCTCCTCGCGCTCGTCGGTGGTCAGCCCCTCGCGCTCACCTGCGTCGATCTTGCTCTGCTTCACCCAGTGACGCAGGCTCTCGAGCGAGCAGCCGAGGTCCTCGGCGATCTCGCGTAACGGACGCCCGCTGGTGCGCGCCAGGCGTACGGCCTCAGCACGGAACTCCGGCGCGTAGGGCGGTCTCGTCCTCCCCATGTGGACTCCTTTCTCGGGAGCTGGCGCTCCCAATCGTCAGGTGTCCACGAAACCGGGGCAACTCCAATCCGGCCGTTCGTACCTCCTTGAAAGCCGCGCTGTGTTCGACAACGAAGCCCTTGCCAGACACATCGGCGATGGTCCTGTTCTGTGGTCCCGGCAAGGGCAAGTCGACCCAGAAGTCCCTGGCTTGCTCCGCTGTGTCGCAGAAGCGCAGAAGGTGCTGGTTTGCGCCAGGCATCACCCCGCTGGTCCCAAGACCCTCATAGGACGGGACCTTGTCTTCGGGCCGCATTCAAGAAGCTCGCCCGCTGGGAGGAGCTTCGGAGCATCCACCGACCGCATGGCGGGCTTGGAGGACTCACAGCCTATAAGGCCGTGAAGCAGAAGACGGAATCATTGGAGCATGGCTCAGGTGAGGTCGGGAAGGTCACAGCGACCTTGAGGAGCGAAGCAGCGGCCGGGGCCCGGACGACTGGAAGTGACGGCGTGGCGGATTTCGTGGGGAGGCGGGGGGCTCGATGTAGCTGAGTAGCTCGCTTCTGTGTGAAGATGAGTCGACGCGTCCCCTGACCCGGAGGTCGGTGCAATGAACAGATGGCTCACTGCGTTCTTCATCTGCCTCGGCTTGCTCGTCGCGATTGCGGTCGGCTCGTGCTCTTCGGACGATCCTTCCTCTGATGCGTTGTACTCGGCCGAGGACGCGACCGAGATAACGGCCGAGGAGCTATTCGCCGCCTACGAGAGCGACGAGGATGCCGCCGACGCTCTCTACAAGGGCAAGTTGCTCGCGGTGAGCGGCGAGATTGGCTACCTCGGCAGCGACCCACTCTTCGATGACGCTCCCGAGGTCATCCTCTCCGGAGCACCCAGGAACGAAGTGCGAGGCGTGGACTGCGTCTTCGTTCCCCGCTATGAGGCGCAGGTCGCTGCGATGAACAAGGGCGAGACTGTGACCGTGCTAGGAATCTGCGACGGCTCTTACGAGATCAACGTGCTGCTCCGAGAGTGCGAGCCCTTGGGGGAGTAGTCGCCGAAGGGTGGTCGGGGTCGTCGTGCTGCCCCGACGGCCAGTCGTTCTGTCCGCGCATCAGCCCCGAGCTTCGACTGCGGCCGAGTGGGAACTGGCACCTCTGCCGGCCGTTCCGGCCGTTCCCTATGTGCTGCCTAGCCTAGATGATTGATTCCACGAGATTCACCGTGTCCAAGGAAAGCAAAGCAGAGAGGCCGAAGCCGACGGTGCCAAAGTCACCGTCTGCCCGGAGGCCACGATGCACGCCGACCTCGACACTCTCTGCACGGTCATCTATTGCACAGCCGACGACCTCTTGCCAGCGGCGAGAGCCAACGCGAGGCGGAAGGTCACCGACGCCGAGCTCGTCACCCTCTGCTGCGCCCAGGCGATCATGGGCATCCCCTCCGACCGCAGGTTCCTCGCCGTCGCCCGCCGGCAGCTCGGGCACCTCTTCCCGAACCTGCCCAGCCAGCCCGCCTACTGGAAGCGCCGGCGCCGGCTCACGGACGCGATCGAGTGGCTCATGGGCGTGTTCGCCGCTCAGAGCCCGGGCTTCTCTGACGACCTCTTGCTCTGCGACTCGACCCCGCTGCCCTGCGCCCAGAGCCGTGAGACCGTCAGCCGCTCGGCGCTCGCCGACGCCGCGGGCTACGGCTACTGCGCCGCCCACTCGCGTCTCTGCTCGGGCTTCCGCTTCCACCTCCTCGCCGCTCCCGACGGCACCCCGCGGGCGCTCACGCTCGCCGATCCCGCCCGCGGCGAGCGCGAGGTGGCGCTCGAGCTCCTCGAGCGCGCCGCCCGCGGCGGTGAGGTCTTGGTCTGCGACAAGGGCTACGCGGGGCGCGCCTTCGCCGCGGGCGCTGCGGAGCTCGGCGTGCTCGTCGTGCGTCCGCGGCGAGCCGATGAGCCCGGCGAGGGTCCTCACCTCTCGCAGATCCGTCAGCGCATCGAGAGCATCTTCTGGACCTGCAAGGACCTGCTCACCCTCGAGCGCCACGGGGCGCGCACCCTCGCGGGCCTGCGCGAGCGCATCCTTTCGCGCTTCTGCTGCCTGGCCGCCTGCATCAGCCTCAACCACCGGCTGGGACGTCCCAGCCGCTCTCTCGTCAGCTACTGCGCCTGAAGCTGCGGGCGTGGAATCAATCATCTCGGGACGACGAGGCGCAGCAAACGTTTGACGGACGTCAAGGCGCTGTGTTAAGGAGGTAGCGTTCGGCAGTGTGCTACCGGAGTGTGTTTGCGCCGTTGTCTTCTGGGTCGCGTGACGTGATGTGACGGCGCAAAGGGGGAGTCATGGGCGTGCTCAAACTCGTTCGACCACGCCTCTAGGGGGTTTCCAGCGGTAACTCGGGGAGCCCGGTACCCTTCTATGGCGAGGGTCGTTGTTCGGTCCCTATTCGAGGTCTTTCTGGTGCCCCTTAGAGGAGTGGTCACGAGCGACCGTGCAGCGACGGCCGCAGAGGGCCCTGCTTCGTCTGAGGGCTACGCTGCGGCCGTGGGCTGTAGCCTAGCGGACGGAAGGATGAGTGTCCCCATGGGGAGCATTCCGAGAGGTGTGAGGCTCTCGGCGCGATGGTGGAGTGTGAGCTTGGCTCTGACCGTATTGGCCATGCTCGTGGCGACACCCGCGTTCGCCGAGTCGCCTGAGACCTCGTTCATCGACGGCGCGACGATGCCGCCGAACGTCAGACCGGTCCTTATCCTGAGCGGCTCAGACTACGACATGGGCTACCAGTACTACCAAGGGCTTAATTTGGTGCACGGGTCCGGCTACTTTCAGAGCCAGGTGTGCGATTCGTTCACGTCTGAGCAGATTGCTGCCCTGAAGGCTTACCAGTGGCTGATGATGCAGGAGACCCCTGAGATGATCGAATTCGTCAAGGGGGCCGCATCGGCGGCGACCGATGCTGGCGTCGAACTCTCGTACGCTGAGGTGCTCGCCAACTTCACCTCGCTCAAGACGTTCTCCGGCACGGAGCCCGAGGGAAGTCAGGATGAGGATCTCCCGCCGGCCGGGTGCAGCGGGTGGGCGGCCTGGGGCACCGCGACGACGGACGGCCGCCTCATCGCCGGTGGCTCCACCGACGGCGACAGCACTCGCGGGAGCCGGCCGACCGTCGCCTTGATGTGCTATCCGGAGACCGGCAACAACTTCATCGTCGCCAACGCGACCTTCAGCGGCGGACGGGGCGTCTTCCACTCCTGCATGAACAACAAGGGTCTCACGCTGGTACACCACGGCGGCAACTACGTGGGCAACGGCTTTGTCGGCTTCGGTCCCCACGGCTATGGCGTGCCGCCCTACTTCGCGGCAATGCACACGCTGCGGTTCGCGGACAACGCCGTGCAGGCGAAGGACATGCAGGTCGCGTACACGTTGATGGACCGCCACAACAAGGGCCTCTGGGTCGACGTCGAGGGCAACGCCTTCGACATCGAGTCGAAGGACCCGATGTCAGTCCGTGAGCCCGGCTACATGGGCGAGACGGACTTCATCTACGCCACCAACAACACGATGCACAGGGCGCTCGAGGAGTATCAGGAACCGAGCCCCGAGATGGGTCTCTTCTACATCCCGCACGCCGGCTACCTGGGGGCTACGTACCATTACTACGACCCCGACTCCATCACGCGCAACCTGCAACTCTGGAACATGCTCCACAACTACGCTGGGAAGGTCGACATCGAGTTCGCCAAAATGATTTGGCGCTTCCCCGGCGAGCGGCCGGAGTACCCTACGCTGGAGGAGGCAGATGCGGCGTTCGAGCCGACGCTGGGCAAGGGTTGGCACGCTGTAGTCGGTAACCTGAGCAACAGTTCCGTGTGCGTCTGCCTGCCGGATAACGGCGACGGTGGTCGGTTCCTGATCAACAACGGCGGTGTTGCTCGGGGCGGCAACCCGGAGTGCCCGGAGTACTACTACTACCCACCCGAGCAGACCTACACCTTCTACGAGCTTACGCTTGCGGCCAGCCCTGAAGACGCCGTCGAGGCGGCACGCACCAAGGCGCACTATGATCTCTACTACGCCGACCGTGAGCTGCGCGAACTCAGCTACCTCGACGAAGGCTACGATGCGCTGAGCGACATCTTCGACCAGGCGGCGACGGAGTTTGTCAGAGCGCAGTACTACGCGGGGCTTGCCGGGCAGAACTCCGGCAACGAGGCAATCGTCCTCTGGGGCAAAGCGCTCAGGGCCTACACGCGCTGTCAGGCCTATGCCACCCAGGTCTACGAGACGCTCGTGCCGCCTGCTAACGACCCCAGAGACCTCGGCCTCAAGAAGTGGTTCGGCAAGTGGGGCGACTGGGCGACGAGAGGCTATCCATGGGACTCGAACAATCCCAAGGACACCGTCGCTGAGATGGTCGCTCCTCCTACTGGAGAGTAGTCAAGCGCACAGTAGCGCGGAGAACTGCAGCAAAACGCGAGGCGCCGCCTCCGGGAGGCGTCTCGCGTCCTGTCTCTGGCAAACCTCCGACTGCACTGACGGGTGATTCTCGTCAATCCCACGATCAGGTGTTAGCTTCAGGGCCGCTCCATGCACCAATTTCGCGATAGGAACCGACATTATTCAGCGTATGCGGACAGCGCCGGAGCCGTGGTGATGCGTAAATGCTGAGGTCGCCTGTGCAGGCCGTGATCGGCGTGATCGGCTTCTCCCCAACTTAGCGGACTCAACCCAACGACGCCAGCAACGACGAGCGGTCGAGCACGTTTCTCGTGAGGCAATGCGTGACGTTGACACTGCAAGTGGGCGCGGATAGGCTTTCGGGGCCATCCGCGCCGCTGGGGGAGCGTGAAAGGCCGTGTCTGTCCTCAAGCGTCCGCAGTTCAGCCTCGGGCTACCTGATCAGGTGTAGCTTCGCGTTACGCCTTCAGCCCGGGGCGTCTGCATTCATCTCAACCATCTGCTAGCGGCGCCGGCCGCCGTGCACGCGTACCCATCTGTGCTCATGGCCCCCAAGGGGGGAATGCGGTCGCCGTCGCCTTGGCGGAGAGAAGGATCGAGGATCGGTCTCACCCTGAGGAACGGCCGAGAGGCCTGAGGCGAGTGAGTCCGCGGCGCGGCACGGGGTCGGCATCGGTCTTCTCTCGGAGTTCCCCGGGGCTTCTCGCACGCTAGCAGATGACGGGGTGTCTTCGGTGAAAGCCGGCCCGACACCCCGCCGCACCGCGAGAATCAACGGAAGAGGGGTTGACATGTCTGAGCGACGGAGGATGCGACCGCCGCTGTTTCTCTGCAGTCTGGGTCTAGCGCTGGTTCTGGTGCTGTACTTGGCGGCAGCGGCGTCGGCGGAACCCATACTGCCCATGGACCCTGGGGACGGAGAGGTTTTCGTCACCGACGAAGGGGCGCCGGTACCACCCAATGTGAGGCCGTGCTTCATCATCGCTGGCTCGGACTATGACATGGGCTACCAGTACTATCGCGAGTACCAGAGGATCTTTGGCTCGTGGGCCCTGACGCCCACAGTGAGCGGGATGACGTCAGGCGAGTTCACCGACGAGCAGGTCGCCGCCCTCAAGGCGTACCAGTGGATTCTGATGGAGGAGGTTCCTTGGGCGATTGACTTCATCAAGGGGGCTGCGGCCGGAGCGAGCGATGCGGGTGTGCCGATGTCGTATGCGACGGCGCTCGCGAACTTCACGGGAGTGAAGAGCTACCCTGGCACGGAGCCCGAGGGTAGTCAGGGCGAGGACCTGCCGCCCGCCGACTGCAGCGGTTGGGCCGCCTGGGGAAGCGCCACGAAAGACGGCCGGCTCGTGTGCGGCGGCAACGGTGATCACGACCTGGCCGACAAGAACAGGCCAGAATTCACCGTCATGATGTATCCCGAAGACGGCAACAACGTTGTCTTCTCGCCGCCCACAGGCGGCGTGTTTCACCCCGGCATGAGCAGTGCGGGTGTCTCCTACGTGCACCATGGCGGCAACTACACGGGGAACTTGTGGACCGGCGAGGGCAAGAACAAGAACACCGGCTACGGTCTGCCACGTTTCTTCGCCGTCCTGCACACCCTGCGCTACGCGCAGGATGCCATCCAGGCCAAGGACATGATGTCCACGCTTAACCTCACGGGCGACCGCGCCAACAAGGGCCTGTGGGTCGACGTGAAGGGCAACGCCTTCGACATCGAGTGCCTGGACCCCCTCGCCATCAGGGAGCCGGGGTACATGGGCGAGCGGGATTTCATTTACGCGACCAATAACACGATGCACCGGGCGCTTGAGGAGTTCCAGGTACCGAGCCCCGACATGGGCCTCTACTACATCAGGCATGCGGGCTACCTGGGCGCCACCTACTACTACTACGACCCCGAGTCGATCACGCGCAACCTGTCCTTCTGGAACATGGCCCACAACTACCACGGCCAGATTGACCTCGAGTTCGGCAAGATGTTCATGCGCTTCACTGGGCCCGGGTTTGACTACGACACGCTTGCCGAGGCCGAGGACGCGTACTTCGAGACCTTGGGCAAGGGCTGGCACACGCCGATGGGCTGCGTCAGCAACGCCCACATCGGCGTGATGCAGCCAGACGATGGTGATGGGGGGTTGTACCTGGTGGCTAACGGAGGTGTCTCTCGAGGCGGCTACCCCGAGTGCCCGGACTACAACTTCCACCCTTATGAGAAGCTCAACAGCTTCTACCAACTGACATTGGCCGCGAGCCCCGAGGACGCCGTCGAGGCGAGCCGCGTCCAGGCGATGCGTGCGCTCTTCGACGCCGATCAGGAGCTGCGCAAGCTCAACTACCGAGACTGCGGCTATGCCGCCCTGGAGGCCATCTTCAACGAGGCCTCGCTTGCATGGACCAACGGTCGGTGGCACACCCTCAAGGCCGAGAAGGCGGCGGGGAACGAGGCTATCGCGCTTTGGGGCAAGGCCCTGCGCGCGTTCGCGGAGTGCGAGGCCAAGGCCAACCACGTCTACGAGGGGCTCGTCCCGCCGCCGAACATGCCCGAGGACCTTGGTCTCAGGAAGTGGTGGGGCAAGTGGGGCGACTGGGCGACGCGAGGCCCGCTGTGGGATGAGCCCACGTTCGGGGGGAAGTGGAAGAAGACCGACCCCAACTGGGATGCAGCCGAGAGGATCCTCTGAAAGCGACGGACTTGACGGGCTCTTCTCCTTGCCGGTCGAGAGCACGATCGCGAGGAAGATGAGGTAATCTCAAACGAGGGCCCCGTCTCCCCTGGGGGAGACGGGGCCCTCGCCCTCACCCCCCCGCGAGTGCTGCGGGCAGAGAACACTTCTTCCGACAGCGATGGGCAACGAGAGAAGACAGGTCCACGACCACAAGGAAGGAAGGACGCCTTGGCTAGATGGCTCACGGTTCTGGCTCTTAGCCTCACGCTCATGATTTCCCTCACAACCACGGTATCGTGCTCGTCCGATCAGCTCCACTCAGACGACGACGCGACGCGCGCCAACGACGTCACTGCCGAGGAGCTTTACGCCGCTTACTCAGACGATGCCGAGGCAGCCGACGAGCGCTACAAGGGCGAACTCCTTAACGTCAATGGCGTGATCACCTACGTGGGCACCGACCTCGTCCTCGAGGCGCCGCAGGTGATCCTCTCCGGCGGCGGCAGGGAGGAGGGCCGTGGCGTCGACTGCGTGTTCGACACCCGGTACGAGACGCAGGTCGAGAAGCTCGAGGAGGGGGAGACGGTCTCCGTCTTAGGAGTCTGCGACGGCTCCTATAAGATTAACGTCCTGCTGGTCGAGTGTCAGCTGGTGAGGAAGTAGGGCAATGTTGCCGAGGCCCATGCTTCCATTGACGACAGAGGCGGCGCCTTGTCCAGCATGCTCACAGACCGGCCTCGCCGGGGCGCTTGGACTCATGCCGCCAGCTGTGGAAGGCCTGGCATTGGAGTCTGAAATGGTGCCACGTTCTGGGGACGTTGCCGGGCTTTCTCCCACACCCGAGTGACGGAAGATTCCGCCTGATGTCACGTTGCTGCCCAGTCGCTCCCACCTCCCTGCTGACGAAGGAGACGATCCTCATCTTCAGGAGAAGGCCTGAAACCCTACGCACACATGACCCTCAAGTCCTCGTGCAACCCTGGCGCACATATGCAGGGTACTGTCGCGCCCTCGCCGCTGTCGCAGGGCTTGTTAGCGCACAGACTACTCCTTGCCCTCCGGCGGCGTGATGGGGCCCGGTGTGGCAGAGGGCGTCGACGCCGAGCCCGTCGACACCAGAAGGATGATCGTGCTCCCCGGGGTGACCTGCGAGCCGGCGCTCGGGCACTGCCCGAAGACGGCGCCCACGGGGCGGCCCTCGGCGGCGAGCTCCCAGACGACGACGACGTAGCCCAGGCCCTGCAGGTCGGTCGCGGCCTCGGTGCCGCTCGTGCCGAGGACGCCGGGCACGGTGAGCACGTCGGCGCCGGCCGGCGCCGGACCCACCGAGAGCGCGATCGCCATCGCTCCTCCGGGCGCCATGGCCTGGCCCGGCGACGGGACCTGCCCGGCGACCACGCCGCTGGGCACGGTCGGGTGGTAGACGGAGAGCGTCTGCTCGAGGACCAGGCCGGCGGTCGCGATCGCCTGCTGGGCGTCGGCCTGGCTGAGGCCGACGAGCGTGGGCGCGACCGCCGTGGCGGCCTCGGGGACGATGGTCGGGCCGGGGGAGCCGGTCGTGCCCGGCGTGGGCGTCGTGATGGGCGCGGGAGCCGTGGAGCTGGCGATCCTGACGTCGACGCGCGACCCCACGCCGACCTCGTCGCCGGCCGGCGGGTCCTGGCTGAAGACGGTGCCGATGATGGTGCCGACGGGGCCCGGCTCGAGACCGACGTCACCGAGCTCGAGCCGGGCCTCGGTGAGGGCGGCCCGCGCCTGGGCCTCGTTCATGCCGCGCAGGTCGGGCACGGGCACCTTCTCGGTGAAGGCGCCGAACGACCACAGCAAGGCGAGCAGGAGAAGGGCGGCGACGACGGCCGTGCCCAGCGCCCAGGTCGCGATACGGCTGCGCTCGGTGGCGGGCGGGGCGGCGATGGGCGCCTCCGAGGCGAGCGCGGCCGGCTCGGGGACCGGCTCGCTGCCCGGCACGGGAGGAGCCTCGACCGGCTCGCCGCGCACGACGCGCTCGAGGTCGCGGCGCAGCTGGGCCGCATCGGCGTAGCGGTCCTCGGGCTGCTTGGCGAGGGCGCAGACGATCACCCGCTCGAGGTTCTCGGGCAGCCCGGGGGCGAGGCGGCTCGGCAGCTCCGCGTCGGCGCCCATCTGGCGCGCGGCCACGTCGAGGGCGGTGCGCCCGTCGAAGGGCGGCGCACCGGTCACGAGGTGGTAGAGCGTGAGCCCGAGCGCGTAGACGTCTGAAGCCGGGGTCAACTCGCGCGCGAGGATCTCCTCGGGCGTCTTGTAGTAGGCCGCGCGCGGCGGGTCGAGCGCCGTCAGGTCGGCCGGCCACGAGGCCCGCGCCAGCCCGGCGTCGACGAGGCGCAGCGACTCGTCGGGCGTCAGGATCACGGTGTGCGGCGCCACGCCGCCGTGCACCACGCCGGCGGCGTGCAGGGCGCCGAGCCCGGAGGCCACCTCGGCCGCCCATCCGACGGCCTCCTCCCACGGGACCTTCTCGCGCTCGGCGATGACCTCGTCGAGCGGCGTGCCGTCGACGTCCTGGCGGGCGACGAAGCAGCGCCCGTCCGTGACCCCCCAGTCGAGGACCGGGGTCACGACCGGGTGGACCACGGCGGCCACGCGCTCGGTCTGGGCGATGAAGTCCTGCGAGTCGCTGGGCGTGACGAACGTGACGACGACGTCGCGCCCGCGCGCGTCGGCCGCGTGGCACGAGAGCAGCTTGTCGTCGCGGCGGATCGACTCGCCGAGGGTGAAGCGTTGCTCGATGTCGGGGCCGAAGCCGGAAGCGGCAGCCATCAAGGGGGAATCATACTAGGACGCCGCGGGGTCTGCGGCCCGCGTGCGCAGGCGCGTCGAGACGCCCGCGAGCGTGCGCCGCGACCCGCCCGCGAGCGTGCGCCGCGATTCGCCCGCGAGCGTGCCCCGCGACCCGCCGCTGCGGGTCGCGTCGCCCGGCTCAGCGTCGCGGCTTGAAGAACGCCTGCAGGAGCGCGACGGACTCCTCGGCGAGCACGCCGCTTGTGACCTCGACGCAGTGGTTGAGGCGCTCGTCGCGGCAGACGTTGTACAGCGTGTCGACGGCGCCCGCCTTGGTGTCGGGGGCGCCGTACACGAGGTGCGGGATCCGGGCCTGGACGATGGCGCCGGCGCACATCGGGCAGGGCTCGACGGTCACGTAGAGCACGGTGTTGAGGAGGCGCCAGCTGCCCATGCGCAGGGCGGCCTCCTCGATGGCGATCATCTCGGCGTGCGCCGTGGGGCTGTTGCGCAGCTCGCGTTCGTTGCCGGCGGCGGCGATCACCTCGTCGTCGAGCACGATGACGGCGCCGATCGGCACGTCCTCGTGCTTCGCGGCGCGCCGCGCCTCGCGCAGGGCGAGCCGCATGTAGTACTCGTGACGCGGGAAGTGCTCCACCATCGCGTGCTCATCATGCCGCACTCCGCGGATTTCCAACCTCGCCGGGCGCGGCCGTTGCCAGTCTTGGCAACGGCCGCGCCCGCTTCGTCGCACCCGCCGCCCGCCCTGCCCGTTGTCAGCTCTGACAACGGCGCGCCCTGCTGTCGCACCGGACTGCCCCGGGCCGACCGTTGTCAGTCCTGACGACAGTCGGGCGTGCCGGGGCCGCATCCCGGGCCCGTGCACCCACGGGATCCGCCCTGCCTCCGCCTCGTCCCCCGTGCGCAGGAGTGCGTGGGCCGGGGTACACTTATCCCGCAGCCGTCGGGGCTGACCCCGCGCGCGGTCCGCGCGCTGGTGATCGATGAAAGGTGTGATCGACCATCATGCTCGGCTACTACTTCGTCTTCCTGCTCATCCCGCTCGTCCTCGGTCTCGCGGTGCAGGGGTGGCTCAAGAGCACGTTCGCCCGCAACTCGAAGATCGCCGTGAGGAGCGGGCTCAGCGGCGCCGAGGTGGCGCGGCGGATCCTCGACCAGAACGGCCTGCATGACGTGCAGGTGCTGCCGTCCAAGGCCGGGCCGCTCTCCGACCACTACGACCCGCGCAAGAAGACGGTCAATCTCTCGCAACCGGTCCACCAGGGGCGGAGCATCGCCGCGACCGCGGTGGCGGCCCACGAAGTCGGGCACGCGATCCAGCATGCGACGGCCTACGCGCCGCTGCGCGCACGCACGGCGATCTGGCCGATCGCCGCGTTCTCGTCGCAGGCCTGGATGTTCTTCCTCCTCGGCGGGTTCTTCATCGCCAACCTGAGCGGGCAGCTCTTCACGATCGCGCTGATCCTGTACGCCTTCGCCGTGCTCTTCCAGATCGTGACGCTGCCGGTCGAGTTCAACGCGTCGAGCCGGGCCAAGCAGCAGGTCGCCGCCCTGGGCCTTGCCGACGGGGGCGAGCAGGCCGGGGTCAGCTCGACGCTGACCGCGGCGGCGCTCACCTACGTGGCCGGCGCCCTGGCCGCGCTGCTGCAGCTGCTGTACCTCTTCATGCTCGCGCGCGACTGAGCGCGAGTGGCGGGGGGCGCGCGGCGATCGTAGCGTCGCCGCGCGCCCCCCGCGTTGTCTCCTCTGACAACGGCCGCCGTCCGTACTGACCGGCGCGACGGGGCGAGATATGCTGTCCGTGCATCCCGCGCAGGCATCCGAAGGAGGGGGATATGAGGGGGTTACCTGCCACGCGTCCCGCGCTCGTCGTGCTGCTCACCCTGCTGGCCGCACTCGCCGTGGCCGCGCCGGCCGTGGCCGCGACCGCGGAGACGACCACCGACCTGCCGCCGAGCTCCGTCATCGAGGACGTCCCGCTGTGGCAACAGCTCGACGCGTTCAGCTGCGGCGCGACCTCGGCGCAGATGGTCATGGACCACTGGGGACCGTTCATCTCGCAGTGGGAGGTCATCGCGGCGGCCCGCACCGGCCGCGGCAAGGCGCCGGAGACGGCGCGCGGCACGGCCGTGCCCGACCTCGCGCGCGCCGGGCAGTTCAGCTCCCTGAGCGAGTCCGTCGGGGTCGTGGACGGTGCGACGATCCAGGGCTACTCGGCCCGCGAGCTCGGCTACGGCGCCTTCTACTACGGTCTTCCTGCGGGCGCCTCCGAGCAGGAGGTCCTGCAGTGGCTCGACCAGCTCAAGGCGATCGTCGCCGCCGGGTACCCGGTCGTCTGCCTCACCGACTGGCTCCCCGACACGTACGGCCCGCACTACCGCGTCGTGGTCGGCTACGACGAGGACGTCGTCTACTTCAACGACCCCTGGGTCCGCGAGTTCCGCAACGACATCGGGGCGAGGGGCTCCTTCGTCCAGCTGAAGGCCCCGGCCAACCCGTACACCTACGGCTACATGGCGTGGAGCTACGAGGACTGGTTCGACGTGTGGAGCCTCCCGGGCGACGACTGGGGTCAGCCGGGTTACGAGTACAACGCCGTGCTGATCGCCCCGTGGCAGGTCGAGATCGAGGCTCCGGAGGCGGTCGAGGCCGGTGACACCTTCGACGTCACGGCGACCGTGACGTACACGTGCATGGAGCCGTTCGCGACCGGCGACTGGCCGGCGTTCCCGGCGAGCGCGACGACGATCGAGCTCGCCGTGCCCGCGGGGTGGAGCGTCGACGGCGCCGCCGAAGCGGCGATCGGCGTCCTCGAGGCCGGCGGCTCGGCGTCGTGGACGTTCGCCGTGACGGCCGGTGCGGACGCCGCCGAGTCCGTGCTCGGGGCGACCGGCAGCGGCCTGGTCTCGGGCTCGCTCGTCGAGCGCGGTCAGTTCCCTGCCTACGACTACGAGGACCTGATCGGCGGCACCGGCGAGGCGACGATCACCGTCGTCGCCGACTGAAAGGAGGACCGCGGCGGGCCTCGCGCAGGCGAGGCCGAGCACGCGGGAGGCAGAAAGACTCACCCTCAACTTGAGGGTGAGTCTTTCTGCCTCCAATCGTTTCGCGACGGCGACCTGATCCCGTGCGCTCGCCCGGTGGTAGCCTTTCCGCACGATGACCTCCACCGCAGAGGGCGCTGCGACACCGCGAGCCGCCGCCGGCTGGCGCATCTGGATCGACCGCGGCGGCACCTTCACCGACGTGGTCGCGCGGCGGCCGGACGGCAGTCTCACCGCGCTGAAGTTGCTCTCCGAGGCGCCGGGTCGATACGAGGACGCCGCCGTCGAAGGGGTGCGGCGTGTGCTCGGTCTCTCCCCTGAGCAGGCGGTCCCGTCCGAGGCCATGGCCGAGGTACGGATGGGCACCACGGTGGCGACCAACGCCCTGCTTGAACGTCGCGGCGAGTCGACGGTGTACGTGACCACACGTGGGTTCGGCGACGCCCTGCGCATCGGCTACCAGGACCGCCCCGACATCTTCGCCCTCGACATCCGGCTGCCCGAGCCCGTCTACGGACGCGTGATCGAGGTGGACGAGCGGGTGGCGGCCGACGGGAGCGTGGTGCGGGAACTGGACGAGGACGACGCGCGGGCCGCGCTCGCGGCCGCCCGCGACGAGGGGTGTCGGGCGGCCGCGATCGCCTTCGTCCACGGCTACAGGTACCCGGCGCACGAGCGGCGCGTGGCGGAGCTGGCGCGCGCCGCGGGCTTCAGTCAGGTCTCGGCGTCGCACGAGGTCGCGCCGCTCGTCCGGCTCGTGAGCCGCGCCGAGACCACGGTCGTCGACGCCTACCTGTCGCCGATCCTGCGGCGCTACGTCGACGCCGTCGCGGCCCAGCTCAGGGACGTGCCCCTGCGCTTCATGCAATCGCACGGCGGGCTCACCGACGCGCGGCGCTTCCGCGGCAAGGACAGCATCCTCTCCGGCCCGGCGGGCGGTGTCGTCGGCGCCGTCCGCGCGAGCCGCGACGCCGGGTTCGAACGCGTCATCACGTTCGACATGGGCGGCACCTCGACAGACGTCGCGCACTTCGCCGGCGAGTACGAGCGCAGCCTCGAGAGCACCGTCGGAGGGGTGCGCCTGCGCTCGCCGATGCTGCGCGTGCAGACGGTCGCCGCGGGCGGCGGGTCGGTCTGCGCGTTCGCCGAAGGCCGCTATCGGGTCGGCCCGGGGAGCGCCGGCGCCGACCCGGGGCCCGCCTGCTACGGACGGGGCGGCCCCGCCACCGTGACCGACTGCAACGTCGTCGTCGGCAAGCTCCGGCCCGAGTTCTTCGCCGACGTGTTCGGGCCGGACGGCGCCGGGCCGCTCGACGGGGACGCGTCGCGCGCCGCGCTCGCGGCCGTGGCCGCGAGCATGCGCGACGCCGGCGTCGAGCCCCCGGCGCCGGAAGAGCTCGCCGACGACCTCCTCCACGTCGCCTGCGACACGATGGCCCGGGCGATCAAGCGGATCAGCACCCAGCGCGGCCACGACGTCGGAGGCCACGCGCTCGCGTGCTTCGGCGGCGCTGCCGGACAGCACGCCTGCCGCGTGGCCGACGCGCTGGGCATCGGCAGCATCCTGCTTCACCCTCTCGCCGGCGTGCTGAGCGCCTACGGGATGGGGCTCGCGGACGTCCGCGAGCTCCGCGAGCGGAGCGTGAACGAGCCGCTCGCGTCCGGGGTGGACGCCGCGGCGGCGGCCCTCGACGCGCTCGCCGCAACCGCCGCCGCCGAGCTCGTCCAGCAGGGCTTCGCGCCGGACGAGGTCGTCCTCCGCCGCGAGGCGCACCTCAAGTACGAGGGGACCGACGTGCCGCTCGAGGTGCCGTGGGGCGCCGCGGGAGCGATGGAGCGCGAGTTCCTCGAGCGACACCGCACGCGCTACGGGTTCCTGATGCCCGGGCGCGGCATCGTCATCGACGCAGTGGCTGCGGAGGCCATCGGGCCGGGCGCCGACCCAGGGCGGACGCCGGCCGCGGGTGGTCCTCCGGTCGACAGCGTTGCGCCCGCGGGCGCACGCGCGGGAGAGACACCGGCCGTCGGGGGCGGAACACGTGAGGAGTCGTCCGCCGGGCGTGCCGAGACGCGCGGCGCCGAGCAGCCGCACCCGGAGGAGCCCCGGCGCGTGCCCGTCTACACGGCCGGGGCCTGGCACGAGGCGCCGGTGCTCGAGCGCGAGCGGCTGAGGCCGGGCCGGAGCATCGAGGGCCCGGCCATCGTGCGCGAGCCCACGAGCACCATCGTCGTCGAGCCCGGGTGGGGGGCCGAGGTCCTGGCCGGCGGCGAGCTGCTCCTGCGGCGCGGCTCGCCGCCGGCCCGCCCCTCGGCCGACCCACGCGAGCGCTCGCCGCTGCTCCTCGAGCTGTTCAACAACCTCTTCATGTCGGTCGCCGAGCAGATGGGGGCGACGCTCGCCAACACCGCCGCGTCGGTCAACATCAAGGAGCGGCTCGACTTCAGCTGCGCGCTCTTCGACGGCGAGGGCGGCCTGGTCGCGAACGCCCCGCATCTGCCCGTCCACCTGGGGTCGATGGGCGCCTCCGTGCGGGCGGTGCTGGAGCGGCACGGTGACGCGATGCGGCCCGGCGATGCCTACCTGCTGAACTCCCCCTACGCCGGCGGTACGCACCTGCCCGACCTGACCGTGGTGACGCCCGTCTTTCTCGAAGGAGAGGACGAGCGGCATCGAGGCGAGGACCGGCCGCCGCCGTCCGTCGCCCGCGAGCCGCTGTTCTTCGTCTCCTCGCGGGCCCACCACGCCGACATCGGCGGCGTCACGCCGGGCTCGATGCCGCCGGGCAGCCGCGCCGTCGAGGAGGAAGGGGTGCTCATCGAGGACTTCCTGCTCGTCGAGCAAGGCCGACTCCGCCACGACGAGACCGCCGCGCTCCTGACCTCCGGGCCGTATCCCGTCCGCGACCTCGCCCAGAACCTCGGCGACCTGCGCGCACAGGTGGCGGCCAACGCGCGCGGCGTCGCCGAGCTTCACCGCGTGGTCGCGGAGTTCGGCCTGCCCGTGGTCCGCGCCTACATGCGGCACGTGCAGGACAACGCCGAAGAGGCCGTGCGCGTGGTCGTCCATCGGCTGCACGACGGCTCGTTCAGCAACCTTCTCGACGACGGCGACGAGATCCGTGTGGCCGTCGCCGTCGATCGCGAGCACGGAACGGCGACGATCGACTTCACGGGAACGTCGCCGCAACGCGACGACAACTTCAACGCGCCGCCGGCCGTCTGCACCGCCGCCGTCCTCTACGTCTTCCGCACCCTGGTCGACGCCGACATCCCGCTGAACAGTGGGTGTCTCGAGCCGCTTCGCATCGTCGTGCCGCCGGGGTCGTTGCTCGATCCGTCGTACCCGGCCGCGGTGGCCGCCGGCAACGTCGAGACCTCGCAGGTGATCACCGGGGCCGTGCTCGGCGCGCTAGGCGCGGCGGCCGCCAGCCAGGGGACCATGAACAACGTCACCTTCGGGGACGAGCGGTATCAGTACTACGAGACGCTCTGCGGCGGTTCCGGGGCCGGCCCGGGCTGGGACGGCTGCGACGCTGTGCACACGCACATGACGAACTCGCGGCTCACCGACGTCGAGGTGCTGGAGTCGCGGTACCCGGTGCAGGTCGAGGAGTTCCGGATCCGCCGCGGCAGCGGTGGGCGCGGGCGCTACCGCGGCGGCGACGGCGTCGCGCGCCGTCTGCGCTTCCTGGAGCCGCTCACGGCGGCCATCGTTTCGGGCAGCCGCCGCGTGGCGCCCTTCGGGCTGGCCGGCGGCCTCCCCGGCGCCTGCGGCCGTAACGCCGTCGAGCGCGCCGGCGGCAGGGTCGAGGAGCTGCCCGGCGTCGCCGCCGTCGAGATGTGCGAGGGCGACGTGCTGGTCGTCGAGACGCCGGGCGGCGGCGGCTACGGCCCGCCCGGCTCCGGCCCGCCCGGCGGCTCCGGTCCGCCCGGCTCCGGCCCGCCCGGCTCCGGCCCGCCCGGCGGCTCCGGCCCGCCCGGCGGCTCCGGTCCGCCCACAGGCGACCACGGCCCGCTCCCGCGCTGAGCGCCTGCCCGGCCACTACTCCGGCCCGCCCGCCGGCGGCCGCGGCCCGCCCGCCGGCGGCCGCTCCGGCCCGCCCGCCGGCGGCCGCGGCCCGCTCCCGCGCTGAGCGCCCGCCCGGCGGCTTCGTGCCCGCCTCGCTGCCCCGCGCCTGTTGGCCCGTAGCTCCGGGACCTCGTCGCAGGGGTGTCCCCGAAGGCGCGATTGTGAACCTTCGGAACTCGCGGAATCAGCAATGGTCACCCATAGATTTTGCCGGTACCGGCGGTCTCGGCGCAGTGATTCCGCACCCGTCCGTGAAGATCTGCCTCACCCGACACCCCCGCTGCTCACCCGACACCCCCGCTGCTCGCCCGACACCCCCGCTGCTCACCCGACACCCCCGCTGCTCGCCCGACACCCTCATGTCTCGCCCGGCGTTCTCGTCGCCCCGTCGGTGCCCTACCTGCCCCGTCGGCGCCCGTGCCGCTTGACCGGCACGCTCACCGCCCCGGCACGCTCACGGCCCCGGCCCGCGCTCGCTTCGCCCGGCCGGTCGCCGCTTCACCCGGCCGATGCTCACGTGCCCGGTCCGGCGTCTTGCGCGAACTGCGCCGTAGATCCGCCCGACTTCGAAGCGCGTCATCGCCTGGCCGGCAGGCGTGCTGCCGGGGGCGCGTGGCGTTTGTGCGGACTCGTCGCCACTGTCTGGGCTCAGTCGCGAAACGGCTGTCATTAAGTGCATCCGTGGCGACGGAAACCGGCATCATCACAGGTTGTCGATCGCGATTCCCGGCCTCAAGCGGGTGGACGTTCGCGCTTTCGTTGACTGCCCCGAAGGCACTGCCGGGGGGTTCCCGCGCAGCGTGGCGGAGTCCATGCGACGGCCGGGAGAGCAGCGACACCGACTGCCGGGGGAGCAGCGACACCGACTGCCGGGGGAGCAGCGACACCGACTGCCGGCCGGCTGCGGCTGCGCCCCGGCCGGCTGCGGCTGCGCCCCGGCCGGCTGCGGCTGCGCCCCGGCCGGCTGCGGCTGCGCC
>Ga0209164_1002113_pt1 | contig 22385 bp, 11 predicted proteins | sample MTBNYHSulfiMetaG_FD_187458 | JGI IMG/M metagenome (GOLD analysis project Ga0209164, IMG submission 187458) | Enrichment culture microbial communities from rom New York Harbor, USA that are MTBE-degrading - MTBE-NYH (New York Harbor Sulfidogenic)... | ecosystem: Environmental > Aquatic > Marine >... | reverse complement strand
TAGAAGCGAGCCGTGTACCTGGCACCCACGACCAGCGGTTCCTCTATCCACGCCGTCTTCTCTGGATAGCTGTTCCTGTGGCCGGAGGAATAGCAATAGCGCTTATTATCGCCATAGATGGGTATGTTCTGGACGTAGAGAGCGACAGTAGATGACTTCGTCAGTTCATAGGTGAGCGAGAAGTTGCCCGTTATGATCATCTCGTACGCATCCCTGTCCTCCAGGTCATCATATGCGCCGGTCGATCCGCCGCCATGTCTGACCATGTCAAGACCATCCTTGCCGCCCGGGAAGCCCCACAGCACCCTCATGTCAGCGTGCAGCGTCAGCTTCTGGTCCGGCATTCTGAGATTGCCGAAGATCTTGGTGATGTGGTCGGAGTAGTTGCTCAGATCGTTGCCGGTGTCGCGATAGTAAATACCGCCGCTGGAGGTGTAGAAGAAGTCACCATAGCTTATGCCGGAAGTCGCCACATCATCGGCAAGTGTCCACTCGAGCTGTTTTACGTAGGAGTGGCTCGCACCGACCTCGAGATTCTCATTCTTGTAGGCTGCTTCGAGCTCAGCTCCGATGGTCTTCAGATCGCCTACAGGCGTACTGCTTCGCGTACCGCCGTTCCAGGCGATGACCTCGTTATCGTTATAGAAGGTGCTCGCTCTGTAATCCCAGCCATTCTCTTCGTAGACCTGATACATAAGCTCGTAGGTTGTGAGCTTCTCCGGCTTGACCGACGCTCCGCTGTAGTTCATCTTGTAGAGCTCTTCTTCCGTGTTCATCCGGACGCTGCGCTGGGCAACGAACTTCAGGTAATGCTCGGGCTCGAGCTCGTGGGTGAGCGAGAATCTGGGCGAGAACATATAATCGGTGTAGCTGTGCTTGTCAACTCTGGCCGATACCAGTGTCGACCATCTGTCGGCAAGGTCCATCTTCACTTCGCCGAACACAGCATGAGCATTGGCTTTCCAGCCATGTCCCAGAGGTATGTAGTTAGCGCTGCCCGGTCCTGTCAAGCCGTTTGACGTGCTGGTCGGGTCATAGGCCTCGGAACCCGGCCCGCTTATCATATCATCAACACGCAGACCATCGTGTCTGCCCTTGCCCCAGCCCGGCCCGAAAACAGTATAGCTGAACTCGGTGCCAAAGGCCGCCTTCCACGTATCCTTCGGATCGTAGTTGAACTGCAGCCTGTTGAAGAACCTGTTCTCCGTAACGTACAGCGACATATTCTGCAGATTGTCTTCGCTGTTGATGAAGCCCACGACGTTGTTATGCCTGATTATCTGTAAGGTCTCGGTGGAGGTGAAGCTGAAAGTCGCAGTCAAGTCCCAGTCTTCATTGAGCTTCTGAGTGTTCTCGGCGACTGCGTTGAACTGCCTGATGCGGATGTTCCTGAAGTCACGGTATGGGCCGCCCGAATTCCGTATCAATATGTACTGCGTATCAGAGTATGTGTTGTTTGGTATCAGACCATCGGTGTATCGGGACCAGAACCTCCACCCGTTCTTGAAGTCAATATCAACATAGCCTTTGAGCTGAGGATCGCCGAAGAATGGACCCATGTATGTCTCAGGCGGCCGTCCGCTGGAGACAGCCGCATCGCCCAGATAGTAACCCGCGTCTGCGCGAGCCAGAAAGATATCCGGGCTCCAGCCTAGAACATCCGTATAGCTGAAGAATCCATAGACGTCGATCTCATCGTCTTGCTTGCCCTGATAGCCGTGCCCGATGCTCGCGCCTCTTGCCATATACTTGTCCCAGTAGAACGCGCTTACCTGCGTACCGGGAGCGGTCTTTGCTCTCTTTGTGGTGATGTTAATAACGCCGGCAATGGCGCCCGGCCCATATGTCACGGAGCCTGGACCGCGTATTATCTCGACCTTCTCTATGTCTGAGAGATCCCACATACTCAGTTCGGCCTGGGCACCATAGGCAATGCCATTGTTGACCCTTATCCCGTTTACAAGAATGAGATACTTGTAGTTGCGGTCTGCGACGATGCCTCTGATCGCAAGCTCAGGGCCCACGCTGTGCGTGAGCCAAATCGCACTCGGCACATATATCTCGATTAAATCCAGGAGGTTTCTCGCCGGCGTCAGGGCAATATCATTGGCCGTTATTACTGTGATGTTGCCCGGAGCTTTCCGGGGGTCGGTTTCTGTCAACGTACCGCCGACAGCCACCTCCACAAGCTGCTCCAGCGGCATGTCCAGAAGACTCCCGGTATCCGAAGGCGCTGCTGCCGATTCGTCCGCCACCACAGGCCCTGCCAGCAACAAACAGAGAAGCCCGACAATACATGACACGATTCGCGTATGTTTAGTGTCCGACATCGCCATTCACTCTCGCATTAAACCATTAATTGGGCACGCCATCCCTGTCCGGCGAAAATCCCACAAATCCTAACTCTTATCGGCACCCCAAAAGGCATATTTGCACTTTTTTTCCCATGGCCCCATGTTTCTGGATGAGCCCATATCGTGGTTTTTCAGATTGACCGGAAAAAGGGCCTTTATCAGTATTGGGGAGGTCATGAGGAAATAGGTGACAAGAACACGACGCAAATCGCGACGCAAAAATATGGAAGCCACCCCCTCACGCCAAGCCGTGACCTCAGTTGCCAGCTTAGAGTGACTCGACACACACCGCCGTAATGTCGTCCTTCTGCCCTTCAGGACAATCGCAGCACTCTGCAGCTTTGTCGAAGCCCGCAAGCATTGCGTCCAACGGTCGCAGGCACATATCCCTGAAATCCCGGCAGAAGGAGAAATGCCCGTTATCGTCTGTAGTTCCGACGATCGACTCGGCCCCGTCACTATAGAGCATTAGCTTGTCGCCCTGCCTCAGCGTCACACTCTCCTGAACGTACTGTGAATCTTTGAACACACCCAGCAGCGGGCCACGGCTTTCAAGCATCCGAAGCTTCCCGTCTGCTCCAATAAGGATTGGATATGGATGACCTGCCCGCGAAAACCTGATTTCGCGCGTATCAGTGTTGAGAAGACAATAGCAGGCTGTCGCGAACTGGCACCCTGAGAGCCCCTGTTCAGTCATCAGTACATTGAGTTGACTCATTACTTCGGCAGGTTCGAAGATGCGGTACTGATTGCCTACGGTCTCCCTCATTCTCACTCCGTGCTTCAGGAACATCGTAAGCAGCGCTGCCGGCATCGAATGCCCCACAGCATCAGCCAGGTAGAAACCGATGTGATGTTCATCAAGCCTGGCGACATCGTACATATCCCCTGATACCCACTCGGCAGGCCTGAAAACCGCTCCCCAGTGATACCTCTCAGAGTCGGGCAGCCTGGCGGGTAGGAAATCCCGCTGTACCCTCCCTGCCATCTTGAGTTGCTCGGCAAGACCGGCCTCCACGGCCCGACCCGCCTCCCGGTCAGCCAGAATTGCCTTCCTGTTTGCCACATGGGCCAGGACCATACCGGCCATCAGCTCCTCAGTAACGTGCCCGAACCCCTGTACCACCCCTCGCTGCCACCGACCCAGTCTGCCATCGCCGCCAATCACCACAACTGGCACGTCGCTGGCTACAAATCTCTCCATTATTCTACTGAGTATCTCCGTCTGATCTTCGCCCAATCTACGCGCATCTACCACCGCAGCACCGACACCCGAAGGCGCTATGAGGCTCAGCGTATAGTCAGCTATGGGCAGCGCAACACTACCCAAGCCCTCATTTCGGAGCCGTGCTCTAAACCCTGACCAGTTGTTATCGGCCCCTGCATCAAGCAGCAATACCTGCAACTGGTTGCGCCGGGTCTGCGTGTCAATCATAATGCACCCGTTCTCAGTCTTTATAGGACCATGGAATCGGCCACTTGCCACCTTCCGGATGCTATTTCGACACGCCCGCACCCCGCCTTAACCCCACCTCTTCTGCCCCTTTTGCCTATTTTACCTTAAGACTTCGAAAGCCAGCCCGTACGGAACTCTCTCCCCGCTATCCGCCAGGCAGCTGACCCGCACTCTTGCCTCGCCATCTCGCTGAATCATCACCGTTTCTTTGACGACATTGTCTCGCCGATTCGCATTGCTCTGGGCCGCTGTACCAGCTCCTGGCGCAGTTATCGACAGCGTGAGGCTCACATAAAGGCCTTCCAGTTCTCCAGTATCAATGAAACCCCGACCGCGTGCATCCGTCCAGCGTACAGGCCTGTTCCACACAAGCGTACAAAGCAGGCGGTCTCCCTGTCTGCAGCCAATCCGGTACACGTGCTCTTGTCCAGCGGACAACGCCTCGTAAGCCCATCCCGAGAAGACCCCGATTGCTTTGTCTGGTACGACCCTTCCTGACTTGAGGAGATTATAGGACCTGAGCGTATCGATCCGGCCGAAGCCGCGGTCGGGATGCCAGATGTCCGCCCCGCCGTTCGTCTCAGTAGGCACGCCTGCTTTGTCGAGGACCGCTGTGTTCGCAGCATTGATAACGACAGCCTTCACTACCACGTTTCGCGCGTCGTTCGGTTCTGGTGTCCTATCCGCCAGGCCCAAGAGAAGTGCCGCCACCCCAGCTATATTCGGAGCTGCCAGGCTGGTAGGCCCATCATGATGAGGCCATGTGTACCACGCCGTGTCCGAGCCCCCATTCGGGACCCAGATTCCATCGGCTGGCACAACCACATCGGGCTTGCGCCTGCCGTCGATCGTCGGCCCCGAATTGCTCGCCTTGCCGACCTGTCCGTACGTGTTCGGCTCGGTGAGTACCAGGCCGCCTGTCGTAATCCCGTTGTAGGAATCTCCAAAGACCACCGGCGCATGGAATTCCTTGCCGGAAGCGTTGGCGAAGATCACGTTATGCTTCCATGCATAGTAATCGTAGAGCAGCGACCAATCGCTGTTGCCGTCAGGCCGATGCGTCGGCGAATCAGGGAACGCCAGACCCGTAACTATGATGCGGCAGCGATGGGTATTGACGAGCGAATCAACCGCGCCTGCGAAGTAAGCAAATGATGTGGTCTTATTGGGGTCCTCGGGCCCCGCGATGCCCCGCGTGACCTTCGCGCTCACCAACCGGGCCTTTGGTGCCACACCGATATCGTTCTCGTGCCCTCTGCCTCCCCCGCTGCAGACGATGCCGGCGACCCACGTGTCATGGTCGCTGACTCTGTATGAGCCTTCTCCCGTGTAGTCGTAGCAGACCACACGGCTGCGGCCGGAATCGTCCCGAAACGCCTCGTGCGTTTTCCGGGCGTTATCGGCTGCTATGAGCCCGATGTTGATGCCCTCGCCCTGCTCGCCAAGGGCATGGACTGCCAGCACATTGCTGCCGCCGGGCCCGAGCCACCCATCGTCGGCAAGGAGGTGCTCCGCCTGCACCAGCAGAGACAGACCTGCCGCTACGAAGCAGCAGAGAAATCCTTCGGCACTCTTATACATCGTCTGTTCCTCGGAGAGCTCGTCTCAGCGGTGCCAGTATACGTTTTTCAGACCCCGAAAACAAATAACTCTTAACCTTTGGCATAAGCGCAATTAGAATACTCATTTACGTCATATTGAAAGAGATGTGATTCATGGAGTCCGAATGAACGACAGACTTGTGCAGGAGCTCAAGTATCCCGCCAGCGAGTATCGCGGCGCGCCTTTCTGGTCATTGAACGGTCGCCTCGCGCCGGAGGAGCTGCGCCGCCAGATTCGGATCATGCATAAGATGGGCCTTGGCGGGTTCTTCATGCACAGCCGCGTCGGACTGGAAACGCCATATCTCTCGGACGAATGGATGGACTGCATCGCCGCCTGCGTCGACGAGGCGAAGAAGCTCGGTATGAAGGCGTGGCTCTATGATGAGGATCGTTGGCCCAGCGGCTACGCCGGCGGCATGGTCACAAAAAATCCGAAATTCCGCGCGCGTAAGCTCGTGCTGGATATTTTCAGCAAGGCCGGAGAGTTCAAGTGGACCGACGATGTCGTAGCAGTCTACTCGGCCAGGGTGGATGGCGAAAAAGCCTTTGATGTAAAGCGGCTGAAGAAAGGGCATATACCGAAACTACCGAAAGGCCGCAGCATCATGGCCTTCCGCGTCAAGGTCGATGAGTGCTCTTCCTGGTACAATGGCTTCACGTATCCCGATACGATGAATCACAAGGCGATCAAGGAGTTTATCCGTATCACGCACGAAGCTTATGCCAAGCGCTTCGGCGACGCTTTCGGCAAGACTATCCCAGGGATCTTCACCGATGAACCGAATGTGAAAGAATACACCAGGACCCGGACTCCCTGGACGGATGCTCTGCCACGAGTCTTCCGCAAGAGATATGGTTATGACATCCTGGACCATCTGCCTGAAGTGCTGTTTGAGGTCGATGGGAAGGAAGTGACGCCCGCAGCACGTGACATGCATGACTGCACGACGTTCCTGTTTGTGGACGCCTATGCCCGCCAGATAGGCGATTGGTGTCAAAAGCACGATCTTATGCACACCGGTCATGTCCTGAGCGAAGAGACGCCTTACTCGCAGATGAAGAATTGCGGCAGCGCTATGCGTTTCTACGAGCACATGCAGGCCCCAGGCATCGATGTCCTCACCCAGCATATGCGGGAATATGACACAGCAAAACAACTAAGCTCGATCGCTCACCAATTCGGTCGCAGATGGCGTCTCAGCGAAACATACGGCTGCACGGGCTGGGATTTCACATGGGAAGCCCATAAGGCCGTCTCTGACTGGCAGGCAGCGCTCGGCATAAACCTCCGCTGCCAGCATCTCTCATTCTATACCATGGCCGCAGAGGCTAAACGCGATTATCCCGCCAGTATATTCTTCCAGAGCCCGTGGTGGCGCGATTACGCAAAGGTGGAAGACTACTTCGCACGGATTAACGTCCTTATGAGCCACGGCAAAGAGATTCGCGACGTATTGGTGCTGCACCCGCTTGAAAGCATGTGGGCCATCCCGACACGTGACGACGAGAATCGCCAAATGCTCAACGAGTCCCACTGGTGGCTTCGCGATACTCTGCTGGCTGCAAATCTCGACTTCGACTATGGCGATGAAGATATCATCGCCAGACACAGCCGTGTAATAAAAAAGGATGGCTGTCCTATCCTTCAGGTAGGTCAGGCCGACTACAAAGTAGTCGTGGTCTCGCACATGCTCACCATGCGAGCTTCAACACTGAGGCTGCTGGATAGGTTCAGAAGGGCCGGCGGCAAGGTCGTCTTTGCATTCACCGCTCCGCAGTATGTAGATGCAAGGTCGAGTGGCCTTCCTTCTCTGCTGGCGGAAGACTGCCCTGTCGCCAATGGCAGCAAGGCAAAACTCATTGCCGCCATTGAACCCGACCGCCGCGTCTCGATAACTGACGCCACTGGTAAAGAGATTGCTGCCTCGCTGTACTGCCTCCGCGAAGATAAGGATGCATTGTATCTCTTCATCTGCAATACCGGCTATAAGACCTTCCCGAAAGAGAGCGAGATGGCTCTATATTCGGGATATGATCCGGCAGTCAGCCACAGAGCCGCCTTCCCGGATGTCCGCATAATCGTTTCCTCGTCGAAAAAGGTACCAGGTACCATTTCTCCGCCGCTGGAAGTCTGCACAGATACCGGCAGCATTTCACTTGTCGATGGCAGAGCTACAAATTCAGGATGGTCCATCAAAACCAGCTTGCCCGCCCTCGGCAGCCGCCTCTTCATCCTCCCCAAAATAAAGGGGTCAAGTACATTTATTTCCCCGACGCAGAAGAGGCTCAGGGATGTGTCTCGGAAGTCCCTTTGCCCCCGGAAGTGGAGCATCCTGCTCTCCGAAGATAATCCGCTTGTTCTCGACAAGGCGCATTACAAAATAGACGGCGGTCCATGGCAGAAGGCTGACGAGATACTCCGTATCGATGACAAGGTGCGCAACGCCCTGAGCATACCGCTGCGCAAAGACGCAATGATCCAGCCATGGATGATGGCCAGGCCCGCCCGCCCGCGTACGATAGGTGTCACACTCAAATACTCCTTCGATGCACGTGTATTACCAACCGGGCCTGTCTATCTGGCAATTGAGAATCCAGCGGCATTTCACGCGCATATCAATGGCTGCCCGCTTGATATGGGAGCCGACTCCGGATGGTGGGTCGACAGGTCGCTTCGCAGAGTACCTTTCGATGCAGCCCTCATCAGGCTGGGCACGAATATCGTGACACTGAAGTGCAGCTATTCTGAGCTGGACTCCGGGCTTGAGATTGTGTATCTTCTCGGCCGGTTCGGCGCAAAGGTCACAGGCACCAAGCTCCTGATGACCGGGCTGCCCGATTCACTCAGACTCGGTGATTGGACGCGTCAGGGCCTTGCCTTCTACAGCGGCAATCTCTGCTATACCACGAGGATAAGCACAAAGCTCACCGGCCGTCAGCGGCTGATTGTCCATGTACCTCGTTACGCCGGCGTCGCCGCAAGAGTACTTGTCGATGGACACGAGGCCGGCATAATCGCCTGGCAGCCGAGCGAAGTTGATATAACCGATCTCATCTCCGGCGACAACGCCACCCTCGGCATCGAGATACTTGGTCACCGCCGCAATTCTCACGGACCGCTGCACTGCACGCCGCCTTTCGTCCGCTCGTGCGGGCCGCGCGAGTTCAGGGTACCACCCTACGACCCCGCGAAGCCCGATTTCATGAAGGCGCGGGGATACTGGAGCGACGGCTACGTTCTTGCTCCGATGGGGCTGATGGCGCCGCCGGAGCTGATAGTCCGCAGATGCATGTAACACAGACCGCCCGAAGCAGCAGAAAGGAACAGGAATGGATGCGAAGATACTGGCAGAATTGAAGAACCCCGGCAGCGAATACCGTGGCGCGCCCTTCTGGTCGTGGAATGGAAAGCTCGAACCTGATGAGCTCCGATGGCAGATACGCGCGCTGAACACGATGGGCCTCGGCGGATTCTTCATGCATAGCCGTGTCGGTCTTGCCACACCATATCTGTCAAAGGAGTGGATGGAGTGCGTCGCCGCCTGCGTCGATGAGGCCGAGAAGCTCGATATGAAGGCATGGCTCTATGACGAGGACCGCTGGCCCTCCGGAGCCGCGGGCGGCCTGGCCACGCGCAACCCCAAGTACCGCGCACGCCACCTGGAGATGGCCCTCATCGACAAGCCCGCCGACTTCAAATGGGACGACACGGTTGTCGCCGCCTTTACCGCGCATATTGACGGCACAAACGCCTCCCATGTCACGCGCCTGAGGAAAGGCTCGCGCCCGCGCAAGCTCGCCAAAGGCCAGTTCATCCTCTCGTTCCGGGTCAAGGTCGATCAGCCGACAAGCTGGCATAACGGCTTCACATATCTTGACACGATGAACCATGAAGCCGTGAAGGAATTCATCCGCATCACCCACGCCGCCTACTATAAGCACTTTGGCAAAGAGTTCGGCAAGCGAATCCCCGGCATATTCACCGATGAGCCCAACGCCAAGACCTACGGCGGCCGCTTCCTCACCCCCTGGACCGACAAGCTCCCGCGGGTCTTCCGCAAGCGCTACGGCTACGACCTCATCTCGCGCCTGCCGCAGGTCCATTTCGACGTCGACGGCGCCCCTGTTAACAAGACCCGCGTCGATATGCACGACTGCACCACATTCCTCTTCGTCGATGCCTTCGCGCGCCAGATAGGCGAGTGGTGCCAGAAGCACGGCTTCGAGCATACCGGTCATGTCCTGGCCGAAGGCAGCCTCATGGGCCAGACCAACGTCGTCGGTGCAGCCATGCGTTTCTACGAATACATGCAGGCCCCAGGCATGGACCTCCTCACTCAATACCAGCGCGAATACGACACCGCCAAGCAGGTCTCATCCGTCGCTAATCAGTTCGGGCGCCGCTGGAGACTCACTGAGACCTATGGCTGCACAGGCTGGGACTTCAACTGGGAAGGCCACAAGGCCCTCTCCGACTGGCAGACTGCCCTCGGCATCAATCTCCGCGCACAGCACCTCTCGTGGTACACCATGCTCGGCGAGGCGAAACGTGACTACCCGGCCGGCATATTCTACCAGTCGCCCTGGTGGAATCTCTATTCGAAGGTCGAGGACCACTACGCCCGCATCAACGTCCTCATGAGCCGCGGCCGCGAAGTGCGTGATATCCTTGTTATCCATCCCATCGAGAGCATGTGGGCCGTCTATAACCACGAGCCCGAGGAAAAGCAGGCCCTGCAGAATGCCTTCTGGCAGCTTCGTGACAAGCTGCTCGCCGCCAACCTTGATTTCGACTATGGCGACGAGGATATCATGTCGCAACATGCTAAGGTCTCGCACGGGCGTGATGGCGCCCTGCTCAAGGTCGCCAAAGCCGCCTACAACACCGTCATCGTGCCCAAGCTCGTCACGATGCGCCGCTCAACGCTTGATATCCTGAAGAAGTTCGCCCGCGCCGGCGGCTTGGTTATATTCGTCGATGGCGCTGCCGAATATGTCGATGCGAAGCCCAGCCGCGATGCAGCCGATTTCGCCACCGGCTGCTACAACGCCGGCGGAAGCACTCTGAGGCTCATCAAAGCTGCTGAGATGTGCGGCCGCCGCGTCTCCGTAACTGACCAGACCGGCTCTCAGATAGCCTCCTGCCTTTACGGCCTCAGGGAAGATAAGGAAGCATTCTATCTCTACCTCTGCAACACCGGCCATAGGCACTTCGGCCGGCGCGAAGGCGACGACGCCGTGAAGGACCGCACAGCCGAATTCCCGAACGTCCGCATAGATGTTCTGGGCAGCGGTAAGGGCGCGCCGCTCGAGGTCTGCCCCGACACCGGCAGCATCACACTCGCCGGCAAAGTCACCGCTTCCGGCTGGACCATCTCAACCAGCCTCCCCAAACTCGGCAGCCGCCTCTTCATCCTCCCCAAAATAAAGGTGTCAGGAACCTTTATCGCACCCCGAAGACTCCGCGATGTCTCCAGCAAAACGCTGAAGCCTGCGAAATGGAACTTCCAGCTCTCGGAGGATAACGTCCTCGTTCTCGACTGCCCGCGATATAGGATCGGCGCTGGAAAGTGGCAGAAGGCTCAGGAAATACTCAAGGTCGACGACGCGGTCCGCGAGTCCCTTGGCGTACAGAGGCGAGGTGGCCGCATGACCCAGCCGTGGGCCCGCGAGGCCGTCGAAAAGCCCAGACGCACAACCGTCACGTTCGAATACTCCTTTGACGCAGTCGCCCTGCCCGCCGGCCCGATGTATCTCGCCCTGGAGATGCCGCAGACCTTCATGGCCCTCGTCAACGGCCACGAGCTCGACATGGACAGCGACTGTGGCTGGTGGGTCGACAAATCCCTGCGAAAGATTCCCCTCGACCCCGCCGCCGTCAAGCTCGGCACCAACACCGTCACGCTTGTCTGCGACTATTCAGAGCTCCACCCCGGCCTCGAGATCGCCTACCTCCTCGGCCGCTTCGGCACAAAGGCCTCAGGTACTCGCATCACAATGATAAAGCTTCCCGACTCGCTCCGCCTCGGCGACTGGGTCAGGCAGGGCCTTGCCTTCTACAGCGGCAATCTCTGCTACACGACAAAGATAAACACAAAGCTCCGCAAGGGCCGGCGACTCATCGTCCAGGTCCCCCGCTTCGAAGGAACAGCCGTGCGCATCCTGATCGACGGAAAGCCCGCTGGGATCATCGCATGGCAGCCGTACGAGGTTGATATCACGGACTTTGTGACGGGTGACAGCGCGACGCTCGGCATCGAGGTTATCGGCCACCGCCGCAACTCCCACGGCCCGCTGCATACCATCCCGCAGGCCCTCCACTGGACTGGCCCGGCGGAGTTCCGCACGAAGCCGAAGAGCCAGAGCGACCGCCGCGCCCGCGGCTTCTGGAGCGACGACTATGTCCTTGTTCCTGTCGGCCTCATGGAGCCCCCGCGTATGATTGTTCGGCAGTGATAGACTGCTCTGCGGCGTTCAGCTTTTTCCCCGCAGCCACATTTTGGGGCAGGTGATCTATATCTGTGACATCTGTAATCGGATTATTACGACTTCGGGTCCTAAACGCCGCCCATAATATCCATAAATAGCGGCCCAATAAGGACTTAAAGAGTGTCCTACCCTCCAGGGTAGGACACTTTGGCCACCGTTCCCGCGCAGCCATTACATTTCTTATGGCTTCTTGCGCAGTCCTGAGCGAGCGTAGCGAGTCGAAGGGCATCACTGCGACATTTCATCCCCCCATTTGCGCAGGCCTTCTCACATCCACGCATTCAGCCCCTCATGCCTCACCGTCCAGGAGCCATCCTGCGGAAATCCCGGCGCATTTTCCTTCGGGCCTCCTTCCCACCCAGCCGCCATCATCGCCACCGCCATCAATAGCGCGCCATTGGCTGGCAGATAACACGGCAAATCACTCCGCGTCGGATTATGACCATTCGCCACAAACTGATTCTGCAGCAGCTCGCTGAAAAGCGAATCAATCGCGATCTCTCGCTCACCCAATCGCGCAGCGGTCATCGCAATCATCGGATAGTCCCAACCCCAGCTCTTTTTCGCCAGGTTCCAATCCTTCAGCACCTTGTGCAGTGTCCGCCGCATCGTCTCGACATACACGTGCTTACCGCCCGGCAACATCCCATAGGGTGCAAGCATTGTCGGATGGTCAACATTGAAGTTCTCGTACGTATCCGGCGCGTTCTCATGACCTATGTACACCTCGTCATGCACAGGCAGCGGCGCAAGCTTCTGGAGGATCTCATCCCACTTCGCTTCCCGCCCCATTCCGAGCCTCTCGCGCCACTTCTGCGCGACCTCCAGGCCCCATCGCCAATACGCCAGCTCATATGTCGGATTGAGAACCGTTTTCTTGGGATAGTTCTCCTGCGCAGCGCATATCGGCGGCGCCAGGACATAACGCTTCTTCTTTTCATCCCACGCAACAGTTGACGCCATACATTCCGCCGTCTCCAGCACCAGCTCCTTATATTGCTCAACCGTCTCCTGCTCGGGGCGCGCCTTATACATCATCTCCGCATAGCCGATCGGATGCGGCTGGCACCATATAAGCACCGGCGAGAGTCCGCTCGGACACTCCATATCCCAGTCCTCCGGCCCGAACATCTTCACCCATCTGGCCCCCTTGAGGCCCACACGCTTCGCCATGCGCCTGGCCCGCGGCAGATGATACTGATACCACCACAGGCTGCGCTCGAGGAGCTTCGGTCTGCCCCAAAGCGGGAAGTGATAAGCGTGCCAGTAGTGCATCTCCAGGTTATACTTGCCATACCATGAATTGCACGTCAGACCCGTCTCCTGCGGCGGCATCGAGCCCGAGCATTGTATCGCCGTCAGATACTGCGAGAGCACGATGCGCCTCTCAAGCTCATGTGCCCGCTGATCCGCGCTTCCCGCAAGCTCCACCGCCCCACCGTTCATCCAGAAATCCTGCCAGTGAGCCTTCGCAGCGTCGCACACCCCTGCCACACTCGGAAGAGCCTGGCGGACCGGCTGTGGCGAGAACGCACAGACGAATTCAAAATGTATCTCGTCTATCGGCCGCAGAACGAATCTGTGCGGCCCGGCCTGCGTAAGCGTTGCGTTGCCTTTCCAGGCAAGTGCCACAAAGTACTTATCACAGTCCATCACACGCATGAAATCCGCGCGGCCTCCTTCCCTGGCAACAGACCGGCTGGTGACAAAGGTTCTGTGCTTTTCCGGATGGCCCCAGTCGGCTGCCGTGATGAAATCGCTCCATCGGTCGGGCGGTATCCAGCCGTCCAGCTCACTCGGGTCCTCTTTGGCGGCATTGCTTGTGATTACTGAATTCGGAAGCGGCCCGGGGAAATCTATCTCGACTGCCAGCCGTGCCTCCGCCAGCATCTGTGAGTCTACTTTGACTGCTATCATATCATTGTGCTGATGGCAGGCAGTAAGTACCTTCACCGCACTTGAGCCGACCTTGTAGCTGCTCGAAAGCATGCCCGTCCACAGGTCGAGGCGTTGGTCGATATCGGTGATGTCACCCGTTTCGGCCCGGCGGCCGTCTGGGCGGCGGATATCAAAACCAATGCGCCCCAGATGCAGCCTGTGGGGATTCTGCCGGCCGTAGGCGTATATTTCCTTGCAGCCGACGGAGCTTGTGGGAAAGCCGAATCGCCCGCGCGCCGTTTCGAATTCCTCCAGCCTGAAGTCCGTCAGGCTCATCCCCTTCGGCATCGGATAGCTGTGCCAGCCCCACTGCGACTGTGTGCAGAGCGGCATCGCTCTCTCATACTCGTGGAAAAACGTCTGTAGCCCTGTCGGGTCAGCCGTGAAGGCGAATTCGCCGTTGCCGATGCTGAGCGGGCTTGCCGTGTCAAACTTCGTGAGGCGGGGATTATGCCTCATTACAAGAGCCTTGCGGTCGATCTTCTGTGGTGCCATAAAGCTTCCTGAATGGGTGCGATTGTCCTGTTTTGATACCAGAAAGCGCAGCTGCTGTCAAACATCGCCAGAAGGCCCAAAACTTGACTGTGCCGGGGTATCGGGTATATTAGGTGCTTTGCTGGATATCCATCATTCACATTGTCTGGAGCGACGGATGGCACAGAGTAGGAGCTATATAGCCGTAGACCTTGGAGCCGAAAGCGGGCGTGTGATGCTCGGCCTTGTCTCCGACAGAGAGCTGGAGCTTCAGGAGATACACCGGTTTGGCAACGGCCCGACCGAGGTCGACGGCTCGCTCAGATGGGATTTCGACAAGCTCTTCGGCGAGATAAAGGCCGGCATCGCAAAGGCCGCCAAGAGCGCCAAAGGCGAGATAGGCGGCATCGGCGTCGATACATGGGGTGTGGACTTCGGGCTCGTGGATGCAAAGGGCCAGCTCGTCGAGTGGCCGTATCACTACCGCGACGCGCGGACCAACGGCATGATGGATAAAGCCTTTGCCCTGATGCCCAAGCGCGACATCTATGAGAACAGCGGCATCCAGTTCATGCAGCTCAACACGCTCTATCAGCTGCTGGCATTGAGGATGGGAGACTCCCCCGCACTCAGGAAGACGAAACACCTTATCTTCATGGCGGACCTCGTCTCTTATTTCCTTTCCGGCGAGATCTACGCTGAGTACAGCCTTGCCAGCACAAGCCAGTTCATGGACATGCGAACGGGCAAGTGGTCGGATACGATATTCAGGAGGCTATCGCTGCCGATGGAGATAATGCCGCGTCTGGTCGCGCCGGGGACGGTCATCGGCAAGCTTAGATCAGAGCTTGCGAAGGAGCTTGGCTCCGGGCAGATACCGGTCATAGCAACCGGCTCGCACGACACGGCAGACGCGGTGGCAGCCGTGCCCTTCAAGGAAAAGACAAGCGCATATCTCTCCTGCGGGACATGGAGTCTGCTCGGCGTCGAGATTCCGAAGGCCATCATCAACGATACAACCTTCAAGTACGACTTCACCAACGAAGGCGGCGTACAGAATACGATTCGCCTGCTCAAAAACGTGATGGGCCTGTGGCTTGTGCAGACCTGCCGCAAACAGTGGCAATCAGAAGGCGTGGACCTCTCTTATGCGAAGATGGCCGAGATGGCTACTGCAGCCAAGCCCTTCGTGGCATACATCGCGCCCAATCACTCCGACTTCCTTGCGCCTGGCGATATGCCAAGCCGGATAAACAAATACCTCGAATCCACAGGGCAGAAGCCCCTCGCCGACAAGGGCCAGATGATACGCGTGATACTTGAGAGTCTCGCACTCAATTACCGCTGGGTGATGGAGAAGCTTGAGTATATCACAGGCACGAAGATAAACACGCTGCATATGGTAGGCGGCGGGATACAGAACGAGCTGCTCTGCCAGTTCGCAGCCGATGCAGGCGGCCGCAAAGTCATCGCCGGACCTATCGAGGCCACCGCCAGCGGCAATGTCATTATGCAGGCTATCGCAACAGGTCAGCTCAAGAGCCTCCAGCAGGGTCGTGACATTGTGAGGGCCTCGTTCGACGTCAAGGAATACACCCCGCGCGACACTAAGCTGTGGGATGCGCAGTACCAGAAGGTCAAACACATATTCTGATAACACACAGATTGAAAGGAATAGACGTGGCTGGCAGGAAGAATATCGAAAAGGCCTATGCCCTGGCAAAAGAGGCATATGCAGCCATCGGCGTGAGTACGGACGGAGCGATGCGCAAACTCAAGACCATCCCCATCTCGCTTCACTGCTGGCAGGGTGACGATGTCGGCGGCTTCGAGCATGCCGGCGCCCTCGACGGCGGCATCATGGCCACCGGCAACTATCCCGGCAAGGCACGGACGGCGGATGAGCTTCGCAAGGACCTCAACAAGGTTTACAGCCTCATACCCGGCAAGCACCGTCTGAACCTGCATGCGATATACGGTGACTTTTCCGGCGGCAAGGTCAAACGAAATAAGATGACGCCCGAGTGCTTCGGGGCCTGGGTGGACTGGGCGAAGGCCAAAGGGCTGGGTCTCGATTTCAACGGGACATTCTTCTCGCACCCAAAGGCCTCCAGCGGCTTCACACTCTCCAGCAACGACAAGGGCATACGCCGCTACTGGGTCGAGCACGCCATCGCCTGCCGTAAGATAGGCGAATACATGGGAAAGAAGCTCGGCAAGACCTGCGTAACGAACATCTGGATACCGGATGGGCACAAGGATATCCCTGCCGACAGAAAGACTCCTCGCGAGAACCTCAAAAAGAGCCTCGATGAGATTCTCAAGGTCAAGATAAGCAAGAAGTACAACCTCGACGCCGTCGAATCGAAGCTCTTCGGCATCGGCTCCGAGAGCTATGTCGTCGGCTCGCACGAATTCTACCTCGGCTACGCTGTCGCGAATGACGTGCTCCTGTGCCTCGACGCCGGACACTATCACCCGACAGAGGTGATATCGGATAAGATATCATCCTGTCTGACATTCCTGGATGAGCTGCTGCTGCACGTCTCGCGGCCCGTCCGCTGGGACAGCGACCACGTCGTGATACTCAATGATGAGCTTCTCGCCATCGCCCAAGAGATCGTCCGCGGCGGATATCTCGATCGCGTGCACATCGGCCTCGATTTCTTCGACGCCAGCATCAACCGCATCGCCGCCTGGATCATCGGCACGCGCTGCATGATAAAGGCCCTGCTGGTCGCTCTGCTGGAGCCGGCAGAGAAGCTCCGGGTGATGGAGGCAGCCGGCGACCTCACCGCCCGGCTGGCCACATTCGAAGAGCTTAAGACAATGCCCTTCGGCGCGGTCTGGGACTATTACTGCCTGAAGGCGGGCGTGCCCGTCGGCTTCGATTGGGTCAAAGAGGTTCGCGACTACGAAACCAAGGTCACGAGCAAACGCTGAGGCAACGTACTGTTTACTATCTGCAATCTACTATCTGGAAGAAAAATGGACAAGGCTCTTGCATCACTGATAAAGATATCGAACGCGACAGGCAAGGATACCGCCCTCGTGCAGGGCGGCGGCGGTAACACCTCCGTCAAGACTGCCGACGGCAAATACATGTACATCAAGGCCAGCGGCACAGCGCTCAAAGACATGAGCGCATCCCGCGGCTGGCGGCGTATGAACCTCCAGAAGGTTCTCGCCATCGTGCGGGACAGCGCTGTCGCCAAGCTGAAGGACCAGAAGCGCGAGGTCGAGGTCGTCAACCGTCTGCTCGCTGCATGCGAAGATGATGTGACGGCCCTGGCAAGGCCCAGCGTCGAGGCCCATCTCCACGCCCTGCTGGATAGATGTGTCATACACCTGCACCCCATTGCCATCGGCGCATACGTGAATGCGAAGAACGGCCGGGCTCAGCTCGACAGGTTCTTCAAAGGCGAAAAGCTCCCTTACCTTTGGGTACCCTACACCGACCCCGGCTTCATGCTGGCACGCAGGATCGCCAAGCTGGTCGAGTACTACAAAGCCCGGTATCGTAGAAGTCCGCAGGTTCTGATACTCGAGAAGCACGGACTCTTTGTCACTTCAGATAGTGAGAATACCGCCCTGCGGCTTGTGAAGAAGGTCGTCGGCAGGTGCGCCTCGAAACTCGCTCCGCTCAAGACAAGAAAGCTCAAGACCCCCGCGCCTGAGGCCGTCAATGATGCGAAGCTCGCCATCCGCGGCGCCATCTTCAAGGCGACCGGCGCATACCAGCCGGTCAGCCACTTCTACGGCGAGGCTGTCGCTGCCTTTATGGCGATGCCGAAGGCAAAGGAAATGCTCGCCGCCCCGACGCTCAACCCCGACGAGCTTGTATATGCCAGCGGCTCGCCGATGTGGCTGGATGCCGTCGATCGCGGCAGAATCGCCGCGAGGCTCTCCGCCGCCATGGCAAGAGGCGGCAAGCCCGCGACAGTCTTCCTCGCCAAAGGTCTGGGCCTCTTCGTGGCTGGAAAAGAGAGCACCGCCCCCGTCCTTCGCGATATCGCCGAGAGCAGCTTCTTCATTCGTGCCAATGCCTCGCGCATGGGCGGCATACTCAGCCTGACGAAACGCGAGCAGGATTTCATCAACAAGTGGGAATCCGAGGCCTTCCGCAAGGCCCTCGCCGGCGGTTCGGCTGCTTCCGGCATGATAAGGGACCGCATCGCCGTTGTCACAGGCGCGGGCTCCGGCCTTGGCCGCAGCATCGCCGTTGGCCTCGCACGCGATGGCGCGATGGTCGGTCTGGCGGACCTAGACGTCCCCGCCGCGGAAGAGACCCTGGCGATGATAAAGGCCGAGATGCCCATGGCTTCTGCAATGGTCATGCCGTGCAATGTCACCAGCGAAGATAACGTAAAGGCTGCATACGATGCTCTCGTCGCCAGATGGGGCGGCCTCGACATACTCGTCAACGCAGCCGGCATCGCCCCAGCCTATCCGCTCGTCGATATGCCCGTCGGAAAGTGGCGGGCAGCCCTGGAGGTCAACCTCACTGGTTACCTGCTGATGGCCAAGTGGGCCGCGAATATTATGATAAAGCAGCAGATGGGCGGCTCCATTATAAACCTCAGCTCCAAGACCGGCCTCGACGCCAGCATGAACAACACGCCCTACAACGCCACCAAGGCGGGCGAGCTGCACATGGCCCGCGGCTGGGCCATGGAGCTTGGCAAATACGGCATCCGCGTCAACTGCGTCTGCCCGGGCAACGTCTTCGAAGGCTCGAAGATATGGAACCCATCCTACATCAAAGAAGCAGCCAGAAAATACGGCATCAATCCCGAAGAGGTCATCCCCTACTACGTCAACAAGACCATCCTCAAACGCGAGATAAAGGGGCAGGACATCGCCGACTCGATCGTCTTCCTCTGCTCCGACAAGGCCCGGATGATTACCGGCCAGACGATAGTGGCTGACGCAGGGCAGGTGTTTGTCAGATGAGAGAATGCAACCACAGATTTCACAGATTGACACAGATTCACCCTGGAGTCTGATGAATGGCATCGCCTGAGACAATAGTCTCTAAGCAAAAGAAGCTGCCGTGGGTTGCGCTGGCGGTAGTCTCAGTGGTTCTGCCGGCATGCGGTTACGTCATACTACAGCGCAGCCCAGAGCTCATCGGTAGACCCTATCTCTGGACATATTTCGCTCTTCCGGTTACAGGTGCTGTCGCGATGGCTTGCTCGTTTGTAGCCGTGGTAGCCTTAGTGCGCGCAAGGGCATGGGGATGGGCATGTCTTTCTGCGCTAACTCTGCTTGCATCGGTAGTTGCGGCGGTATACGGGATGATGGTGCTTCTGTTCGCAGGGTTGTGTGTCGGACCTACATATGTAGCTCCATCACGGATACTGGATGACTCTGGATTGGCTGCTTTACCACTCTCAGCATCCCACGCTGAGGGACTGCAATCGGGGAATATCGACGACAGACAATACTTCGCGTTCTTCGAGGCCTCTCCCGCCGACATTGCCGCTTTCATAAACGACTCCGCTGTTATCAGTCATCCACCCTATGCCACGTTTGACCCCAATAACACTTACGCTCCACGCCGACTGTCGCAGGAACAGCTAGGTGAACGATGGGAAGATGACGCGCGATATACCCCGTATCTGTATAAAGTCGAGTGGTTCAACCCGAACATCACCGTCAAGGGACGACTATTTGACTTTGCTTCGGATCAGAAATGGGGTACCGTTCTTATTGATGACGACAAGAACAAGGTTTATGTTTTTTTGAGCTATGGCGGGTATCGTCCTCAGAAGCGGTAGGTTGAGTCTGCCGAAAGGAACAACCATGGACCAGAAGATTCAGTGTGGCAAGAACATCGCCGAGCATGTGGATATCTCTGGCTCGGTTTTCAGCGATGTCAACCTCAAGGGAGCAACCTTCGACAACGTCAACATGTCAGGTGTCACGTTCAACAACATCAACATGTCGGGCGTGAAGTTTCACGACATCAACATGAGCGATATCGAGGTGGGGGCTGTGCAGATGGGCGGAGCCGAGTTCATACATATCGGCCTGCCTCCGGGAAAGCCTGGCAGGCAGCGGCCGGTGACCTTCACCGAGATGGACCTCAATGGCAGCACGTTCATGATGGTGGACCTGTCGAACGTGAAGATCGAAAGCTGCAAGACTGATGCCATGTCCATCGACGGCGTTCTTGTTGCCGACATGTTGGCTACATATAAGGCTAGAAATAGCTAAACACTGATTACACTGATTGTGCTGATTTGGAGCAGAAAAAGATGAAGGTCCTATGCACATCCTATCTTCTGCATCAGTGTAATCAGCGTTGAAGTTCTCTTATTCGTGCCGGTAGACATCCCACTTCAGGTATTTCGTGACCGCCTCACCCAGCACATCCGCGCAGTGGCTCCTCGTCATCGCCACATGATGCTCGAACCCTTCCTGACACAGGTGCGCCAGCAGCGTCCGCATGTTCTTCACCTTGCAGACAGCTATCCCGCCATGCATCGGGAAGGGGTCGCTCGTGAATTCGCCCTCGCCAAGGTAGCCCTTTATCTTGCCCTTTGTGTCATCCGTCGAGATGCGGAAATATGTCATCGGTCCCGGCGCAACATGCCCCTTTATCCCGCCGAAACACAGCGGTCGTCCTATCGTCTCGCCAAGGATATCCAGGTCTGATATCTCGATCTCCGCGCCCATGAAGCTCTTCGGATAGTTGCTGCAATGTGTGCAGACGCACTTCTCCGCCTCGTACTTATAGTTGTTGTTCCAGTCGAGGAACCCGGGAATCTGTCCACTTGCCAGCAACAGCGCATACATCGATACCGCCCCCGATATGTCCATCTCGCAGGCGCTTGGCTTGTAGTCCTCGCCCATCATGCTCATCGAAAGGCATGTCGCGCAGCCATAGTTATTCTGTATGCTCGTCCAGCACTGTATCGCCGAGGCGTCGCACTCGTTCTCCGCCATCCACTTATTGATGACCACAGAGAGCTTCGCCTGCTTCATTATGCTCTCGGGCTTGACATGTGCAGGTATCTTGCCATACGCCTTGATACGAGCGACCATATCCTTGACGGGCTTGTCACTGTCGCCAAGCTTCGTGGCCGCCGCGATTATCTCAGAAAGGTCCACAGGCACCACAGTTATCCCCGTAGCCTGCAGCAGCTTCTCACTGAATCGCACGGTCTGGAACGCCCCCGGCCGCGCACCAATGGCCCCGAACCTCGCGTTGCGAAGCCCCTTGACCGTCCGACATATGCTGGCAAATCGCTTCAAATCCTCCTCGAATTCCTTGCCGTCTACGTCGCTGGTGTGGCTGGTTGTATCGGTGAATCTGATGCCATATTGATACAGATTGTTGCAGACCGACAGCTTCCCGCAAAATGCATCCCGCCTCTGGTCGAGCCCTACTTTGTCTGCCTCGTCATTACAAGCCTGCACAAGCACCGGCACATCAAGCTTCGCCATATCCAGGGTGTTGACCACGCCCAGCTCATCGCCAAAATTGGGCAGCACCACCACCACGCCGTCTATCGCATCGCGGTTCTTTTTGAATAGATCGGCGCACTTCTTCGCATCAGCCAACGTCTCGATAGCGCCGCTCGTGGTTTCCGCCTCCGCTGGTATAACATACTCGAAGCCCAGCTTATCCAGCTTCGCCAGAAGCTGTTTCCTTGCTGTATTGGCCAGCTTGGCGCTGAAGATATTCCTTGTGCCGACAATAAGCCCGAAGGTCGTTTTCCTGTTCATCACGTTCATCGCTATCTCCTTCATTGCGAACGCCTGAGGTTCTCCACGCGACGCCATTATTACCACATAAAGGAGGGCTTTTCAACTACCTACTAGACGGCGGTTCCAGCCAAAAGTATTGAATTCTGACCGGAAACTAGTATTCTCTTGAAGGTCGTGAAACCCAAGACTGGAGACAGCATGAGCAATCAGTTCAACCTTTTGCCCGGGCAGATAGCTGCGAAGGCCCGGGAAATACGCAGGAAGGTGATCCGGACCAACGTCCACGCGGGCCAGGGCCACACCGGCGCCGACCTCTCCGAGGCCGACATCCTGGCTACGCTGTATTTCCGGCTG
>Ga0209164_1002111_pt1 | contig 22420 bp, 20 predicted proteins | sample MTBNYHSulfiMetaG_FD_187458 | JGI IMG/M metagenome (GOLD analysis project Ga0209164, IMG submission 187458) | Enrichment culture microbial communities from rom New York Harbor, USA that are MTBE-degrading - MTBE-NYH (New York Harbor Sulfidogenic)... | ecosystem: Environmental > Aquatic > Marine >... | reverse complement strand
AACGCCTGGAGATCTTCCCCCCGGGCTGGTGCATGAGAAGGATCTTCCCGGGGAGATCTCTCCTGGGGGCAGCCTGTCCATCAAGAAGGCCTCCAGGGATCTTCAGCGGAACCTGATTGCAAAGGCACTGAAGGCCACCAATGGGAACAGGACCCAGGCAGCCAGGCTTTTGGAAATCAGCAGACCGATGCTCATCGCCAAGATCAAGGAGTACGGACTCTCCTGAATCCCATCCACAGATTTCGCTGATTGGGCAGATAACGCCACAAATCACCGCATTCCCGCGTCCCTCAATTCCTGGATTCCCCACTCCCTAAATCATATACCCCTTATATTCCCCCTTGTCGCGCACGGGTGCTGGCAAGATCCTGATTTCAAGATCGTTTTGACTGATCCTGACATCATTGATATCCCCTGTTACGGTATCGCTGTAGGCCGCGGCGATGGCGGCCGCCATGTCGAGGGCGTTTCCGGAAGGTTCGCCTGAGAAAAGGACCGTAGGTCCGGGGACCGAAACCGATTTCAGGATGAGATCCTGTTCCCCTGCCAGGGCCTGGATGATGTCATTCTCTTCCTTGTCTCTGCCCACCACCAGCTTTGCATGCGGGCCGATCCTGAAATGCCTTCCGGATTTCAGCAGTTCCAGTTCCCTCGTTTCCACATCCGACCTGTCCGTCAATAAATCTTTCAACCGGCGGGAAAACCCCTTTTCAGTCAAGAGGCACCCCCCGCCCGGGGGGGGATAGCCTGATATATTGAGACGTTTTGCCATCTCCATCTGGGGTTTTCTGGAGCGTCCTTGAAAATCGAAAAGCCGGTCCCGTTGAATCCACCCGTTCTCTTCAGGAATGGTGGGCGCAAGGCGTTTTGCCGAGAGGGGCCTCACCAAGAGGCCCTTAAGCCCGCTTTCGTTCGCGACGCGATTCAGTGAGCCCCTATTCTGAGACATGGGCCTCTGACCCAGGACCTCCCCTGTAAAGACAAAAGAGGCCCCCTCTGACGCCAGCATCTCGCCGGCGATCCGAAACATCAGGGCGTGGCAGTCCACACAGGGATTCATCGCGCTTCCATACCCGGACTTCGGGTGGCGGACCACCTCCAGATGGCGTCGGGTGATATTCACTACCTTGAGTCTCAGCCCCATGGCACGGGCGGATTTCCGGGCCTTGACAGGCCCGAAAAAGGGCGTTTCAAAAAAAAGGGCCAAGACATCAATGCCCTGGGCCCTTATCGCCTCGGCGGCTAACATGCTGTCGAGGCCTCCTGAAAAAACGCAGATTGAATTCATGACGGATTTTTCAATCTATAACCCTGCCTCTTTTATCGATTCCATCAGGGATCTCTGTTCTTTTGTCAGCTTTTTCGGAACGGCAACGCTCACCTCGACATAGGCATTTCCTTTGCCCGTGCCCTGATAACGCGGCATGCCGTATCCCTTCAGCCGGAATTTGGCGTTATCCTGGGTCCCAGGGGGGATTTTCAGCTTCAACACCTTCTGTTCAATGGTCGGCACCTCGATCTCGGCGCCTAATGCAGCTTCAGAAAATCTGATCTTATGCCTTACGTAAAGATCCGCATCCTCCCTCCTGAAGATCGGGTGATCCAGTTCCTTGATCTGGATGTAGAGATCTCCCGACGGGCCGCCATAGAGGCCGGGCTGACCCTTTCCCTGCAATCTCAATTTCTGCCCCCCCTTCATCCCGGGAGGGACTTTTACGGAGAGCCTCTCCTGACGTCCGTCCACCTGATAGGCGATCGTCTTGCTCGTGACGTTGGTCAGTTCCTCCAGGGTCATGGGGAGTTCATAGACCAGATTTTGCCCCTTCGCCCCCTGTCCATGGCCTTGGAAGCCGGCGGACCCACGGCCAAACCCTCCCATCCCGCCATACATCTGGCTGAATGGATTTTGGCCCCTACCGCCGCCGCCAAAGCCGAATTCCTTGAAAATGCTGTTCAGGTCGAAGCCCCTGAAGATGTCTTCCTGCGTAAATCGGTTCTGGAAGCCTTCCGCCCCGAACATATCGTACTGCTTTCGCTTTTCCGGATCGCGGAGCACGGCGTAGGCCTCGTTGAGGTCCTTGAATGCGGCCTCCGCGGATGTATTCCCCTTATTGTGGTCCGGGTGGTACTTGAGCGCCAGTTTTCGATAGGCCTTTTTGATCTCTTCGGGGGAGGCTGATTTGGATACTCCCAATATCTTATAATAATCTTTTCCAGACATATTCCCGAGATGGTCGAACCTGTTACCTGTGGATTTTCAAAACTGGGATCTGTACGGTCAAGACCGTATAGGGCTGCAAGATACGCATAACGCTACAAATCTAATCACAGGGAGGAAGAAGTCAAGACAACATGGAATATACCATTCGGGTGAACCTTGGCTTCGGATGCTTAATACTCGATACGGGACGCAGGTCTTTGAAGGTGCCTCATTCCTCGCGCCTCAAGCCTTTTGCCTTCTTTCCATCTCATACAGCGCTGCGCCGACCGGGGCGAAGGAGAGAAGGAGTATGTTGAGGACCGGAATCAATAAAGGGAGCCCGAACCCCAGGTGAAAGGGGAGGGTTTTTAGGAGGAAACGGAAGCGGGTCCTGAATGGGATGAGCTGCCTTGCCGCGATAAGGTCGGTATTGTCCCATGCGAGGAAAACGGCGGCGATGCCCGATGAGAAGACTGCCACGAGAGGTCCGAAGGGCGTTAGCCATCCGACGATCATCAGCAGAATGGATAAGATGACGGGAACGACGGTTCGTGGTATCTCCTGGCTGACAAGATAAGCGAATGACTTAAACATGGACGCACCCACAGCGTCTGTTGCCTCTCCCCTGATCATGCGTTCCGTGATCCGGGACATGTGGTCCATGATGACGACGCTGAAAAGGATCTGGGAGATCAGGTAGGAGATAACGGTCGACAGCCCGACCAGGCACAAGGAGAGAACCCAGGATGTGAGATGCCATAGCCAGAGGATCCAGAGGCTTGTGGGTCTTGCCCAGATAACGCTCAGGATATCCTGGTGGTGAATGAGGATCACGCTGGCAGAAATGATCGTGATCAAAACCACGACGCAGAACCTCAGGAGACCCCAGAAGAGGAGCTTCCGGGTCTTCATGCCGAGAAAGAGTCCACGGAAATTATAAATGACGCCCTGAATGAAGTTCATAATTGTCTCCGAGAAATGGTTGAAGGCCCAAGGCGCCAGGCATTAGGCGAAAGGGATGAGGCCCCAGGCACCAGGGTCTCCTCCGGATTACCCGACCTTCAGGCCATCAGCCATGCGCGTGGCCGCACGAGTCTTGCCGCCGCATCGTCAATTCCCCAATTCCCCAATCCCTCGATTCGTCAATTCCTCAATCAAACCATCGGTTCCTTCCACCAAGGGTAGAAATCAGGCATGTCGGTCGAGGCGCTCATGGTAAATCGGGGCCTACGTTTTTCAAGAAAGCTCTGAATGCCTTCGTTTGCATCCTTTTGTTTTCCTGCCCAGTAGAAACAGCGCGAATCCACCAGGTGGACGGACTGGGGGTCCTCTTCTGCAAGCCCATGCCACAGAAGGGCCTTGCACAGGGCCACGGACACCGCTGACGTTTTGTAAGCGATTTCTTCTGCGATCTCCCTGGTCTTATTAAGCACCTGCTCGCGCGCCACCACATGGTTGAAGAGTCCGGAGGTCCTTTCCTCGGCGGCATGGAATATCCGGCCCGTACAGGCGAGTTCGGCCGCCTTGGCCATGCCGACGATACGGGGAAGGAACCAGGAGGAGCAGGCCTCCAGCACCACGCCGCGTCTGGCAAAGACGAAGCCAATCTTTGCGTCTTCGGCTGCGATCCGCATATCCATGGCCAGCGTCATGGTGATGCCGACGCCCACCGCGTGGCCGTTGATCGCCGCAATAACGGGCTTGCGGCACTTGAATGCGGCCAGGGCAACCTGGCCGCCTCCGTCGCGATGCCTGCTGATAGACGATTCTCCGGAACGATCAAAGGTCGAACCGCCTGCAGAGAGGTCTGCCCCCGCACAAAATGCATTGCCCGCGCCTGTCACTATAACCACCCGGACCGCATCATCTGTATCGGCCTCGGCGAACAGGGCGATCAGCTCCTTTCGCATGGTGAGGGTGAATGCATTCATTTTGTCAGGGCGATTCAGGGTAATTGTGGCGATGCCCTTGTCGATGTCGTATAGTGTCTGGGTCAGCTCCATTCCTTCTCCTCCATGGGTGAGTTTGAATGCTTCAACGATTCACTGCGGTTGATCAGTGATACGCTTATGATCCCTACGGCCCTTGCAGACAGGGGGTTCTTTTAAAACAGGTTGACTTTTTTTCTGTGGCTGCTCATCATTACGCCACATTTTCCAGATTTTCAACCAAAGAATACCTGCCTGACCAAGGACAGGTAAAAGGCGCTTGAAGATGATTGAGAAATTGCCGGGGATTACGATCTACCGTCACCCGAATCCGGAAATACGCTCTTTCCTGACGTCAGCCGAGATTTCCAGGTATCGGGTGGAAATTTTTACGGTCCCTGGCGGGGATTCCCTTGAGACCCAGCTCCAGTCATTGGGAACCATCGGCGCCTATGTCGTTCGGGAAATCCTGGCCATCCCGGGTGTCCGTGAAGTGGAGATTAAGCCGCGAGAGCTTCGGGTTAAAAAGGAGGCATCGGTTCCCTGGGACCTGATCGAACCGAAAATCGTGCATGCCCTGAATACCGCCTTCCGCAGAAAGGAGATGCGGCTGGTTTGAAGGGGCATAAGGAATATATGTCTAACCCCGCTTATCCAAGGGCACATAGTCCCGTTCCCGAAGGCCCGTATATATCTGCCGGGGCCTGTGCAGTTTCCATTTGGGATCTTCCATGCTTTCCTTCCACTGACTGATCCAGCCCGGCAGCCGTCCGATGGCGAACATGACCGGGAACATGTTGAGGGGGATCCCCATGGCCCTGAGCACGATGCCGCTGTAAAAATCCACATTTGGATACAGATTGTGATCGATGAAGTACGGGTCCTTAACCGCCACCTCTTCAAGTCGTTTGGCGATATCCAGCAGCGGATCATGAATCCTCAGTTTCTTCAGGACCCTGTTGCAGACCTTCTCCATGATGCGGGCCCTGGGATCATAGGTCTTGTAGACCCGGTGGCCGAACCCCATGAGCCTGAACGGATCGGCTTTGTCCTTTGCCCTGGCAATGAATGGCGCCGGGTCGCCGCCGCTGTCATGGATGTCCTGAAGCATCTCCACGACGGACTGGTTGGCCCCCCCGTGAAGCGGCCCCCACAGGGCGCAGATGCCGGCCGATATGGCGGCGTACAGATTGACCCGTGCGCTTCCCACCAGCCTCACCGCCGCAGTGGAGCAGTTCTGCTCGTGATCGGCGTGGAGGATCCAGAAGACGTTCAGGGCATCCACCAGGTCTTCATCGATAACGTAGGGCTTGACCGGGGAATCGAACATCATATTCAGGAAGTTGGCGCAGTAGCTCAAAGAATGCCGCGGATAGACCACCTTGTGGCCGCGTGAAATCTTGTATGACACGGCCGCCAGGGTCCTCACCTTGGAGAGGAGCCTGGCAAATGTAATATTGATTTCCTCCTCTTCGGAACGCTCGGGGATCTCGGGATAAAATGCCCTCAGGGCGTTGACCATGGAGGAGAGTATCCCCATGGGATGGGCCCTTCTCGGGAATTTCTCAAAAAAGATGCGCATATCTTCATGAACGAGGGAATGATCGTTCAGCATAACGGAAAACCGGTTGAGTTCCCTTTCCCGTGGAAGTTCTCCGTTGATCAGCAGGTATGCGGTTTCCCGAAAGCTGGAGTGCTCTGCCAGTTGCTCCACGGGGTAGCCCCTGTATCGGAGGATGCCCCTTTCCCCGTCCATGAAGGTGATGCCGCTCTTGCAGCTTCCGGTATTGGCATAACCGGGATCCAGGGTAATGAGGCCGGTCTCCTGTCTCAGATTAGAGATATCGAGAGCCAACTCTCCCTCGGTACCGATGACCAAGGGAAGTTCATAGGTATTTCCATTCACAACAAGTTTCGCTGTCTTTTCCATTTTGTCTCCTGTCTGGTTGAAAAAATGAAGACGTATAGTATCAGAAATATTGTTGCGGAACCAGAAAAAACGCCTGTGAAGGGTGTTAGCAAAACAATTTGGGGCAAAATAATTGAAGATCGGGAACAAAATTAGGTGCGAAGAGCGTTGGCAAAATGATCAGGGGGCAATACAAAAAGGTAAGGTAAATCGGAGATGACCTTTTGCGTTTAACTCCTGGCGGCCTGACGACGGGTTATATGATTTGGTTTGATTTTATTGCTGTAATGTGGAAGATAAGGGCTTCCGGCAAACACGATCTCTGTCTGCGGCGCTCAAAAGGGCCGAAGGCGGGGGAGAAGAGGAGAAAAACATTATGTCTTATGAAGAACATATAACAGGGCAGATCCTTTCCTCTCATCTCATAGAGGGAAGAATGGTGCCCGGCGAGGAGATCGGCATTCGAATCGACCAGACGCTCACCCAGGATGCCACCGGGACCCTTGTATACCTGGAGTTCATGTCCATGGGGCTGGATCGGGTGCGGACCCGATGCTCGGTCTCCTATGTGGATCACAATACCCTTCAGACCGGCTTTGAAAATGCCGACGACCACCTTTTCCTCCAGGGCGCCGCCGCCCGCTACGGCGTCCGCTTCTCAAGGCCGGGAAACGGAATCTGCCACCAGGTCCATCTGGAGAGGTTCGGGGCCCCCGGCCAGACGCTCCTGGGTTCGGACAGCCACACCCCGACTTCGGGGGGTCTGGGGATGCTGGCCGTGGGGGCCGGGGGTCTGGATGTGGCCCTTGCCATGGCAGGTGCCCCGTTTTTTATGGTGGTTCCTCGGGTGACGCTCGTTCGCCTGAGCGGCGCACTTCCGCCATGGGTGGGGGCCAAGGACGTGATCCTGTATCTGCTTCGGGACCTGGGAGTCAAGGGAGGTCTTGGCAGGATCATGGAATATGGCGGTCCCGGGGCGGCATCTCTCAGCGTGCCGGAGAGGGCCACCATCACCAACATGGGTGCGGAACTGGGGGCGTGGACCTCCGTATTTCCCTCCGACGAGGTGACACGCCGGTTTCTGAAGGCCCAGGGCCGGGAGTCGGACTGGGCCCCTGTGGCCTCCAGGGACGGCGCCGCCTATGACGATGTCATTGAGTTAAATCTTTCAGGCCTGGAACCCTTGGCGGCATGCCCTTCGAGCCCGGATGCGGTGCGCCCGATGAGGGAGCTGTCCGGCGTGAAGGTGGATCAGGTGGCCATCGGAAGCTGTACCAATTCCTCATACAGGGACCTCAGGATGGTTTCGTTGCTTCTCAAGGGAAAGCGGATCCACCCGGATGTGAGCCTGGTGATTTCTCCCGGGTCGAGGCAGGTGCTGAATATGCTGGCCAAGGACGGTGGCCTGGCGGATATGATCGAGGCCGGGGCGCGCATCCTGGAGGTCGCCTGTGGTCCCTGTATCGGCATGGGACAGGCCCCGCCGTCCGGCGGTGTGAGCGTGCGCACCTATAACCGCAATTTCTTAGGCAGGAGCGGTACCCCGGACGCCCAGGTCTATCTGTGCGGCGTTCAGGGGGCCGTGGCCGCGGCACTGACAGGCCGCTTGACAGACCCGCGCGAACTGGGCGCGGCCCCGGTCGTGGAGGAGCCCAAGGCATTCCTGGTGGACGATGCCATGATCATAAGTCCGCCGGAGGATGGTAGGGGGATAACGGTCCGTATGGGCCCCAACATCAAGCCCCTTCCCACGCTGGAGGGCCTCCCCGAAGAGATGACAATGCCCATCCTCCTGAAGGTGGAGGACAACATTACCACCGACGACATCCTCCCCGGCGGCGCCAAGGTCCTCCCCCTCCGATCCAACCTTCCCGCCATATCGGAGCATGTTTATGCCCTGAAGGCCCCGGGGTTTGCCGCCAGGGCGAAACAGCACGAGGCCGTGGCCATCATGGGGGGCGAGAACTACGGCCAGGGCTCCAGCCGGGAACATGCAGCCCTGGCCCCCCGATATTTAGGGGTCCGTGTGGTCCTGGCAAAGTCCTTTGCCAGGCTCCACCGCGCCAATCTGATCAATTTCGGTGTGTTGACCCTTCTGATTGAGGATGAAGCGTACCAACGACTGGAGGAAGGGGACCGCATCACGCTGTCAGACCTGCGAAGCGCCGTCGCAATATCGGATCGGGTTCCGGTCAAGTGTGAAAAGACTGGGTTTGCCTTTGACGCAAGATTGGAAGCGTCGATCCGAGAGCGCGATATTCTCCTTGCCGGAGGTCGCTTGAATTATGAACGGGGGCGCGCCTCAGAGGGGACATAGACGAGGGGATGGTGAAGCCCTGAAATCTGCGCCTCAACCGAATATAGCCTTCTGAAAAGCCGTTGGAGTTCCGAGTCTGCTTCATCGTGTTACCAAGGCGTTATTCTATCAATCCCGCTTGAGAGCGGGACAAACCGACAATCGCAAATCCTATAGAGGAGTTGGGAGTGAGAAAAGGAAAGAGAATCGTCTGGGACCGGGAGGGGAGACCCATTATCCCTGATGCCCCGGAAATCGGATATATTGAGGGGGACGGAATCGGCCATGACATCTGGTCTGCGACAAGGCCTGTGCTGGATGCGGCGGTTGAACGTGCCTATGGGGGAAAGCGGTTCATTGTGTGGAAAGAGATCCTGGCAGGCGAAAAGGCCCAGAGAAAGTTCGGCAGGGAGAACCCCCTGCCAGATGAGAGCATTGAGGCGATTGCACAATACGGGATTTCCATCAAGGGTCCGTTGACCACGCCGGTGGGGGGCGGGTTCCGGTCGCTCAATGTGACGTTGCGGCAACGCCTGGACCTTTACGCCTGCGTCAGGCCGGTCCGGTACATGCCGGGAGTGCCTGCCCCGGTGGTTCACCCGGAGCGGGTCAATGTGGTGATCTTTCGGGAGAACACCGAGGATGTGTACGCCGGGGTGGAGTGGCCGGCAGGGTCTGAGGAGGCCAGATCGGTGCTGGAACACGTCAACGAGAAGCTCAGGAGGGCCGGCGATGCAGAGCTCTCTCTGGAGAGCGGAGTGGGCATCAAGCCGATGAGTGCGTTCAATACCAGCCGTCTGGTGCGTCGGGCCATTGCCTATGCCCTGGAAAACGGCCTTGACAGCGTGACGCTTGTTCACAAGGGAAACATCATGAAGTACACCGAAGGGGCCTTTCGGGACTGGGGCTATCAAGTGGCAAGAGAGGAATTTTCGGAGCGCACCCTCACCGAGACAGAGCTCTACGAAAGGTGTGACGGCCGGGTGCCTGAAGGGAGAATCGTCATCAAGGACCGGATCGCGGACGCCATGTTTCAGCAGCTTCTGCTTCGGCCGGAGGAATACGGGGTGATCGCCACCCCCAACCTGAACGGCGATTACCTCTCCGATGCCGCGGCCGCGCAGGTAGGGGGCTTAGGCATGGCCCCCGGCGCCAACATCGGGGATCAATGCGCCTTGTTCGAGGCCACCCACGGGAGCGCACCCAAGTATGCGGGCATGGACAAGGTAAACCCCGGTTCGCTGATCCTCTCAGGGGTTGAGATGCTTCGTTTCATGGGCTGGAAAGAGGCAGCGGATCTTGTGGTAAAGGCCGTCATTCGAACCATTGAACAGGGCACGGTCACCTATGACCTGGCCAGGCAGATGGCAGGCGCCAGGGAAGTCAGGTGCTCGGAGTTCGGCGGGGCCATTAGGGAACATATCGAAACAGAGGGAGCAAGCAGAGGATGATGACGTACAGGAATATTATTTTAGAGAAGCGGGACGCGATCCGCATCATCACCGTGGATCATCCGCCGGCCAATACCTGGGACCTGGTCACGGTCGAGTCGTTTGAACGGGCGATCGATGCGGTGGAAGACGATTCAGATGCGCGCGTCGTGATCCTCACCGGTGGGGGAGATACGTGTTTTTCGGCCGGTTTTGATGTGAAGGATGCGGCCAATGCCGCCCTGATCGGCCCGAAGGCCAAGGCATTGTGGACCCGGATCGACCGCTTTTCAAAGCCGGTGATCGCGGCCCTCAACGGTTTTGCCCTGGGAGGAGGACTGGAACTGGCCGTGTCTTGCCATTTCCGAATCATGGCGGATACCGCCAAGGCGAGGCTCGGACTGACCGAGCTGAACCTGGGGATCATCCCGGGCTGGGGAGGGACACAGCGTCTGCCGCGTATCGTGGGACGGGCGAAAGCCCTGGATATGATCCTTTTCAGCAGGACATTGAACGCCCGGGAGGCCTTTGAGATCGGGTTGGTGAATCAGGTGACGACGCCGGAAAGGCTGATGGATGATGCCTTGGAATTGGCTCAAAGACTGGCGGAACGACCCCCCATCGCAGTCGGTTGCGTGCTCAAGGCCATGTCGACCGGTGATTACGAAGGACTCGAAAGGGGCCTCGAGGTGGAGTCTGAGGGGAGCGCCCGGGTGCGTGACACAAAGGATCGTATGGAAGGATTTCAGGCCTTTCTGGAAAAGCGAAAGCCCGTATTTACCGGGAGGTAGGGGGTAAGGAGTTGGAAAGCTGCTCGACATGGCGGCTTTCCTCTTCGATAATCTTGTCAAGGCCGTTCAAGATCCCCCTGTCATCGATGAACGATCCGAGCATTTGGTAAAAGAGGATCGTATCCTTTTCAAACTCTATTGAAAGCTCAAGAAGGCTCTTTAGGTTTTCTATCCTGGAAAAATCGGCATCGGTGATTGAGAAGGCCTGGTCTCCCAGCACGTTTTGTAGGATCCCCCTCCCCATTTCCTCCAATTCCGGGGCTTGTGCCGTGGTCTTCGCCTTTTCCTTCAGTTGGGTGAACCATTTCTCGTGTTCGGCCTCATCGTCCGCCAGGCGCTGGAGCATGGATGCAACGACATCGCTGGAGACCTGGGCCTGTGCCTTCCGATAGGTATCTTTACCATTCTTTTCAATCTGAACGGCCATATCGATGATGTCGGCCAGGCTGAACATCTTACTCTCCCTCTCCTTGAGTTTCTCCCCATGCCTTCCTGCTTCTGGTTATCTTTTTCCGAACGGTTTTCCACGTGCCGGTGGTGAGAAAGGATTCGGTCCAACGCGAAGCCATGCGAAGGTACATCTCATAGGGTATTGTTAAGGTAATCTCGTCCGTCTTGAAGTATTTGCGGGCAGACGGGTCCCAGCCCCCGAGCACGGCCTTGAACTGGCCCCGTGCAAGGTAGTGGAGCGGCCAGGTGACGATGTTTGAGCATCCCGCGCCAAAGGGGGACACGACCGCCTCCACATCGTTGGTCACGAAAGTAACGAGCTGATGGAGCCCCGATATGACCTCGGGACGGGCAAAGAAGATGATTAGCTCGGGTTTTTCGTTTTCCTGAAATTGTCCAAGGGGTTTGAATACGCAAAATCGCGCCGGCGCGGGTCGGGGGTCAATGGTTTGGAAGAAATTGTGGGAGACTTGGGGCGATTCCAGATAGTGCTCTCCTTCCACGGTGCCCGGTATGCCGGAAGAGATATAGTGTGCAATAAAATCGAGCTGCGGTTTCAGAAAACCGAGATAGAATGCACCCCCCAGACAACCGAATCTCTCCCTCTCAAAGACGGCCGCTCCCTTCTTTTTCCTGGCGCGCCAGATATTACCGATCACGCAGGAGAAATTACCGAAGATGGCATTCCAGTCCAACTCCCCCCTTTTTTCCATCTCCGCGGAGGGCAGCTGCTGGGCTTTCGGTGAAAATGCCCCGCCAGGGTCTTCATCCGTGTAAACCATGCCCATGGGTTCTTCATCAAGCCCAAGGACCTCCATTAGACCGGCGAGATCAGGCTTCATATCCCCCTCCCGTGCAAGAAAGGTCTTTAAAACATTGTGGTTGGCAGATCGTTTGGAAATTCTGCCTGTTGCCCTATGAGTGTCCGGCGCGATGGCGTCACGGGGAATGTTCAAACAGGGCCATCCTGTATGAATAAGATTAGCCTATTTCATCCCGTTTCACAACTGCTGATGGGCATTTTTATGTGTGAAAAGATCATTTGTGTAATTTGTCCTATTCGTGGTACAAGCTGTTTGCTTCAGGCCGGGTTTGGTGGTAGGGTTAAAATCACAACGAATGACAGCCTATCGGGAAAGAGGAGATGGAAGAGGCATTTCATAGTGACACGGTCAAAAGGCTCATGGATGAATTTGCCCGGGGGACGGGTCTTGAACCGGTTGGGGAAACGCCGCGACGGTATCTGTGGACCGATGCATTTGCCGTATGCAACTTTCTGGGGCTCTATGCTCGAACGGGCGACGATGAATTCAAGTCTTTGGCCTTGCGCCTCATCGATCAGGTCCATGATGTGTTGGGGAAACACCGTGGTGATGATTCTCGAAAGGGGTGGATCAGCGGATTGGACGATCCGGAAGGCAGAATGCATCCCACGCAGGGAGGACTGAGGATAGGGAAAAAACTGAGGGAACGGAGACCGAACGAGCCGTTTAACGAAGCGTTGGAATGGGATCGGGACGGGCAATACTTTCACTACCTGACCCGATGGATGCATGCGCTCCATCGTGCGAGTTGTGTCACCCTGGATCGCCGTTTCAATGATTGGGCCGTGGAACTGGCGAAAACGGCTCACGCCCGGTTCACGTCTGTGTCGCCTTCGGGTGACAGAAGCCTGCGCTGGAAGATGAGCATCGATCTTTCATATCCCCTTGTATCGTCCATGGGACATCATGATCCCCTTGATGGGTGGATTACCTATCATGAACTCAGGATGGGTAACGGCGAAAAAGCGGGCGGTGCGGATGAGCCGAATCTCGATGCGGAGATCGCGGATATGAGGGCCATCTGCAAAGGAATAAAGTGGGCTACGGGCGACCCCCTGGGGCTGGGAGGTCTTCTGCGCGATACCTTTCGGGTCGCCCAGATGACTGTTCATAAGGAGATTGAAAGAGAAGATCTGCTGGAGACCCTGCTTAACGATTCCCTTCTTGGGCTCAAGTATTATGCACAAAATAACGATCTGAATCATCCGGCAGAGTATCGTCTCGCCTTTCGAGAACTGGGTTTGGCCATAGGTATTCGGGCGCTTGAAAGCCTGGAAGCCCTGATTGACCGAGAATCGGATCTCTTTGAAAAGGAGGATCGGCTCCGTCCCGCGATACATTCATTGATCCTGTACAGGCCGCTGGGTGAGGTCATTGTTAAGTTCTGGCTGGAACCCAGGACACGGGCATCCGACTCCTGGAAGGAACATCTCGATATCAACACGGTGATGCTGGCCACCAGCCTGGCGCCGGACGCGTATCTGAGCATCTGACCCTCCAGTTCTATCGCGGAACATCCGTACGCATTTTCAAATGGGTAGGCGGAGGGCTTTTAAGGGAAAACCTAATATCACAATAACTGGAGGTAACCCGTCTGGATTCCGGCGAAGGCCGGAATCCAGGAAGTCTGTGGAGAAAGCATTCACCCCGGTTTATTGAGAAGATACGGAAAACCGTTGCAGCTTTATGTAACTTAGGGTCTTTTCCGTGCAGAGCCAGAAAGAAAGAACGATTCGAGATCATTCACTCGTAGACGACCTAGACGATGACGGTTGCTGAGGGCGATCCAATGAAAGAGGAGTGGGTATCCTTCAAATCCAAGGGGCTGAATATAGGAGGCCTGATCAACGACACTCAGGGTCGGAAAGGCGTGGTGGTGACGCATCCCCATCCCCTGTATGGCGGATCCATGGACAACAACGTGGTCGAATCCATGGCGCGGGCCTATGGGGAAAAGGGGTATGCGACGCTCAGGTTCAATTTCCGGGGAGTGGGGAGGAGCGAAGGGGCGTATGACAACGGGGCTGGGGAGCAGGACGATGTGAGGGCAGCGGTAACCTATCTGGCTCAACTGGGTAAGACGTCCATCGATCTGGCGGGATATTCCTTCGGGGCCTGGGTCAATGCGCAGTGTATCGACAGTTTAGGGGATGTCAGGAGGATGGTTATGGTTTCTCCCCCTGTTAACTTCATTGACTTCTCCTTTCTTAAGGACTGCGCGAGGATTCGGCTGGTGATTACCGGATCCGAGGACGACATCGCGCCTCCTGGCATGATCGAAGAGATGCTCCCTGTCTGGAGTCCCGACGCAGCATTCAGGATTATTCAAGGGGCCGATCATTTCTACGGGGGGAAGACCCACGAGATTGAGACGGCGATCAACGGCTTGATCGAACTGGAAGGGTAGGGGGTGGTGAAAACAAATGAACATCGAACATCCGACATCGAACGCCGAATGAAAAAAGTCCGTCTCAAGAGAGCCAGATGGATAAAATCGCCCTTCTAAAAAACCCGGTCCAGGAATATGCCTGGGGGTCCAGGACAGCCATCCCATCACTGCTGGGTATGCTGGTCCCGTCTGAAAGGCCGGCTGCCGAACTCTGGCTGGGGGCCCATCCCAAGGCGCCGTCGCGCGTCATGATCGATGGCGTGTGGCAGTCGCTGGAGACGGTGATCGAAAGGGATCCGGTTTCGCTGTTGGGCAAAGACGTTGCCGAACGGTTTTCAAATAGGTTGCCGTTCCTGTTCAAGGTCCTTGCGGCCGATCGTCCGCTCTCTATTCAGGTCCACCCCGACCTCAAACAGGCCCGCGCCGGATTTGAAAGGGAGAACCGTCTCGGAATTGCCCTGGACGCGGCCCGGCGCAACTACCGGGATTCGAATCACAAACCTGAGATCCTGTGCGCGGTCACGCGGTTTGAGGCGCTCAAGGGATTTCGACCACCTGAAGACATACTGAGTCTTTTAGGCAGGGTTTGTGATGAAGACCTTTCCGATGAACTTGCGCTGTTGAGAAAAGAGCCTGACAGCATCGGTCTGAGACGCCTTTTGACCTCGCTCCTCTCTATGGATTCGTTCCGAAAAGGGTGTGTCCTTGAGCGGGCGGTGGAGGGTGCAAGTCAGTGTGCGGATATGGACCGGGCATTCTGGTGGGTGATGGAACTCAAGGGCAGCTATCCTGAAGACATCGGCGTCTTATCTCCCCTTTTTCTCAACCTGGTGACCCTGGATCCGGGGGAGGCCATCTACATTCCGGCGGGTCAACCCCATGTCTATCTGAAGGGAATGGGAATGGAACTGATGGCCAATTGCGACAACGTCGTGAGAGGGGGGCTCACCCTGAAACATATAGACGTCCCGGAACTGCTCAAGATCGTGGATTTCAGATCCATGCATCCTCAAAAACTTCAGCCGGAACCCGGACGACAACCGGCCGAGAGGATCTATGAGACGCCCGCAGCGGAGTTTCAATTAGCCGTGATTACGGTTTCCGACGGCATTTCTTTCCAGAGCGAAGGGAATCGAAGCGTCGATATCCTGATCTGTATGGAAGGATGCGCCCGGATCCAAGGCCTGAAAAACAGCGATTCCGAGAGCGTGGAGAAAGGCATGTCCGTGCTGGTTCCTGCCGCCGTCGGTACCTATGAGATCGTGGGGGAGGCAACCCTATACAAGGCCACAGTCGGCAGGCCTACCTGAAAACGGTCAATACCCCCTTTCAAAACCAACCGACTATTGAATCGATCTTTCGGCCGCGAACCGGCGATAGTCCGCGGCGACGATCTCCACGACGCGATTCGGAAAACTGACTGCTGCATGCTGCGGCGTGATCAAGAGGTTGGGCGCTTCCCAAAAATGGCCGAGGCGATGTTTGCACGGATTGCTGAGCTGAAGGCATCCCAAGTCAGGACCGATGAACAAATGCGAAGGACGGATGCAAAACTGGACCGTATTGGGCAACAGCTTGGGGACCTGGGACTGGGCCAGGGGGAGGTGGCAGATGAAGGCGGAGCGACCCTCCTGAACCGGGAGGGATTTGAGCCCAAGACGTTCAACTGATGTGCCGCGGTTTTCCACCCTGAACAAAGAACCCGACTCTGATTCTCCCCCCATACCTCCAGCAAGCCCTTCTCAAAACCTACCTTTTTAACCTCGACTTACCCTCCTTAGGGGTGTACGAGTAGCCTTCAGCAGAACATTTGCGCAATTTCTCTTCTTTAGACCCCTGGCCCTGGTCGATCTGAGGCGATGCCCTGAAGCGAATACCCCGCCGTGTCGGGAATCGCGAATAGCCCCTGATAATTCAATCAAATCCGTACCAGTGCAGGGCCGAGAGGGAAAGAGGATGCAAAATGGTCCATAGCCACCCCGAGACTCTGTTGCTCCATATAGATGGAGAACGGGGTTTTGTATTTTGTGGCCCCCGGAGACCTGTGCTGGCAATGACCCGCGTCCGGAGCGCAACCAAGGAATAGGCAACATGACCATCCTCACAACATCCAAAAGATTTGTCAGTTTTTCAAATGCTTGGCATGATCAATATGTCGGGTTCCCCTCAAGCAACTTCGGGTTTTTTTGCATTCGATATTACGTCCTAAATGCAAAGACTTTATGGCGATGCTATGCTGTCTCGCGGCGACACGACGAAACGAACGTTGCTTGGACTATTGGCTCAGAGATGATGCTGACGCCGAGGTCGTTGCACACAAGCTGACCTTGCCCCCTCTCGCTCCTGCCAAGCCGTGAGGTTCTTTCAAGACAGATGGAAAGCATCTCTTATACAGTGTTGATCCTTTTTTCCGGTGCCGCCGTTCTTGGGTTGGGCGGGTTCGGTGGAGCTCTTTTCGCCATGCCTCTTTTACTTCTTTTTGCTGACCCGAAATAGGCCGCGCCCGTCGTGGTCCTCTGTTACACGATCAACCGCATCCCAGCCCTTTTCGTATTGCGGAAGAACCTCATGTGGGATCATTCGATCCTGCTGATCGCGGCCGCAGCACCGGGCGCATTTCTCGGGACCTATTTTCTAAAGAGCCTGGAACCAGGAATCATCATGAAGATCCTTGGAACGCTGCTCGTCCTGTATTCTGTCTACAAGCTTTCGGCGCCGACAGTCAAGCTGCACTTTTCCACATTGTGGGCGATTCCTGCGGGATTTCTGAGTGGCCTTTTGGGGGGTGCTTTCGGAACGGACGGCCCGCCTGTGATCGTCTATGCGGCCCTAAAACCGTGGACGAAAGAACAGGTTATCGGGATGCTCCACAGTTTTTTTCTGTTCGCTAACCTTCTCGTCATAGGAAGCTACGGCTATCACGGTCTTCTGAATGCCCGTGTCCTGACAGCTTCGGCGATCTCGGCCCCATTCGCTATCGCAGGTTTTTTCTTGGGGCTGAAAATCAACCGCCATATTCGGCAGCGTCATTTTGAGATCGTACTCTCGTGTATGATCGGTATCATGGGTTTTTTTCTCTGGATGCGTTAGAGGCCTATATTTGAAATATGTCAGCGTTCCTACTGGTTATGGAAATATTCTATCGGGCTGCTATCGTCAACAATGGCAGAAGCATCTGACATAAAACAGACAAGGAAAAATCATGAAATGGTTGCCAGGGGCGGAAGCGGAGATCAAAAAGGCGCCCTTTTTTGTTCGGAAAAAGGCCCGGCATCGGGTGGAAGCCCACGTTGCGGCAGAGGGCCGGGACTTCGTGACCGTCGCAGATGTCCAGGCGGTCAAGAAACGCTTTCTGACCCGGATGGACGAGGAGGTGAAGGGTTTTCAGGTGGAGGCCTGCTTTGGATCACAGGGGTGCCCCAATCGGATTATTGAAGATGATCGTCTTATCCGGTCCATTGAAAGGATCTTTTCGGAAGCAAACCTGCGAGGCTTCCTGAAGCAGACGGTGAACGGTCCCTTGAAGTTCCACCATGAATTCCGCGTTGCCCTGGCCGACTGCCCGAACGCCTGCTCCCAGCCGCAGATCAAAGATATCGGAATCATCGGCGCGGCCACACCGGAGCGAACAGATGTGCCGTGCAGTGAATGCAGCGCCTGTCAGGAGGTGTGCCGGGAGGCGGCCGTGAGAGTCGATCCGGCGGAACGCGGGCCTTTGTTTGACCTGGAGCGATGCGTCCGATGCGGCCGGTGCATCGAGGTCTGCCCCACCGGCGCCATCGGCTGTGAAGAGCGGGGATATCGCCTGCTGATCGCTGGCAAACTGGGCCGCCATCCCAGACTGGCAACGGAGCTGCCCGGGCTTTACGATGCGGACCAGGTCCTTGAGGTGGTCAAATGGTGCGTCCGGTACTATAAACTGCACAGCCGGGGCGGCGAAAGATTCGCGGAGATAGTGGAAAAGGCTGGGCGAGATTTTTTTGACCTTCTGACAGCGGAGGCCTCAAAAGAGGGGATCCGCTTGTAAACCTGATGCCAATGGGTTCCGTCTTCCAGCTCGGTGCTTTGCCGCGAGAGCAGGCGGCTTGCCCTGCCTCGCGGCGTTATCAGCAATGGGTCATTTTTTGGGGAATACTTCCTCGGGTCTTTGGGTGCTGCCGGTGGCATTGGGATAATTCGGGTAGACGTAGGCCTTCTTCCCGGTCTTGAGGAGGTGGTCGGCCTCTTCATTAAATTCATTGAAGCGGCTTTTGACTTCGTAGAAGCCGTGCCACCAGGAATAGTCCGGGGCCATCATCATGGCGCCCATGCGGGCCCGCCGGCCCTCGTGGTGCCAGAGTTCGTAGAATTGGAGCTCCAGATGCTCGTCAAAATAGCGGCTCTTATCAAGAAGATTTTTGCCGTACAGGTCATCCAATTTGGCCCTGGCCGGTTTGTAGTAGACCTCATTATACTCCTCCACCGCCTTGTCGAACCCGGCGTAGAAATCCTCGACCCACGAGTTCCCGTGGCACTGGAGACAGACGGCCTTCATCTTATCCCGTTCCGCCTTCCAGTCCGTATTGGCGGGAAAGGCCTGGAAATCCTGGGGCCGAACGGTCAGGGGGGCCTGGGTCTCCCACGACAGCCGCTCCGTGACGTCATGGCTGGTCAGGACCTTGCCGCTCCCGGACATGTGGCAGGCCGCGCAGGTGGGGGCACGATAATCCACGCCCGCGGTCCAGGTCCCTCCGGCCGCGTTGAAATTGGTCTCATTTTTATAGGCGTGGTAAAGGGTTCCGTGTTTGGACTCCTCATAGATCTCGATCTGCGGGTGGTCCGGACCCAGATGACACTGGTCGCAGGCCTCGGGCATGCGGGCCTCACCCGCCCAGAATCGGTGACGGGTATGGCAGGAGGTGCACGACCCTTTGCTCCCGTCCGGGTTGATCCGGCCCACGCCCACGTTGGGCCAGGTCTTTGGGTCGATGTTGCCCTTGTCGTCGATCTTGATCACCGTGCCGTGGCAGGTGAAACAACCGGTCTTCCGCTCATTGTCCGAATTCATGCCGTCCTTAAGCCAGGAATCGATCTTCCAGATGATCTCGATGGTGTTGGCGTGCTTGGACCGGCTGTACTGGGTCACTTCGTCGGGATGGCAGCGGGAGCAGTCCTTTGGGGTGACAATGGACGCAACAGGCACCTTGTATTTCTCTTCGCCATAGGGGAGATCGGATCGGCTGTAATACTGATCGTGTCCCCTGGCCATGTCCTCATCCCCGGGCTGAACCAGATGGCAGTCCAGACAGGTGATATTGGCGTTGGCATGGCGGCTCCTGGCCCAGTCCGCAAATATGCCCGGCGTGGTGGCCCGGTGGCATTCGATGCAGGCCACGGCCTCCGGGGGAATGCTCCGCTCGATGCGATACTCCTTGACCTTGGCAAAATTGGCCTGTTGGGCCGAGGCCGCTGCGGGAAGGGCCAGAACCCCGATCGCAACATACCAAACGGTCTTTCCCAAAAAAGAGATCCTGTCCATGGCGCGCCCTCCTGTTGATGGTCTGGTTACATCCATTTTCCGGGCCTATGTGCCGAGCCCTTGTACACGCAAACCTTTGGCCTGATAAGGAGGCCGTCGGAACTGCCGGTACATGACTGCTGTCTTGTCATCGTGGACCAGATCATAATGACAGTCCACGCATTTTTTTTCATAACCCTGCCGGGCGTACAAAACAGACCGGTGGGCCAGCATGCCGCCCCGCCTGTTGGGCATGTCCAGGAGATTGCGATGGCATTTCAGGCATTGATCATTGTCAAAAGCGACATACGCCGATTCCCTGGTCTTTGCGCGGTCATATGGCTCGCCCACAAAGTGAATCACCACATCCTTCATCCCGTGGTAGGTCTTGGCAAAGAAGAAGTCGAACATGTGTTGGGGGGCCGGGAGGTGACAGTCCATGCAGTCCGCCATAACCCCCGCAGCGTTGTTGGCATGGGTGGAGGCCCGCCAGGCCCGGACTGCCGGCTTGATCTCGTGACAGAGGGCGCAGAATTCGGGGGTGGATGTCCTGACCATGGTATAATAGCTGATACTGAACAGGGGAAACGCGACCAGGATCCCGATAGAGATCAGAAGCATGGTTTTGATGAGCCTTACGGGAATGGATCTTTTTCGCTTCGAGGTCTTTTGGGACGCTTTCATAGGCCCTCCTCTTTAGCGGTTCTGGTCGGCCGATCCATCGGCAAAGGATTGTGGACGGGATGTCACCAGCAGTTTTTGATGATTATGCCGTGTTCCTCCTGTTTGGTCAAGTTTAATCGACGATGGAATAGAGCACGTTTTGCCAGACAGTTCGTTGGTACATGGTCGAGGTTTTACCGTCTTGTGGCAAAATTTCAACCAGAAGATCTTTTTGCAATGTTGCGTTGCCCGCTCAGCATGTCAGAGCAGGCTTTGACATAAGGCATCCAAAGGCGTATAAAAAGGATTATTTTGAATCGCCAGAATGGGTCATGTGGGCAGGCATCCCTTTTTTCAACCCTCATTCACGGAGGAGGCAGGCTATGAAACGGCGCAGGTATTTCGGGTGGACGGTTTTAGGGGTTTTCTGGGCAATCTCAATCTCCGGTGGGGCCATGGCGGCGGAGGGCGATAAAGATCCCTGTATCGCCTGCCACCAGAAGGTATCTCCCGGACAGGTGGCCGACTGGCAGGCCAGCCAACACAGCAAAGAGGATGTGGGATGTATCGCGTGCCATGGGGAAAAGCACACCACCGCAGAGGATTATAAACTGGCGGTGCTTCCTGACGAGAAGCTGTGCGCCGAGTGTCATGAGGACCAGTTCAACCAGTTCATCAAGGGAAAGCACAATCTGGGCTGGTCGTCCCTGCTGGCCCTGCCCGTCTCCCACCTGGAACCGAATGAGCTGATCGAAGGGGGCCGGGGATGCGGCGGGTGCCACAACATGGGGGTCAAGAGCGAGGCCCAAAAGCAGGAGCAGGCGAAACTGGGCTATCGATATCAAAACAATTCGTGTGACGAATGCCATACCCGCCATGCCTTTTCCAAAAAAGAGGCCTTGAATCCGAGGGCCTGTCAGCAGTGTCACATGGGGTTTGACCATCCCCAGTGGGAGATGTGGAGCAGCTCCAAACACGGGGCCCGGGCCCTGATCAAAGAGGTGGGCGATCTTCCCGAGGGCGCCAATGCGCCTACATGTCAGACCTGCCATATGGCGGACGGAAGCCACAACAACCACACGGCCTGGGGGTTTCTGGCAGTGCGGCTCCCCCTGCCGGAAGACCCGCAGTGGAAGCAGGACCGGATTACCATCCTCAAGGCCCTGAGCGTGCTCCATCCCGAGACCGGGGAACCCACCGCCCTGCTGGAGGCGGTGAAGGCCCTGGATCTGGCCCGGCTGACCCAGGAGGCCTGGCAGGCCGAGCGGGATAAGATGCTCAAGACCTGCGCCCAGTGCCATGCCAGGTCTTACGCACAAAAGCAGTTGCAGATGGGGGACGACATGCTGCGACAGGCCGATCGACTCATGGCCCAGGCCATCGAGATCGTGGCCGGGCTCTACCGGGAAGGCATTATCCAGAAACCCGCAGGCTATCCATACAATTATCCCAATCTCCTTTTCTTCATGCGGACCGGGGGGGGCGATCTCGGCAAGCTCTCACACATCGACCAAATCCTCTTGAAGATGTACCTCAAGCACCGGATGCGCACCTTCCAGGGCTTCTTTCATATCAACCCGGACTATGCCTACTGGTACGGCTGGGCCGGGATGGTGGAGGACCTGGGCCACATACAGGAGTCTGCCAGGCTCATGCGGGCGACCCACGCCAAGAAATGATAACGAGGGGTTAAAGGCCTTTTATGGGAGACTTGACAACCAAGAATGGGCGTAATATTTATCGCGTGATGGGGACCGGCCTGAAGAGGATGCAGCATGGGCAGATTTGTAAAGTGATATGCGGTATCCCTCGAAGAGGTCGTTTTCCGCCTGTGTGGAGTGCCGCTTCACCCATCCAGGCGACTATGGGCTGACAAGGGTCCTTTCCATCTGGTCGATAAACGCAAAAATGTCCGGATTCCCAGAAAAACCTTCGACGTGATCATCGCCGATGTGAAGATGATGCGGCGCATAAGTGAGGTCTTTGTGGTGGGGTGCGTTGTCCAGACGCCTGACGGTTTTTCCATGCGCGTCCTGCCAATGA
>Ga0209164_1002109_pt1 | contig 22438 bp, 23 predicted proteins | sample MTBNYHSulfiMetaG_FD_187458 | JGI IMG/M metagenome (GOLD analysis project Ga0209164, IMG submission 187458) | Enrichment culture microbial communities from rom New York Harbor, USA that are MTBE-degrading - MTBE-NYH (New York Harbor Sulfidogenic)... | ecosystem: Environmental > Aquatic > Marine >... | reverse complement strand
GGCAATGAGATCAAGATCGATGGTGTGGAGCATCTTATCATGCGGGAAGACGATATCCTGGGTATCGTGGAATAGCTCTGGAGGAGGGTGTTGAACCATGAGTGCAAAAGAGATCAAATACAGTGAAGTGGCAAGAGAAAAGATGATGAAAGGCGTTGACATCCTGGCCAACGCCGTAAAGCTGACGCTGGGCCCCAAGGGCCGCAACGTCCTTATCGAGAAGTCGTGGGGATCTCCCAAATCCACAAAAGACGGGGTGACAGTGGCCAAGGAGATCGAACTGGAAGACAAGTTTGAAAATATGGGGGCCCAGATGGTGAAGGAAGTGGCCTCCAAAACCTCGGACGTGGCAGGGGACGGCACCACCACCGCGACCATCCTGGCCCAGGCCATTTACAGGGAGGGTTCCAAATTGGTGGCTGCAGGAACCAATCCCATGGCCGTCAAGCGGGGCATAGACAAGGCCGTGGATGTGGTGATTGCGGAACTGAGAAAGATCTCCAGCCCCACCAAAGACAAGAAGGAAATCTCTCAGGTCGGCACTATTTCGGCCAACAACGACAGGGCCATCGGCGAGGTGATCGCTGAGGCCATGGAAAAGGTGGGCAAAGAAGGCGTTATCACGGTTGAAGAGGCCAAGGGTATGGAGACCTCTCTCGATATCGTGGAAGGGATGCAGTTTGACCGGGGGTATCTGTCTCCATACTTTGTCACCAACGCGGAAAAGATGGAGGCCCATCTGGAAGATCCATACATCCTGCTCAACGAAAAGAAGATCAGCAGCATGAAAGACCTGATCCCCATCCTCGAGCAGATTGCCAAGATGGGAAAACCCCTCCTGATTATTGCGGAAGACATTGAGGGAGAGGCCCTGGCTACCCTGGTGGTCAACCGGCTTCGCGGAACCCTTCAGTGCGTGGCGGTGAAGGCCCCCGGTTTCGGCGACCGACGCAAAGCCATGCTGGAGGATATGGCGGTCCTGACCGGCGGCCAGGTGATCAGTGAAGACCTGGGAATAAAGCTTGAGAATATCACCCTCAACGATTTGGGGGGCGCCAAGCGCATCACCGTGGACAAGGACAACACTACCATCGTGGATGGGAAAGGAACCCGTGCCGCACTGGAGGGCCGCGTCAAGCAGATCCGGGCCCAGATCGAAGAAACGACCAGTGATTATGACCGGGAAAAGCTGCAGGAGCGCCTGGCCAAACTTATCGGCGGCGTGGCGGTCATCAACGTGGGCGCAGCCACCGAGATCGAGATGAAGGAAAAGAAGGACCGGGTTGAAGACGCACTGAACGCCACCCGGGCGGCAGTGGAAGAGGGAATTGTTGCAGGAGGCGGAGTGGCCTATCTCCGCTGTCTCAAGGCCCTGGAAAAGATGGAACTCCCCGGCGAGGCCCAGATGGGCATCAACCTCATCAAACGGGCGCTTGAAGAGCCTGTGCGGCAGATTGCCAACAATGCCGGATTCGAGGGGTCCGTGGTCGTGCAGAAGGTAAAGGACGGCAAAGGAAATTTCGGTTTCAATGCAGAAACCGGTGAATACGAAGACCTCATGAAGGCGGGAATCATCGATCCTACCAAGGTGACCCGCTTCGCCCTCCAGAATGCGGCCTCTGTGGCCGGCCTCCTGATGACCACCGAGGCCATGGTCGCCGAAAAGCCGAAAAAGAAATCCCCGGCCCCGGCCATGCCGCCCGAGGACATGTACTAACAGACGGTTTTCTCCTTCGGGCCCCGCGATCAGGGGCTCGAAGGACCGCCTGAAGCATTCTGAAATGCGCTAAATCCTCACTTTTCAATTCAAAAAACACCCCGTCCTATGGTTCCACCGGCTTCACATTCCATATATCCGCCGCATATTCCCGAATGGTGCGGTCGCTTGAGAAATAGCCCATTTTAGCCACATTATAGATCGACTTGAGGGTCCATTCGGCTGGATGGCAATAGCAGGCATCCACACGTTCCTGGCAGGCCATGTACGCGCTGAAATCCGCCATGAGCATGTAGGGATCTCCTTTGCGCAGGAGGGAATCGAATATCGGGGCGAACCGTCCGGGATCATCGGGCGAAAAAAATCCGCCGTGAATAGCGTCCAGAACCCCTCTCAGCTCCGGGTTTCCGTTGTATATTTCCCATGGCGTGTACCCCCTCCTCTTTCGCTCCGCCACTTCCCTGTCGTTCAAACCAAAGATGAAGATATTTTCTTCGCCCACGGCATCCTTTATCTCGATATTGGCGCCGTCCAGGGTGCCGATGGTCAGGGCCCCATTGAGGGCGAATTTCATATTGCCCGTTCCCGATGCCTCCATGCCGGCAGTGGATATCTGCTCGGAAAGTTCGCTTGCCGGAAAGATCCGCTCCGCCATGGAAACCCCGTAGTTGGGCATGAAGATGAGCTTCAAAAGCCCGCTGGTTTCGGGATCGCTATTGATTATTTTCCCCACATCGTTGATCAGCTTGATAATCAGCTTGGCCATGACGTAACCGGGCGCAGCCTTGCCCCCGATCATCACGGTGCGACCCACCCAGTCGCCACGGGGATTGGATTTGATGCGGAAGTAGCGGGCCGCCACTCCCAGCACATTCAGTAACTGGCGCTTATATTCGTGAATCCGCTTGACCTGAACATCGAACATATTGGTAGAATCAATCTCGATGCCAAGTCTCTCCTCGATCTCGTGGGCAAGTACCATCTTGTTCATCTCCTTGACCGCACGCCAGTCATCTTGGAACCCTTTGTCCCCAGCCTTTTCAAGCAGCCTCTCCAGGGCATCCAGGTTCGTGACCCATTCATCGCCGATGGTATCGGAAATCAGCCGGGAAAGCGCCGGGTTGGCCTGTCTCAGCCAGCGTCTTTGGGTAACGCCGTTGGTCTTGTTGTTGAATTTGTTGGGCCATAGCCGGTTAAAATCGGCCATGAGGGATGTCTTCAAGAGCCGGGTGTGCAGGACGGCTACACCATTGACCGAATGGCTGCCGACAACGGCCAGATGGGCCATGCGAACCCTCCTGGGGAACCCTTCCTGAATAATGGAAAGACGGGATGCCATCTCCCCGTCATGGGGGAAAGCGGCTGAAACCTCCATCATGAAGCGGCGATTGATTTCATAGATGATCTCCATGTGCCTCGGCAGCAGCCATTCCAGGAGGGCGACTTCCCAGGTCTCCAGGGCTTCGGGGAGCAGGGTGTGATTCGTGTACGCAAACGTCCGCGTGGTGATGTCCCATGCCGCCTCCCATGCCAGGGAATGCCTGTCAACCAGGAGGTGCATCATCTCGGGGATCGCAATGCCAGGATGGGTGTCATTCAACTGGATGGCCACCCGGTCAGGGATGAGCGCAAGATCATGGTGATCGTGGAGATAATTGTCGATGATTTCCTGGAGAGACGCCGATGCAAAAAAGTACTCCTGCTTCAGGCGGAGTTCCTTGCCGGCCATGATAGTGTCGTTGGGATAGAGGACCTTGGATATATTCTCACTGGCCGTTTGCTGTTCCACGGCCTTCAGATAATCACCGTCATTGAAGTACTCGAGATTGAATTCCTCTCCGGCCCTGACCGACCACAAGGTGAGCAGATTGACGGTCTCCGTGTGGTATCCGGGGACGGGGATCTCATGGGGAAGGGCAAAAACATCATCCGTCTCGATCCAGTCGACCCGGTACTGACCCATTTCATCCACATAGGAACGCGTACGCCCATGGTATCTGACCCGCTGCATTCTTTCAACACGGGGGGTCTCCCAGGGATTGCCCCTAAACAGCCAGTAATCCGGCTTTTCCACCTGGCGCCCATCCTCTATCAGTTGATTGAAAATCCCGTACTCATACCGAATCCCATAGCCCTTGGCCGGAATATTGAGCGTGGCCATGGAATCAAGAAAGCAGGCTGCCAGTCTTCCCAGGCCCCCGTTGCCGAGTCCTGCATCATGTTCCGCCTCATAGACATCTTCCAGGACCATGCCCAGTTCGCGAATCGCCTCCCTCGCCTCCTCCTCCATATCCAGGTTTAGGATCGCGTTTTGAAGGGTCCTTCCCATCAGAAACTCGAGGGAGAGATAGTAAACCCGTTTAACATCGACCTCGCTGTATCGCTTCTCTGTCTCTAACCAGCGATCCATGAGGCGTGTACGCACGGCAATGGCGATGCTCTGGTACTTGTTATAGAAACTCGCATTGTCGATCTCCCGTCCGATGGCAAATCGCATGGCCGCAAGACAGGCCTCTCCCAATGTGCTTTTCCTCGATGTCTCTATCTCATCTTTCTTACGAGCCATCTCTTATGCCCTCCATGAGGAATCTCGTCGAAGCCTCTTCTCTTCCATTAATTGACTTAGGTGCTTCGCCCTAATTGGCATGGTGGAATGATGGAACACCGGAATAATGCGTTTATCGGAATGGAAACAGTCAAGGCAGAAACTTCTGGGCTGGTGAGCTGGAAGAAAGATCACAAATCAGCAACCAGAAAAAAGAGGTCGCCAATGGGTACTGACAATGACCGGCCGTGCATAAGGGCCGGCAATGGTCACGGACCCCGCATTGCCCAAGACCGTGCCCATGAGATCTGCGATCAGGCAGAAAGGATCACGGCCTGAATCAAAAACGAGAGGATACGAGCGCCCTTGGCATCTCCGCGTGAACAGCCCCTCAAACCGCTATTCACTCATCCTCATCATAAAAGGCATGCCTTTTGCGCCGGAGCACTCGCCTTTTCCTGTCATCCTTGACCCACTTTTCGTTCTCCTCGATACTTTTTGCCTTCTTTTTCCTGCATTCCGGGCAACGTCTCGGGCTGGCAAAATCCATGGCGAGAAAACGCGCCTGTTCCGCCGAACTAAAGACAAACGATTTTCCACACTGGATACATACAAGGATCTTATCTTCCATGGCAAACAAAAGTTAGGCTGGTGTTGGATGCAAACAAAAGGAGGTGTAAAAGGCCTTCAGGCCGCCCCGTTCCCCTTTCGACCCCAATCCATTAGGAAATACAAAATGGCGCGCCCGGCGGGTCTCGCATCCGTGACTCTCGGCCTGGACGCCTGGCACGCTGTCCATCTCAGCTACGGGCACCATCTGGAATTGGATTCTCTATCAAGACAACACCCTCTTGTCAACAGGATTTCATGGATATCAACCACTCCCATTGGGAAATAGCCCTGGTATCAACATGCTGCGTGAGTCGCATCCTGCCACGAGGTTTCGCGGCTGAGACGTCGTTCCCACGGGGTAAATTCTCCATAATGAGAATGGCTGCTTTTTTTTAGAATTGGCTTGACATGCAGACAAAATAGCATTAAATAGGCTTTTCAAATTTTTTGAAAGACAGGATGCAAATTCTGAAGATATCTGCTATCAAGCAATTTCTTTTGTTTTGCATTCAGGGGTATGTTCCCCTAAAAATGGCTTGGGGCGCTTTCAGTTGAACAACTGAAGGGTTATGCGGGAGTGGGGAGTATCTTTTTCCACTCAGTGAAACCCTTGGTGAGCCGTAAATGCCTTTTGGCGATCGCCAACGCGACCCCATAAAGATGTTGAAACTACACCACTAAGGAGGATTTATGCAAAATGAACCGGACAATATACGGATACGGCCCCCACTTGATGCTGGATCTGGGTGAGTGCAACCCTGACATCCTAAATGACCTTGATGCCTGCTTTAACCTGTTGAACGATCTCCCAGAAAAGATAGGCATGACAAAGATAACCCAGCCATATGTCTTCAGGTACAACGCGCGCATACCGGAAGACGCCGGAATCACCGGCGTTACCATCATCGCCGAAAGTCACATTTCCCTTCACACCTATCCTTATAAGAATTTCGTATTTGTCGATTTATTTTCGTGCAAGCCCTTTGACGTCGAAGGCGCCAAGGACCATATCATACGATTCTTTCAATCGAAGTCCCCGTCGGTGTATACATATGAACGGGGCCAACAGTTTCCCGTAACCTATCAACAGGCAGCCTGATCGCTTCCCATGCTATCGGTCATGAACCCTGGCGCCTTTGGAGCGCTGGATGATGATTTTTGCCGTTATGAGACCGCGTCTATCGCGGTTCTGCCTATTCCCTATGACGGCACCTCCACCTGGATGAAGGGTGCAGATATCGGGCCAAAGGCCATGATAGACGCCTCTGCTCATATGGAGTTATATGATATCGAGACAGATTCAGAGGTCTTCAGGCGCGGGATCGTGACCATGGCGCACGTCGATTGTCCGGATGACCCGGAGGAGATGACAGGGGCTGTTTATGGACGTGCCAGAAGGCTTCTGGGAGACCGTAAATTCGTGGTAGGCGTCGGAGGGGAGCATTCGGTGTCAGTGGGTCTGGTTCGCGCAGCAGCGGAGAGTTTCCCCGACCTTTCGGTCCTGCAATTCGATGCCCACTGCGATACGCGGGAGGCGTACGAGGGGAGCCGGTTCAATCATGCATGCGTTATGGCCAGGATCGGTGAAATATGCCCTTATGTTCAGGCCGGGATTCGAAGCATGGATGTCTCCGAATGCGCCGGGCTGAATCGGGAACGCACTTTTTTTGCCCATGAGATCGCTGCCGGCATTCATATAGTTCCAAGAATGCTGAAGGCCCTGACGCAGAATGTGTATATCACCATTGATCTGGATGTCCTTGATCCCTCCATCATGCCCTCTACCGGAACCCCGGAGCCCGGAGGTCTCGACTGGTACACCCTGCTCAACCTGCTATCGCCGGTTATAACTGAAAAAAACGTGGTGGGGATGGATGTGACGGAACTGCTGCCGCACCCCGATAACAAGGCCCCCGATTTATTGACTGCAAAATTGATATATCGTACCCTGAGCATGATCTTTGAAAGGTGAGCGTTCAGCTTTTCAGGGCCTATCGCTGACGCCTGACGCGTGATCCCCTATCCCTGTCGAAAACTCACGGGTTGAGGGCCGCTTCACCGATCTGTCGGGTCTCCATTCATTTCCTGCGGGAGCAGTCGCCATGAAAGGCTTTTACCATCAAATTCTGAAACTCGATCTCACCTGTCACGGCCAACAGATTGAGCCCATTTCCGATGATATCCTTGAAAGGTTTTTAGGGGGAAAGGGCCTCGCCACCCATCTCCTTATGGAGAACAACCCGACAGGTGTGGATCCAATGAGCCCTGAAAATCATTTGGTGCTGGCCACGGGTCCGGTATCCGGGACACCCGTATGGGGGTCCTGCAGGTACGGAGTTTACACCAGATCTCCCCAGACCGGGCTTTACTCGGAATCCTATTCAGGAGGCACTGTGGGGGATTACCTGTCCAAGACCGGGTTTGATGCGGTCGTGCTCCACGGTGCATCGAAAGATCCCTGCTGGATCGAGGTCTCGGATCACGGCACATTTTTCCATGATGCCGAAGATCTCCGGGGGCTTGATACCTTTGAGACCGAAGACCGGATCAAGGCCTGGATACGGAAGAATCGCCCCGATGCACCGAAATGCGGGGTTGTTTGTATAGGACCGGCAGGAGAGAACGGGGTACGGTTTTCAGTGATCGAAAACGACTACTGGCGCAGCGCCGGCCGCACAGGCGTCGGTGCTGTCATCGGGTCCAAAAAGATCAAGGGCATCGCCTTTTGGGGAAGCCAAAGGAAAGAAGCGGCAGATCCGGAATGGGTCAAGAGATATGCGAAGGATCTCAGCCGCCAGGCGAAAGAGGACCCGGGAGTCCTGGCCTACAAGAGTAAGGGGACGCCCATGATGGTGGACACCATGAGCCGTGTGGGGAGCTTTCCGACCCGTTACTGGCACAAGGGAGAGGCCGCCCACAGGGAAAGGATTAACGCCGATGCCCTTCACCAGCGTCTTCATGTGACCCCTAACGCATGCCTCAAATGCCTTATTGCCTGCGGTAGGCTCTCGGTGGTCAAAGAGGGGCGTCATCAGGGCCTCAAAATCGAAGGTCCGGAATATGAAACCATCTATGCCTTCGGCGGCCTCTGCGAGGTCGATACGATCGAGGAGATCGCCTATCTCAATGACATCTGCGACCGTCTGGGAATGGATACCATCAGCGCAGGCAACTTGACGGCCTTTGCCATCGAGGCGGCGCGGCAGGGTCGGATCGACTGCGACATAGACTACAATGAACCGGATAAGATCGCCCGGCTCCTGAAGGACATGGCCTACCGGCGGGGAATCGGCGACGTCCTTTCACAAGGGATAAAGGTCGCGGCAAGGGAATGGAATATGGAGGATCAGGCGATCCACGTCAAGGGGATGGAACCCCCGGGCTATGACCCCCGGGTCCTCAAAGGGATGGGGCTTGCCTACGGCAGTTCTCCCCGGGGGGCCTGCCATCTGCGAGCCACTTTTTATAAGCCGGAACTCTCCGGGATCATCGAGCCGGATGGGATCGAAGGAAAGGCCGCGCTCTTTGCTGAATGGGAAGACCGGCTGATCATCATGGACACCCTGATCGTCTGCCGGTTCTATCGCGATCTCTATCCCTGGAAGGAATTATCCAACCTCATCCGGGCGGTCACCGGTCTTGATCTGAACGTGGAGAAAATGAGACGCATCGCCCAAGACATCAGCAGCGCGACCCGGCGTTTCAACATACGGGAGGGGCTCACGCCCGAAGGGGACAGGCTTCCCAGGCGATTTCACATGGAGGTCCTCCCGGAAACGCAGAAGGTCATCACCGAGGAGGAGATGGACCGGCTCCTGAGGGATTACTACAGGGCGAGGGGATGGAATGAGGACGGGGTCCCCCCTGAGACGAAGGATCGTCCCTGAGGGGTTGTCACCGGATCGTTTTCTGATAAATACGGATCTACCTAACGCGCGCGGGCCTTGATGATCATTCTCTCGACCCAATCCCGTGCATCTTCAAGATCGGCCTCATCCGGGTGACCCGCAGCGCTTTGCGCCTCTTCGGCCCAGGCTCGATGCTCAAGCTTTTCAATGAGGGCGTCGATAATCTTCTGCTTCACCTTCCCGCGGCAGCCGAATGTCCCTAAAATTACTGCATTCTTCGCCATGTTTAAGGCATGATAAAAAGCGGTTACCGCCAGTTCTCCACCTCTCATGGATCCGTGCGTCGCGAAGTAAGCTACCTTCTGTCCCTCAGGTATTTTCTTTACAAAGGCCTCAACCTTGCCCGGCACATTGTGGGAATGGACCGGAAATCCAATAAAAATGACGTCATAACCGTTAACCCCGGTCACCTCTTGAATGGGCAGGATCTCCTTTTTAGAAGACTCGACCGCTTCAAAAACGGCCTTTGCCAGTTTTTCAGTATTTCCTGTTTCCGAAAAATACGCGACCAATACCTTCATAGGGCCCCTCCAGGATTGAGAATCTAAAAAAAATACGCAGCCATCCATCTGCCATCGCAATGAAAACACTCCGGCCGCAACAGCGCTGACCGGGAATCATCCGGCCTGCCCACTCAACCCCTTTATCAGCACAACTCGTCTCTCAGGCAAACCGATCGTTTGCGTCAGTGGCAGGGCATGGGCCCGGAATCCTCTTTTCAGGGAGGGACTATAGGGAAATATGACTTTTGAGTCAAGGAAAAAGGACCCATGCCCCATGAAAAGAAACCTATAGACTGCCGGAGGACTCTTTTCACGCATGAGGTTCCGCCTCATACGAATGATTGCAGAATCAGACTGATAGCGATAAATGCAAATGGAAAGAGCTTTTGGTAAGGCCCGCGCCGGATTACGCAGCCTTTCGACGCCTGGAAGACCGCTCTTTAGGGTATTGCCAGTAGACATGATCCAGGGCCGCTTTGAGTGCGACATTGATGGGGAGCAGACGGAACCCCTTTGCTGGATCTATAGATGCTACCTGATGAAAGCAATCCTGATACACCGGCGGATCCATGAGGCGAGCATCCGGAAGGCTCCACGAAATCGGATTTTCTAAGGACTTCTCCCTCATAGTCTTGCAGAGGCGCAGCTCTGGATGGCCGGCTTTGTTTCTCCGCGCTGCGTATCCGAACAACCGACAGACCAGAGGCCGGAACGAATAGTACCTACACCTCCCGATACCCACAGTGCCTTCATCAGGAGCAAAGAGGACGCACCGAAAATCGCCTTCACCTTGCCGGGTCTCAACCGCCAGACAGACACGTTCCGCCTCTCCGCGCCGAAAGATCCGCCAGGCAAGGGGGAGACATTCCAAAACGCTTGCCTCCACCTGATGACTCTCGCAGCATATCCCGCACTGAGGGGGACAACGCAACCCGGTTCGGACTCTGAATACCTTGATCTTATGGTCCAGTGCGTGATATCGCTGAAGGACCTCACCAATTACGTTCGTGGTACCCATTTCATTCAGCCGTTGTTGAATCTGCCATTTCATTGGCAGTCAGATAAAGTTAGCCGTATCACCCTTTATACCAACCCATGGTGTACAGATACGATAACACCCTGTATCGCGTGAAATAAGGCTTCCCGATCAGCGCAAGTTACGGGGCCGGAGCGAACCGCTACGCCTTACTCCGTGGAGGACTTGGCTATGGACCGCCTCGCCGCCTCTGAATGCCCTGTTGACAATCGCGTGCAACCCGTTTACTCTCAAATGGGAATGATTATTGTTATAAATAATGATCATTGAATATGCGATGCCTAAAAACGAATCATGCCTGGAGGAAGCGGAGCAGCGATGATGTTATCTGTCTATATCCCACGAGACGATACCAAGAACTCGCTTTTTCAGAAGTGGCGTATAGAAGAAACCGTCTTGGGAGTCAAGAAAAATAAGATTGTCCCGCCTTGAGGGAAACATAAAGCCACTTTCGCTTACAGAAGAGACCGGGAGCCACACCATGACTGAGACACCTGTAATGGAGATCTTTTCCGACTACATCTGACCCTGGTGCTATTTCATCACGGGCCGTGTTGATCGACTGAGAAAACGCTATTCGTTTGACATTCGGTGGGCAGCCTTCCCGCTTCATCCGAACACTCCTTTAGAAGGTCTGACGCTGGAAAAGCTCTTTGAAGGGCGCGGGATCAATATCCCTGAGACAATGGATTGGCTGAGACGGGTGGCTCGTGAAGAAGGCCTGCCGTTCGGCCGGAGGGCGAAAACATACAACAGCCGTCTGGCACAGGAACTGGGGAAATGGGCCGAATCAGAGGGCAGGGGAGCGTCTTTTCACGAAGCCGCCTTCTATGCCTATTTTGCCGACGGAATCAATATTGCCCGCATTCCGAATCTGGTCAACCTGGCCGTCAAGGTCGGTCTTTCAGGCCAGGAGGCGCAAGTGGTTCTGGAAGATAGACGCTTTAAAGACCCGGTGGATTCGGACTGGGCACGCTCCCGTGAAATGGGCGTGATCGCTGTCCCGACATTCATGATAAACAGTAGAAGGCTGGTAGGCGCACAATCCTACGATACCTTAGAACGCTTCCTTATACAAAACAATGTGACGGGGCGTCCATCAGATGGTTAGCTTGCCTGCGGTGCATGGGGATCCAGACGATATGGTATTTGCATTTCCATCTTGTGTGGCTTGAATTGGGTTCATCGGTCATGAAGGCTCCCTCTTTGTGACTGTGACCGGTTCACGTCGGGGGGACTTTTGTTTTCTCCCGTGAATGCCGAACGCTGATGAGTCGCCCGGCATAGCCTGGGGCTTACCTGAAGGAAATGACAAGGGGCATGCTATGACCCATCCTCTGCGACGATTCCCTGTTTTTCCAGTCTGTACCGCAATGATCGCAGGGTAATGCCCAGGAGTTCCGATGCATGCTGCTTGGACCCGTGGGCCATCTCCAGGGCCTGGGTGAGAAACTCCCTTTCGACTCCGGCCATGACCTCATCCAACTGGATCCCTTCCGGCCCCAGGTCAGCCTTTCGTCTCCTCTTTTCCTCAACACCCCTTCTAAAGGTGGAAAGGGTAAGGCTCTCGGGCAAGACAATATTGGAGGTCTCCAGGGCCACGCTTCGTTCCACGATATTTTCCAACTCCCGGACATTGCCCGGAAATGGGTAATGGCTGAGGATATCCATCGCATAGGTGGAAATTTTCCTGATGTCTTTTCCCATCTCTGCGGAAAATTTTTCAAGAAAATACTGGGCCAGCAACAGGAGATCCCCCTCCCTCTCCCTCAGGGGAGGTATGGCAATGGGGATGACATTCAGCCTGAAATAGAGATCTTCCCTGAAGTTATTACGGATGACCTCCTGTTCAAGATCCTTGTTGGTAGCGGAAATAAAACGCACATCCACCCTCTTCACGTCAATGCCGCCCACCGCGGTAAAGGTCCGTTCCTGAATCACCCTCAAAAGCTTGACCTGGATCACTGGCGAGAGCTCGCCCACCTCATCGAGAAAAACCGTGCCCCCGTCCGCCACATCGAAGAGGCCTTCCTTATCGGCGACCGCCCCGGTGAAGGCCCCTTTCCTGTAACCAAAGAGCTCGCTCTCTATCAGGGTTTCAGGCATCCCGGCGCAATTGATGACCACAATCGGTTTATCCCGGCGCTCGCTCAGGTGGTGTATCGCCTTGGCGACCAGTTCTTTTCCGGTGCCGCTTTCTCCTGTAATAAGGACATTGGTCTTTGTCCGTGAGACCCGCTGTATCAGGTCATACACCCTTTTCATCTGCGGGCTTTCCCCGAGCAGGGAATCAAAATGGAAACGGCTTGTCGATCCCTTGTCCTCTTGTCCAGGCGCGGCCCTCGATCTCAAAGCATCTTTGACAACCCGCTTTAGGTCGTTCACCTTGAATGGTTTGGGAATATAGTCGTAGGCGCCCTCTTTCATCGCCTCCACAGCGGTCTCAGGCGTGGCAAAGGCTGAAATCAGAACAACCATGGCCTCGGGGCTCCGATCCTTGACCTTTTTTAGAACCCCAATCCCATTGAGATTCCTCATCCGAATATCACTGATCACCAAGTCAAAGGTCTCCTTCTCCAGGATGCTGCAAGCATGTTCCCCGTCTTCCGCCGCAATCACCTGGTAGCCTTCCTTGGTCAGCATGATCTCTAGGAATTCCCTCATGCTTTCCTGATCATCGACCACCAGTATCCTATTTCTTCTCCCAGACAACCTTTCCTCCAACCATGGTCAACTCGGCGATCCCTTGCAACACCTGCCCTATAAAGGGGGAGTTTTTGCTCTTGGAAAGAATCCGGTCCGCCTCGAACGAATATTTATAATCCGGGTCGATAACCGCCAGGTCGGCATTCCCCCCTTCCATGAGACGCCCGCCCGGAATCCCGAGAATCGTTGCCCCGGCCCACGAAAGCTTACCGATGGCATCGGCCAGACCGATCACACCGTCCCGGACCAACTGGAGCGTGAGGGGAAGGGCGGTTTGGAGCCCGATCATTCCAAAGGCGGCTCTGTCAAACTCCAGTTCCTTCTCCAAGGAGCTGTGCGGTGCATGGTCCGTGGCGATGGCGTCGATAACGCCCTCTCTCAGACCGGTCTTGATCGCCCCCACATCTTCCGGGGTCCTGAGCGGAGGATTCACCTTAGCAAGGGTATCGTATCCGATGACCCTCTCATGGTCCAAGGTGAAATAGTGGGGCGCGGTCTCGGCGGTCACCCGGATGCCGTCCTCCTTTGCCCGCCTGATCACGTCAACGGATGCTGCGGCGCTGACATGGGCAATATGGACAGGTCGCCCGGTCAACCTGGCCAGGGCGATCTCCCTGTAAACCATGATGTCTTCACTGGCGTCGGGGATCCCGGCAAGGCCAATCCGGGTCGATACAACGCCCTCATGCATCACCCCCTCCCCTGACAGGCTCCTGTCCTCACAGTGGGAGATGACGCGCAGCCCATAAAAGGACGCGTATTCAATGGCCCTTCTCATCAACTCGCTGCTGACCACAGGAAATCCATCGTCTGAAAGACCCACGGCCCCAGCCGCTTTTAGTTCGCCGAAATCGGTGAGCGTCTCCCCGGCCTGCCCCTTTGATATAGCGGCGATGGGGTATACCCTCACCAATCCCGCTCGTTCCGCCTGCTCTATGATAAACTCGGTAACGGCCCGGCAGTCATTGGGGGGCACGGTATTGGGCATGCAGGCGATGGCCGTGTAACCGCCCGCGGCCGCGGCCCTTGCTCCGGATGCAATGGTCTCCTTGTACTCGTGTCCCGGCTCTCTCAGATGGACATGCATATCCACCAGGCCCGGAATAACCATCTTGCCGGATGCCTCAACCCGCCGAATCCCAGGTCCGTCCCCCTGGAAAACGCCCGGGGGAAGCATTTTGGAGATCTTCCCCTTTTCAACAAGCACATCGAGCGGTTGCACTGTTTTGTTGACGGGATCGATCAGATCACCGCCCCTGATCCACGTTATCACCCTTGGCTCCTCCGATCAAAAGATACAATACGGCCATTCGCACGGCCACTCCGTTCGCCACCTGATCAAGGATAACGGAGTAAGGCCCATCCGCCACCTCCGATGTTACTTCCACGCCCCTGTTCAGAGGACCGGGGTGCATGACGATGGCCCCCTCTTTGGCCCCCCGCAATATCTCTCTGCTCAACCCGAAAAAAGAGGCATATTCCCGAATACTCGGAAACAGGACCTTGCTCTGCCTTTCCAGCTGGATGCGCAGCAACATCACCACGTCTTTTCCCCGAACCGCCTGCGCCGGATCCGGGACCACCCGGACCCCCAACCTCTCGATACCCACCGGCATCATGGTCGGAGGTCCTGACACCGTTACCTCAGCCCCCATTTTGGTCAATCCGATGATGTTGGACCGTGCCACACGACTGTGGGAGATATCCCCGATAATGACCACCTTCAATCCGTTGATGCGGCCTGTCTTTTCCCTGATGGTATACAGATCGAGCAGTGCCTGCGTCGGATGCTCGTTGATGCCGTCTCCGGCATTGATAATACCCGCCTCCACCGCCTTTGCCAGCATATGGGGCGCACCGCTGGACGGGTGTCTCAAAACAATCAGGTCGGGCCTCATTGCCTGAAGGTTTCGTGCAGTATCCAGGAGGGTCTCTCCTTTCACCATGCTGCTTGTGGAAGCGGACAGGCTCAATGTATCGGCGCTCAGTCGTTTCGCGGCCACATCGAATGACGTGCGCGTACGGGTGCTCGGTTCATAAAAAAAATTGACGATGCTCTTTCCCCTCAGAGTGGGGACCTTCTTGATATCTCTCGCGGAAATGGACTTCAACGATTCGGCCGTGTCCAAAATCAGGTTGATTTCCCCAACAGACAACGGCCCCATCCCCAACAGATCTTTATGCTCGAATGTCGTCACAACAGACTCCTCAAAAAAAACCCCCTTGCCTTTCATCAGGCAAGAGGGTCTTTAGTATTGCGCCTACATGCAATCATCATTTAATTAATGGATATTGCTTGAAGTTTTTCCCGGAGATTGAGCTTGGGTGATTCATGCTCTCTTGAACTACGTAGCGATACTAAAACACAGAACGCACAAATGCAACCCCAAAAAAAGGCGACGCACCACCCATAGGGATCCTTCGGGGTCAATCACCTACCTTTCCCTTTCCGCGATGCTCCACTTTCGTCTGCGGAAAGAAGTTGAACGATGGAAACAGGCGCGCCATCCCCTTTTCGTACCCCCTTCTTCACAATCCTGAGGTACCCCCCCTGTCGGTCAAGAAATCGATCCTTGGCCTGGTCAAACAGCTTATGAACGACCGATGGCTCCTCCATATACGCAAGGGCCTGGCGCCGTGCATGGAGATCCCCCCGTTTGGCAAGGGTAATCATTTTTTCGGCCACAGGACGAATCACCTTGGCTTTCGCATCGGTTGTTTCAATCTGTTCATGCGCGAACAGGGAGGTCACCATATTCCTGAGCATCGCCCTCCGATGACCTGTATTTCGACTTAACTGTTTCCCTGCCTTCCTGTGCCTCATTTATCTTTTCCCTTTCCCTTTTTTCTCGCCATCCTTGTCATCAGGGGCCTTTTCTTTTTTTTTCTTCTTCTTTTTTACCTTTTCCTCTTTGTCTTCATCGTCCGCTTCGTCTGCGTACTCCGCTTCTTCCGCATCCTCTTCTCCTCCCTGGTCGAATACGGCTTCCAGCCCTTCTTCCTCGTCCTCACGGGTAATCGGAGAAGAAGGAAAATGCGGGATCTTCATACCCAAAAAAAGCCCCATCTCTTCGAGAATGGCCTTGATCTCATTAAGAGACTTCCTTCCAAAATTCTTGGTCTTGAGCATCTCGGCATCTGTTTTCTGAACCAATTCGCCGATCAGAGAGATCTTGGCATTCTGGAGACAGTTGGCTGAGCGTACGGATAATTCAAGATCCGAAACAGGCCGGAAAAGATTTTCATTCAATTTTTCTCTTTCTACATCCTCTTCCTCTTCTACCGGCTCTGATTCTTCCTCGAAATTGATGAATGGGTTCATCTGCTCCTTCAGAATCTTAGCGGCGTATGCAACAGCATCTTCCGGGAGCACGCTTCCGTCTGTCCAGACTTCAAGAGTCAGTTTATCATAATCCGTAATCTGGCCCACCCGGGCGTTTGTCACAATATAGTTGACCTTTTGAATGGAGGAAAACACGGCATCCACCGGAATGACACCGATGGGCATATCCGGCATCTTGTTTCTTTCTGCCGGCACATACCCCTTGCCTGTCCTGACCACCATCTCCATGTTCATCTTGCCTTCCCTGTTTAAGGTGGCGATGTGTTGATCAGGGTTAAGGATTTCCACAAAACCGTCCGTCTCAATATCCCCCGCAGTAACCTCTCCCTCTCCCTCTTGATTCAGACGGATGACGGCCTCATCAACATCGACCATCCTGAGCCGTATCGACTTCAGATTCAAAATGATATCCGTTACGTCCTCTAACACCCCAGAAATTGTAGAGAATTCATGAAGCACCTCATCAAACCTGACGGATACAATTGCCGCGCCTTGGAGGGACGATAGAAGAACACGTCTCAACGAATTCCCGATGGTGATTCCGAACCCCCTTTCGAGCGGTTCGCACACAAATTTACCATAGGAATTGGTGTAACTCTCCGAATCTATTTCGATTCGTTTAGGCTTAATCAACTCGCGCCAGTTTTTGCTTTTTAGATCTACCAAGAAGGCCTCCCCATGCTTTTATTGACGATTTTTAATGTAAATTTTTAAAAGAGCATCATCAACAATCAGATTCCCATACCTATTTTGAGTACAATTCTATAATGAGCTGTTCCTGAATGGGCATCGTGAGATCTTCTCGATTGGGAAGGGCTTTCAGCGTTCCCTTGAACTTCTCCTTATCAACTTCAATCCAGTCCGGAATGCCTCTCCTGACCACAGTCTCCATTGCTTCGATGACCTGGGGCACCTTTTTGCTTTTCTCTTTCACCCCGATTTGATCTCCCACTTTCACTAGGTAAGAGGGTATATTGACCTTCTTGTCGTTCACTGTAAAGTGATTATGCCTGACCAACTGTCGCGCCTGTTTACGGGAGGCGCCAAAACCCATCCGGTAAACAATATTGTCTAGCCGAGACTCAAGCGCTGTCAACAGGTTGGTGCCGGTAATCCCTTTCCGCTTGTCAGCGCGGTAATAATAGCCTCTAAACTGCTTTTCCAACAAGCCGTAAATTCTCTTGACTTTCTGCTTCTCCCTGAGCTGCACCCTGTAATCCGAGACCTTTCCTCCGCGTCTCTGGCCATGCTGCCCCGGTGCATATGCACGTCTCTCAAAAGCGCACTTGTCTCCATAGCACCGGTCGCCCTTCAAATAGAGTTTCAGATTCTCTCGTCGGCACAATTTGCATGAAGAATCTCTATATCTGGCCAAAACAACCCCTCCTGCCCTGGTTATTCGTCATCCATTGGTATAATTTTCCATCCGCTCCGCAACCCGCCATGGTCACACCCTTCGCCTTTTCGGGGGACGGCAACCGTTATGCGGAATAGGGGTCACATCCCTGATGACGGTCACGGTAAATCCATCTACCTGAAGTGACCTCAAGGCAGCCTCTCTGCCTACGCCAGGTCCCTTGACCCGGACCTCCGCCACCCTCATTCCCTGATCCATTGCCTGCCTGAGGGCATCCCGGCCGGCGATCTGGGCCGCAAAAGGGGTGCTTTTCCTGGACCCCTTGATGCCGCCCCTTCCCGCGCTTGACTGAGCGATGACATTTCCCTCTAGATCCGTGATCGTCACAATCGTATTGTTAAAGGTAGATTGAATATGGACAATCCCGGAGGGGACGTTCTTCTTTTCCTTTTTGGATTTGGTTCTCTTTCTCGCCGTCTTTGCCATGCTGTTTCCTCAAATCTCTATTTTTTTCTCTTTCCCATAACGGCCCTGCGCGGCCCCTTTCTCGTTCTTGCGTTCGTACTGGTCCGCTGTCCCCTTACGGGCAGACCCCTCCTGTGTCTCAATCCACGATACGCGCCGAGATCCATCAGCCGCTTGATATTCATGGACACTTCCCGTCTCAAATCACCTTCAACCTTACATTTCTCATCAATGACCTTTCTGATACCGGTGATCTGATCGGGGGTGAGATCATCTGATTTAACGCCCCAGTCTATACCCGCCTCGGATAGTATCTTCTGCGCCATCGATCTCCCGATCCCATAAATGTAGGTGAGCGCGATCTCGATCCTTTTTCCCTTTGGTAAGTCGACACCCGCGATCCTTGCCAATTTTCAACTCCTCTTCTCTTAATAGTCTAAAGCCCGCTCATGAACCAACGATCGGGTTCCGCCGTTTTGGCAGCCCACATCATCCCTGTCTCTGTTTATGACGAGGATTGTCGCAAATCACACGGGTTATTCCATTGCGTCGAATGATCTTGCACCGTTTACACATCTTCTTGATTGATGCCCGCACTTTCATGACTCTAACGTCCTCATATTTCCGCCTTTTTGCTCCTTCGCAAAAAGCCCTGCCAAGGTTATCGACACCCGGGGATGTTGCATCACTGTCTGCTGCCCCGATACACAATCCGTCCTCTGCTCAAATCGTATGGAGACAATTCTACCATCACCATGTCCCCGGGCAGTATCTTAATAAAATTCTTCCGGATTCGACCCGAAATATGAGACAGGACCCGGTGTCCGTTCTTAAGTTCGACCCTGAACATGGCATTGGGCAGCGTCTCAATCACAATTCCCTCGACCTCAATCGCTTCTTCCTTGGGCATATGACCTTCCCCGAGAACCCGACCATTTCGAACAAATCTACCGAGATACCTATCTCGCCTTACCAAATCCCTTTTTCATAAAGCTTTCGTAATGCCGGGTCAGCAAATGGGACTCGATCTGATTCGTTGTGTCCATTGCCACGCCAACCACTATCAGAAGGGCGGTTCCACCGAAATAGAATGGCACATTCAAATGATAGATCAGGATGTTGGGAAGAACACAGACCGCCGACACATAGACGGCCCCCGAAAAGGTGAGCCTTGTCAACACCCTGTCAATATACTCGGCCGTATTCTTTCCCGGCCTGATCCCGGGAATAAACCCTCCTGACCGTTTCATATTGTCGGCAACGTCGACCGGGTTGAAATGAACGGCCGTATAGAAATAGCAGAAGAAAAATATGAAGGTCACATAAATCAGCGTATAGATGATATGTCCGGGAGACAAGGCATTGACAACATATTGAAGCCAGGGGAATTCATCCACACTCAAAAAATTGGCAATCGTCGCCGGAAACATGATGATGGAAGAGGCGAAAATAGGCGGGATCACGCCTGCCGTATTGACCTTCAGGGGAAGATGGGTGCTCTGACCCCCATACATTCTGCGGCCAACCACCCGCTTAGCGTACTGGACCGGGATTCGCCTCTGACCTCTCTCAACAAAAACGATGGCACCCACCACCAAAACCATAAGCGCAACGATCAAGGCTACAAAGAAAGGGGTCAATTCGCCGGTACTCATCAGCCGGAACGTATTGGCAACACCCACCGGAAATCCGGCAACAATACCGGCAAAAATGATTAGAGAAATCCCGTTCCCGATCCCCCTCTCTGTTATCTGCTCTCCCAACCACATGAGAAAGGAGGTACCGGCCGTCAATGTAATAACCGTGAGAAGTCTAAATCCCCAACCACCGGCAGGTACGATCATGGCTCCGCCTGGGCTGGTCATATTCTCAAGACCGACAGCGATGCCGAATCCCTGGATAATACTCAATATAACAGTTCCATACCGGGTATACTGCGTGATTTTCTTGCGCCCCTGTTCGCCCTCCTTTTTCAGCTTCTCCAGGTACGGCACCACCACCGTCATCAGTTCCAATATGATGGATGCGCTGATATAAGGCATGATGCCCAGGGCCATCACGGACATCTGGCTCAACGCGCCGCCGGAGAACATATCAAAGAGGCCGAAAAGAGTTCCCTGCCTGGCGCTGAAAAACGCGGCCAGGGCCGCCCCATCGATCCCGGGAGTCGGGATGTGACACCCTACCCGATAGACCGCAAGCATGAGCAGCGTGAAAAGGATTTTTTTCTTCAGCTCCGGTATCTTGGCAATATTCTGAAATCCACCGATCATAGACCTATCTCGTATTACCCATCGTTTCCGGCACTTCCTAATGCCTGCTCAACGCCGCTGTATTCATCGCGACTGCATAGCGGCATAGGTTAAGAAAAGGTATTTGCGTTTCCTGGGTGTGCGTCTTCGTGCTCATAAGCCGCCATTCAACCAACCCATTGACAATAGCAAATCCTATATCAGCTCGACCTTCCCGCCTGCCGCCTCGACCTTTTCCGTAGCCGCCTTGCTCGCCTTGTGGATTCTGACAATAACAGGGCGGGCAAGTTCCCCATTGCCTAACAACTTGACCCCATCTTTCATTTTCTTGATGAGCCCGGCCTCACGCAACACTGATGGATCAAGAACCGTATCCGCCTCAAAGCGGTTCAGATCGTCAACATTGATGACGTTGTATTCCTTTTTAAACGGATTGGTAAAACCGCGCTTGGGAAGGCGTCTATGAAGCGGCATCTGCCCGCCCTCGAAACCGGGCCGCACACCACCTCCCGAACGAGAATTCTGTCCCTTTTGGCCCCTGCAAGCGGTCTTCCCGTGACCCGATCCGGGGCCCCTTCCAACCCTTTTTCTCTTCTTTCTCGACCCCTCAGCGGGTGAAAGCTCATGAATCTTCATTCTTTTCCCCGTATCTCAACCAACCTTAACAAGGAATGAGACCTTCTCAATCATGCCCCTGATAGCTGGCGTGTTTTTCAATTCCACAGTCTTGTTCAGCTTAGTCAATCCCAATCCCGTTAAGGTTTGACGCATCTTCTTGCTTTTGCCGTTTCCGCTTCTGACGAGCGTTACCTTGATTGTTTCCGTCATCTCCAATTCTCACCTCTGGCCTCGGTTGCGTCGGGTGCATCTTAAACTTCAGGGTGCCTCATTGCCGACACTTCTCCGGATAGGTAGACTAAGCGGCCGTTTCTTCGATCAGTTTTCCCCTGCGAAGCATAATTTTTTCAGGACTCCGCAGCAGACGCAGGCCCCTTATGGTTGCCTTCACGACATTGTGAGGGTTATGGGAGCCGAGGCATTTTGTAAGGATATTCTGAATGCCCGCCGCCTCCAAAACCGCACGAACCGCTCCTCCGGCAATCAGCCCGGTACCCTTGCCGGCAGGCTTCAACAGTACGCGGCCTGCCCCACAGTTGCCGATGACCTCATACGGAATCGATTTCTCGCTGAGGCATACGTTTTTCATATCTCTTTTGGCCTTTTCAATGCCCTTCCGGATGGCTTCAGGCACCTGATTCGCCTTGCCGAGTCCGCTCCCGACCATCCCCTTGCCGTCTCCAACGACGACAATGGCACTGAAACTAAACCGTCGGCCACCTTTAACAACCTTTGCCACCCGGTTGATGTGGACAACCTTCTCAATCAACTGCGCTTCATCTTCTCCTGCAAACAATGGTCATCTCCCTGTCAATTGATTCCTAACAAGTTTAATCTAAGAGATCATCTCACGCCATTCAGGGTTGGGACCGACACCTGTTGGGAACGGTGAAAACGAAATCGGATGTCATTCCTGTATGATCAAAACTCCAGTCCGCTCTTACGCGCCGCTTCGGCAACCGCCTTCACACGACCATGGTACAAAAAACCGTTCCGGTCAAAAACAACCCGCTTGATCCCCTTGGACAAGGCCAGTTCACCGATCGCCGAACCGACCATTGCCGACCCCTTTTTGTTGGTCCCGTCCTTCCCGATCTTGGATCGAAGCTCTTTCGACACGGAAGATGCCTCTGCCAACGTTCTTCCCGCGGAATCGTCTATGATCTGAGCATAAATGTGTTTTGAACTCCTGAAAACACACAGACGGGCCACCTCAGAGTTCCCTTTGATCTTCTTCCGCACCCTGCGCTTTCTTTTCAATCTTTTCTCGGACCTGCTAACAGCACCCATCCCGGAAACCTCTTCATCCCTTTCTGCTGATGTCTATTTTGCTCCCGCCTTGCCCGCTTTTCTCCGGATGATCTCGTCAGCATATT
>Ga0209164_1002107_pt1 | contig 22456 bp, 20 predicted proteins | sample MTBNYHSulfiMetaG_FD_187458 | JGI IMG/M metagenome (GOLD analysis project Ga0209164, IMG submission 187458) | Enrichment culture microbial communities from rom New York Harbor, USA that are MTBE-degrading - MTBE-NYH (New York Harbor Sulfidogenic)... | ecosystem: Environmental > Aquatic > Marine >... | reverse complement strand
GAAGGCGCTTAGCGTCGACACCCGCTTCGTCCGCCTTTCTGAAATCCCGGCGCCATCCACAGGCACGCTGCGCCTGATTGAGGTTTGCCGGGCCATGGGAGCCACCCGATTCCTGGCCCAGTCGGCTGCCGCAAAATATCTGGACAAAAAGCTGTTCATGGATGCAGGCATTGATCTGTCCTTTTTCAACCCGCCTTCGCCGATTTATCCCCAACTCTGGGGCGACTTCCTCCCCAATCTCTCCGTCTTTGACCTCCTGTTCAACTGCGGCCCCAAAGCTCACGAGATCCTCTTGGCCGGCGCCGACAAACGCCTACCCCCTTGATGGTGGATCAGGCGGTCCCCCTTCGCATTGACTTCCTTCTCCCCCTGAGATAAAAGCCTCTGGAACCCTTTGGCTTTTTGAAAACACCCTAAGCACCCAGCATGGAGGCCCCCATGGACAAGAAAAAAATGACCCTCGCCGAACTTCAGCGTAAAAAAGACCGAGGCGAAAAGATCACCATGATGACGGCTTATGACTACCCTTCCGCAAGGCTTGTAGACGAAGCGGGGATGGATACGATTCTTGTGGGAGACTCTCTGGGCATGGTTGTCCTGGGGTATGACTCCACGGTGCCCGTAACCATGGACGAGATGATCCACCACTGCAAAGCCGTCCGCAGAGCGGTCAAAAACAGCTTCATCATTGGAGACATGCCCTTCATGTCCTACCAGGCAAGCCTGGACCGGGCGATTGAAAATGCGGGCCGGTTCATCAAGGAGGCCGGGTGCGATGCGGTGAAACTCGAGGGGGGCAGCGAGACGGCCCCTGTGGTGAAAGCCATTGTCAGGGCAGGCATTCCCGTGTGCGCCCACATCGGCCTCACACCCCAGACCGCCACCATGCTGAGCGGGTTCAAAGTGCAGGGTAAGGATGCGCAAAGCGCCAGAGCGCAAGTGAAGTCCGCAATAGACCTGGAGGAAGCGGGCGTCTTCATGATCGTCATGGAGTGCATTCCGGATCTCGTAGCCGCCAGGATCACCAAAGAACTCCGGATCCCCACCATCGGCATTGGGGCCGGCAAGGATTGTGACGGGCAGGTCCTGGTGTACCACGATCTTGTCGGTCTCTATGAAAGGTTTACCCCCAAATTCGTCAAACAGTACGTAAACCTTTCCCCCTTGATCAAGGAAGCCCTGCTTCAGTATAAATCGGATGTGGAAAAAGGCGCATTCCCGGCAAAAGAACACACCTTTTCCATGACGCCGGAGGAAGCGGAAAAAATATAAAATGACGTAACCTGTCGCTGGCGTTCAAGAGTCTTTGCAGTGGCAAAAAACCACGGCTTCCAGGGTGGAGGCCATGACCGTTTTTGAAAGGAGATATCTCATAAAAAATTCCACCGGATCCCGGTGTGGTTAAGAATTCGGGGTCTGCGCCCCTGAACCTCTAGAAATCTCCCATGAAGTGGTTGGACCTCGAATTCTTAGCCACCTGCTCCATGCTTCTATAGATATCTCCTTGAGAAAACGGCCATGGCCGGAACCAGGGTGCTCAAATCGCAAGAGTGTCCGCCCCAAAACTCTTGGACAAAACCAAAATGTGAGAAAAGGAGCAGCCCCTTCATGCATTTCCTCGTGATCGGTGCAGGCGCCATGGGTTGCCTCTTTGCTGCCCGGCTCAAAAGGGCGGGCCTTGAGGTGAGCCTCTACGAAAAGATCCCGGAAAGAGCTCGGCGAATCCGTGAGAGGGGCATTCAGGTCGAGGGGGTGAGCGGCGCCTTCGAGGTTGAGGTCCCTGTGATTTCCCGCAATGCTCCTGCACTTCCTGATACGGTTCTCCTCTGCGTCAAATCCTACGATACGGAAGAAGCAAGCAACACGATCGCCCCCTGGTTGAAGCAAGAAACCCTTATTCTCACCCTTCAAAACGGTCTTGGCAACCTTGAAATCCTGGAAAGGGTTTTCGGCCGGGAAAGAGTGCTTGGGGGCGTTACCTCTGAAGGGGCCACGGTTCTTGACCATGGAAGGATTCGACATGCCGGCATGGGTGAAACCTCCATCGGCCCGCCCGGCGATGGGGCGGAAAAAATCGTTTCCGCCTTTCGCCGGGCCGGTTTCACCTGTAAAGCTGTAGACCATGTTCACCCGCTTCTCTGGGGGAAACTTATCGTCAACGCGGGCATCAACGCCTTGGCCGCCGTCACCCGGCTGAAGAACGGCCGCCTGTCTCAAATCAAGGCCACCCGTGTGGTCATGGAGATGGCGGTCCGTGAAGCCGTAGCGGTTGCGCAGGCCAAAGGAATCCTTCTCCCCTACCCGGACCCGATCGGCCGCGTCTTGGATGTGTGCGAGGCCACGGCGGATAATGTCGCCTCCATGCTGCAGGATGTCTTGAACAAAAAAATGACGGAAATCGCCTTTATTAACGGCGCTATCGTGCGAGAGGGCGAAGCCCTGGGGATCTCCACTCCTGTGAACCTCGTCCTGACATCCCTGGTCAAGGCCCTTCAGGAGACTTACAGGGAGAGGGGCTGACCCATGGAAACCAATAAATCCTTTCACTGGGCCTGGGTTATTCTGGCAACGGTCTTCGTGGACCTCTTCATCAACTACTCCGTTCGCATCGGCTACGGCGTCGTGTTGCCGGAAATGATCACCGACCTGGGCTTCACCCGGACGGACACCGCCTCCATCTACAACGCCTATCTCTTCGCCTATATCGCGGTGACCCCTTTCACCGGATATCTCACGGACAGGCTCGGCGCGCGGCCGGTCATCACGGTTTGCTGCCTCATCCTCGGAATCGGCGTACTTCTCATGGGCACCATCAACACGCTCTGGACGGCCTGCCTTTTCTACGCCGTTGTGGGCATCGGCGCCACCGGCATGTGGACCCCTGTGCTCACCGTGGCTCAGCGCTGGTTCACGCCCGGCAAACGGGGGCTCGCTCTCGGCATCATATCGCCCGGATACGGGCTCGGATTTGCAGCCATGGGCGCCGCATTCCCCTGGATCGTCCGCAACTACACGTGGCGGCATGCCTGGTACTTTCTTGGGGCCGCCGCCCTGGCCATGGTTCTGGTCAACGCCTTGCTTCTCAAAAGCAACCCTGAAGATGCGGGCTATCGCCCCTGGGGCGAAAAGGAAGGTTCTTCAGGCCCCAAGGCCGCAGCTCAGGCATTGCCTGCAAAGATATCTCTCGGCGCCGTCTTCAAAAGCCGTAACTTCTGGATGATCGGTTTGTCCTATTTTGCGGTCGCCTACAGCCTCTATGGGGTGACGACCTTCATGGTGGATTATGCCAAAACACAACTGGGAATTCCTATTGAAAAAGCCAGCCTTCTTGCCACGGTGCACGGCTTTGCCCAGGTGATCGGCGTTCTCACGATCCTGCCTTTTTCGGATTATCTGGGTCGCAAAAAAACGATTATCATCTCCAACAGCTTCATTGCTGTTTCCCTTTTCTTCATTGTGCTCTCAGGGGGTTCATGGGGGACGCTGTGCTTCCTTGTCGGACTTTTTGCCGTCTTCTATGGCCCCACCTTCCCCATCTACGGGGCCTGCGCAGGAGATTACTTTCCAAGAAGCGTCATGGGGACGGTCATCGGGGCGTGGACCCCTTTCTATGGAGCCGGCGCGATCTTTTCTCACTGGGCCACAGGGCTTCTGAGAGACCACACCGGGGTGTATGACCATGCGTTTCTTTTGAACGCTTTGATGGCTGCTTTGTCGATCCTGCTCATAGGCTTCGTTCGTAAACGGGCTTGCCATGCCCCGGCCTCTTCATGACGGCCTTCGAATCCTGCTTTTGAGGGAAGGGCACCCTTTCCGCATATTCTTTTTGACAAGCCCACCCCCCTGTGCTAACCGACACAATCGACGCAATCCAATACCCTGGAGGTCCATCATGTTCGAAATTCTCAAACGAGAGGAAATGGCCAATGGAACGGTCGTTCTGAACGAGATCAGTGCCCCAAGGATCGCCCGCAAAGCAAAACCCGGGCAGTTCGTAATCCTGAAGGCCACGGAGACAGGGGAACGGATCCCCCTCACCATGGCGGACACGGATCCAAAGAAAGGCACGATCACGATTATTTATGCAGTCGTCGGAAAATCCACCGCCCTGTTCAAATCCCTCCAGGTGGGGGAAAAATTCCTGGATGTCATCGGCCCCCTGGGCCAGCCCACGCACCTGGAAAAGCTGGGCACCGTGGTTTGTGTCGGCGGCGGGACGGGGATCGCGGTTCTCCATCCCATTACCCGAGGGCTCAAGGAGGCGGGCAACAACGTGATCGCCGTCATCGGGGCCCGAACCAAGGACCTGCTGATCCTGGAAGACAAGATGAAGGCCGCATCCCATGAGCTCCACGTCTGCACGGACGACGGCTCCTATGGTCACCACGGCTTTGTGACCGATGTGCTCAAGAACGTCCTGGAGAAAAAAGACGTCAAAATGGTGGTCGGTATCGGCCCGGTCCCCATGATGAAATTCGTCTCCAAGCTCACCCACGACTACGGCGTCAAGACGCTTGTGAGCCTCAATGCCATCATGGTGGATGGCACGGGCATGTGCGGCTGCTGCCGGGTAACGGTGGGCGGACAGACCAGGTTCGCCTGTGTGGACGGCCCCGAGTTTGACGGTCACAAGGTGGATTTTGACGAACTTGCCCAGCGCCTCGACGCTTACAAGGACCTTGAAAAGCAATCCTACGAAAGATACATGCAAGAGTGCCGGTGCAAGGCGGGTTGATCTTCCCAGCCGGCCGGTAGGTCCTGCGGCATTCCTGTAATAACCCCGGCGATAATGAATACGGAGGAGCGACATGGCCGAAAAGAAGGAAAAAATCCCCAGACAGAAAATGCCCGAACAGCCTCCCGAGGTTCGAAGGCGGAATTTCATTGAAGTGCCGCTGGGCTACGAGGAAAACGAAGCGGTTGAAGAAGCCAAACGATGCCTCCAATGCAAGAACCCTTCTTGCAAGGAGGGTTGCCCTGTGGGTATCGACATCCCGGGTTTCATCAACCTGATTACGCAGAAGGAATTTACCAAGGCCATCCGGCATGTGTGGGAAACCAACAGCCTTCCCGCAGTCTGCGGCAGGGTTTGCCCTCAGGAGAGCCAGTGCGAGGGCAAATGCATTCTGGGCAAGAAAGGCGATCCCGTGGCCATCGGGAACCTGGAGCGCTTTGTGGCCGACCGGGAACGGACCCAGGGCAAGGGAGAGCTTCCTCCCATAGCCCCTCCCACCGGAAAGAGAGTGGCCGTTGTGGGGTCCGGGCCTTCGGGGCTGACGGTCGCCGGCGACCTCATCCGCAAGGGCCATGGGGTGACCGTGTTTGAGGCCTTTCATAAGCCCGGAGGCGTTCTGGTTTACGGCATTCCTGAGTTCAGGCTTCCCAAGGAGATTGTTTTTTCCGAAGTCAACTTCCTGGAACGTCTGGGGGCCAAACTGCAATGCAATGCCGTCGTGGGCAAATCCATTACCCTGGATGAGCTTTTCGAAGAAGAAGGCTTTGACGCCGTCTACCTGGGCGTAGGTGCGGGATTGCCCCGGTTCCTGAACATTCCCGGCGAAAACCTGATCGGCATCTACTCGGCCAACGAGTACCTCACGCGAGCCAATCTCATGAAAGCCTATCTCTTCCCCGAATACGACACACCCATTGTTCTGGGCAAAGACGTGGCAGTCTTCGGAGCAGGCAATGTCGCCATGGATTCTGCGAGGACGGCCATGCGCCTCGGGGCCAACCGGGTGCGGATTGTTTACCGCCGTTCCAGAGACGAGATGCCGGCCCGGGCAGCGGAAATTCACCACGCCGAGGAAGAGGGCATTGAATTCTACCTTCTCACCGCACCCACACGGTTTATTGGAGACAACAAGGGCCGGGTCATCGCCGTGGAGTGCATCCAGATGAAACTGGGCGAACCCGACGAATCAGGGCGGCGCCGGCCTGTCCCGGTGGAAGATTCCAAGTTCCGCCTGGACTGCGACCTTGCCGTCATTGCCGTAGGCGCCGGAGCCAACCCCATGCTGACCAAGTCCACCCCCGATCTCAAGTTGAACAAGTGGGGATACATCATTGCCGATCCTGAAACCGGAAAGACAAGTAAAAAAGGCGTGTGGGCCGGTGGAGACATCGTGACCGGTTCAGCCACGGTCATTCTTGCCATGGGCGCAGGCAGGATGGCTTCCGAATCCATTCACAAGTATCTGACCCTGGGTTGGTAATCCGGCCGATACCGGGGGCTTCCACTCCATAACGAAAAGACCTTGCTTCCCTTGGAAACAAGGTCTTTTTTTCACGCGCCTGCTAATCAGGCGTTCGAAAACCAATACCCCTTCCTCCCACCGCGAGATAGGGCGGCATGGGAAGGTCGTAGACGAACAGCGTTTTCTCGTCCACGGATTTCATGACAGCATTGTCCCAGGAAGTAAACATATAACCGTAAAGATGACCGTCCGGTCCAAAGACCTTCCAAAGCCTGGGATAATAAATGCCGATGGGAAGTTGCCTCTCAATGGAATCGATCAGATCATCCAGCATTTCCTTGCTGTTGACCTTGAACCAGCGCCCTGAAGTCAAACTCCTCTCATCGTCTTTTTGGTCAAACAGGACCGCCGCCGGATTGCCGGGGTCAAGGCCCGCGTAGTAAAGCTCGTACTCTTGCCAATTCTTTTGAAGAGACTGGACCGTTACCAAATCCGCCTTCTCCGCCACCCGCATCTTTCCATATTGGGTAAAAGCGCAGCCGGTAACGAGAACTCCGATTATCAAAGCCGCCAAGGGCAACCTGGAATACCTTCTCATGTTCATCACCTCCTTTACTCACACCATAAGCTTTTTTCCATTTTTGACAACCACCCCTCCCTCCCCGCTATCGATGCCCCTGCGCAAAACCATGACACGGCTTTCACCTTGACGCCCACCAACAGTTCCTCTATTTTGTGTCTTAATGAAGGAATGTTTTTTCGATCTTTCGAATGGCTTCGTGGCTTTGTCGCACCGTCTCTCACGGCTGCTGAGGTAAAACCCCTTGCTCTCCCCTTTCCTTCTGCTTCCATCGGTTTTTTTCATCTCCTTGGTGCTCACCATGGTGGGCCTGGGAGGGGGCCTTGTGTTTTCCCCTCTTTTCGTTCTGCTGCACATGCCGACCCCCATCGCTGTGTCCGCATCCCTTTTCCTGAACGGCCTTGCGGCGGCCTCAGCCGCAGCCGTGTACTACAGAAAACGGATGATCGATTTCTCCATTTCTCTTCCCCTTCTCGTAACGTCCTCCCTGGCCGCACCTGCAGGCGCCTTTACAACAGCCCGGATAGACATCCAGGTGTTCCTGGCCGTCATGGGAGGCGTGATTCTCGTTGCCGGTCTCCGAATGTTTTTTTCTCCCCCCTCCGAGACCGAATCCACCTTCGCACCCCGCCGCAAGAAAATCCTCTGGGGCGGGGCACTGGGGCTCGCCATCGGTTTCATGGGCGGTCTTCTGGGGATAGGGGGAGGGGTTTTCGTGGTGCCCGTAATGATTTACGCACTCAGGGTTCCCACCAGGACGGCTGCGGCTTCCTCCATGTTCATCGTCTGTTTTTCCTCTTTCACCGGCTTTGTCACCCACGCTTCTCTGGGCAATATCGATTGGCCTTTCGTGCTTTTGGCAGGGCTCTTCTCTTTTGCCGGGGGTTATGCAGGCTCGAGAATCATGGCGGAAAAACTCAAAGCAAAACCAATCCGCATGATCTTCGGCGTAATTCTCCTGTTGCTCAGCGCCAGGATCTTTCTTAGGGCATTTTTCTAGCAAGAATTGGATAAGCCCATGGCCCCCAAATCTCCCTCCGTTTCCCTCGCCTATGCGGTTCTCTTGGCCATGACGGTCTTCTGGGGTCTCTCCTTCATAGCCACCAAGGTGGCTCTTGAGACGTTCCCCACCTTCACCTTGATCTTTTTCCGTTTTGCTTTGGCCTCCTGTTCCTTCCTATTCCTTCTGGTCCGAAAGGAAGTTCTCCAGGAAATACACGACAGACTCTCCCTGAATGATATAAAAGATGCCGGCCGAATGGCTCCTTGACGGTCCGGGGAAAAACAGCTATGAGACAGGCCTAGGAACATGAAAGACGAACTTTTGGACATCATTGATGAAGGCAACCAGGTCATCGGGCAGGCTCTTAAATCCGCCGTTCATGACCGGGGTCTCCCCCATCGCGTCGGAGCCGTGCTGCTTCAGAGAGGGGACGGCAGGTACCTGATTCCGACGGCCTCTGAAATCAAGGCCGAAGCCGGCCGCCTGTACCACTCCGCAGCCGGCCATGTCCTGTCCGGGGAGACGTGCCGGGAGTGCGCCCAAAGAGAACTCCTGGAGGAAACAGGTATTCTCGCCGATGGCCTGGAACATCTCGGGTCCTTCTGGTTTGAAAAGGATTACCCATCCCGCAAAGAAAAGGAAAAGTTCGAGGTTTATGAAGCGATCTACAGCGACGGCCTGGGAGCGGTGACGTTGAATGAGGAACAGGTCGACGAAAAATGGCTGACCCTTGAGGAACTCGGAGATATTTACAAAACCAGGGGAGAGCTTCTCTCCCTGCCTCTTAGGAGGACATGCGAAATCATTTTCAACATGGATGAGGGGAAAACGGCTCAGAGGGCAACCGTCTACTTCGGCTGCTCCATGGCGGGTGGTTATGCCAACGTCAGGAGAGAAGCGTTGGCCGAGTTTCCCGGAATCATCGTCAACCTCGGCCACCGCCTTGCCACGGATCACCAGACCCGGCCCGGCATCATCGAAAAGGAAGCTAAGCTTCAGGAAACCTACATCCATGACCGGGACTACCGGTGGATGATGGAATCCGACCTCGGTGTCTTCGAGATCAGCAACCCGAGCCTTGGAGTCGGCGGTGAGATTTCGGACATGATCCATATGGGAAAGCCGGTGTTGCTCCTGTTCAAGAAAGGACTGGGCAAGAGGGTCTCCGCTTACATTCGGGGAAAGTGCGGGTCAAGTTTCGTCAGGAGCCCCATCGAGTGCGTGGCCTATGAAGACATGACAGAGGTTGGTGAAGCGATCCGTGGGTTCATTTCCCGCTGCCTCGGGTAGGCTACCTGCCGAGGCGCTCGATCCTTTTGTTGCAGAGCTCGAGGAGGGGCTTGTTGGTTTTCGCCGTCTTGACAAACCGATCATCCCATCGGTTCTTGAACGCGCCGTGGAGCTGCAAAAGAAAGGACTCATCCACTCCATGCCATTCCCGCGCCCTGTCCTCTGAAAACTGCCCGAAGTCTTCCCAGCCCTTTTCAGGCCACCTTTCTTTCATGGCTTCGTAGAGGGTCAGCCCTCTTTCAGCGAGCTTCTTCATCTGCCCCCAGTAGTCCAGCACATCGTGCAGGTATTCAGGAACGTCAAAAGAACGGGACCCCGCATCATAAATGGTACACCGCTCCAGAGGGTAGGCCACATCTTCATACTGAGACAGGGCAAATTCAGGCGATACCAGGGCATCGGTCCTCAACAGGTCGGTACCCGGAATTTTGATTCTGAGGGTGGTCTCGTCTCCTGCAACCGCAAATTTCCCTTCCAGGTAGACGATGATCGTCCGACCGTATGAGGGATTGGCCAGACGAAGTCTCCGGTCCGCTTCTTTCATAATCCGGTCCGAATTCTCACACCCGATGGTGAAGAAGATCAAATTGTCGAGTCGAATCCGGTTTTCCCGCAAATAGTCGAGAAAAACGTTGAACCCTTGCTCCAGGGTGACGCCCGTAGCGACCACGTCCCCGAGCAGAAGCGTTGCGTTGTCCGGCACCTTGAGCTTGCGGTACTGGTTTTCCTTGATGATCCACTTGCCGTCCACCATGTAGCGCTGGGAGGTCATGAAGGAAGAGGCATGATTGTTGAACCCATAGGCATGATAAAGGGCCTCTCGCAGGCAGAAGTTCAATCCCCCACGAAGAAAGGTGAAGACACAGAATTGTCTGTGGGGAATCACCATAAAAAATTCTTTTCCGGGCAGGTGCTTCAGTGCGGACACCATGGCTTTTTCCATGAGAGAGGTATATTCCACCCCCACAACCTCGGGCGCATTGCAGATCTTCCTGGTCTGGGGTGTGGAAATCACATACCTCTCCAGGTCCGTTTCATCGTCGCCTTTGATCTCGTAATAACTGATCTCCGGGGACTCGGTGATTTTCTCCAGATATTCCATGTTGCCCCCCCTCCCCTCAAGCACGCTGACTCGGGTATTCCACGCAGCCCTCTTTGCAACCGGGACTATAAGAGAGGTCCGGTTCGCGTGTCAACCTTCATCCTTTTCTTCTCCTTGACACCCTATGCTCCTCTCCACTAGAAAGTCAAAAGAACCTCTTGATCATAGCTGAAAGCCCGACACGGAGCTGTGGGTTTTTCCTCATTCGATCTTAAGAAGGATTGCTATGCCCCTGGTTGAGAGCCATGCGTGCCGAAAACCTGAAAGGCCGACGCCGACTGAATACCCCTTAAAGGTCGAGCAGGTGGGCGCCTTGGTCCGTTTTGCCCGTGGCAATGGACAGGTCGCATCCACCCATTCCGGCGCCGTCAATGTGCGCTGCCCTGGAGGCCTTCTCCTGTCGGTTGTAGAAAAAGCCTCCCACATGACGGCTCTGAGCCTATTCGCTCCTTCCTTGTTTCAGACCATGCGATTCCACCGCCTGTCCATCCTGCCGGGCGACCGGGTCCGGCATGGGGAAGAAACCCTCCGTACGGGCGGGCTTTGCCTTGACCTGAAGGGGGGAGAAAGGTGGAGCGGAATCATTCACTTGGAACACGTCCGGGGTTTTTCCCGAAACAAGCTCTCGCCTGTCAAGGAGTCTCTTTTGACCAAGGGTAAGAAAGGCGGATTGGTGGGGCTTGTGGGAAATCGGGAGGCCTTGAACCCATTTGCCCGCTGGGCGTGGGACCGATTGAAGGGCGCACCCGCCGAGGGGCATGAGCCGCCGAGGCTCCAAGGGCTTTCCAAGGTTGTCGGTTTAGGGCCGGGACTCACCCCTTCGGGGGATGACTTTGTCACCGGTGCTTTGGCAGGAGAAAGAATAAGGCAAATCCTTTGGGGGTCGCCCTATGGTTTTCCGATAATCGACCGGCACGAAATCCGCTCATCCCTTCCCAAAACCAGCGACGCCGGAAAAACCCTCCTATGGCAAGCCCTCCATGGCCATTTCCCGTGCTATTTGCTGGAAGCGATTAAAGGCTTTGCAAAGACCGGGGGATATCGTGAGACAGGGGAAGTCATGTCCCGTGCAGTGGCCCATGGAGGGACGTCCGGCACGGATACCCTGGCCGGTCTGGTTTGGTATTTAGCAGGGTGCTGAAAAACGCCCATTTACTGCGTTGCCCTCACCCCTCGTCGCTGCGACGTACTTCTATGTACGCCTCACTCCTCGGGATTTCGGGCGCCTTGTACCTGAGCGTTTTTGAGCACCCTGTGAGTAGGGTGTTTTCAGCACCCTGGTGGGCGACTTCTATAGAGAAACAGACAAAAGGCCTCTGTTGAAATGGAAAAAGTCCTCGTCTTGAAGAACGCCTATTTCGACTCCGCTTTTCTCATGCTTGTGAGCAAGGCGGTCAAACAACTTCCCGGCATCCTAGACGCGGCCCTGGTCATGGGGACGGAGGTCAATATAGAGATTCTCAGGGGCATCGGCCTCCTTGGGCCTGTCGCACAATCCGTCTCGCCCAATGACCTGATCATCGCGATCCAAGGGCAATCGGCGAAAACCCTGAATCATGCCATGGACGCTGCAAAGAAATTGCTCCGCCAAAGGAAGACCGGGATCGAGGAGGAGGGTGAATACCGTCCCGTCAGCCTGCAGGGCGCGCTTCGAATCATCCCGGACGCCAACCTTGTCGTCATTTCCGCCCCGGGGCTCTATGCCGCCAGGGAAGCCCGAAAAGCCTTGGATGCCGGGCTCCATGTCATGCTCTTCTCGGACCACGTAAGCCTCGAAGAGGAAATTGCACTCAAGAAGAAGGCTGTCCGCAAAGACCTTCTTATGATGGGGCCTGACTGCGGAACGGCCCTGATCAACGGCAAACCCCTCTGCTTTGCCAACGTGGTGCGTCGCGGAAATATCGGGGTGGTGGCCGCATCCGGCTCGGGCCTTCAGGAACTCACCTGCCTCATTCACCATTTCGGGGGCGGCCTATCCCAGGCTATCGGAACGGGTGGAAGGGATCTTCGCAGGGAAGTGGGAGGCCTGATGATGCTCACCGGCATCGAAGCCCTTACTCAAGATCCTTCCACAAAGGTGATCGTGGTGCTTTCCAAGCCTCCCGACGGGCAGGTGGCCGACAAGGTTCATGCAAGACTCAAGCAAACAGGGAAGCCTTGCGTGATCCACTTTGTCGGGTTGAAGGCCGTCCCCGCCTCAGGGGACGCCCATTTTGCCGGGGACCTGGAAGAAACAGCGGCCATGGCTGTGGCCCTTTCCAAAGGGCTGCCGTACCGGGGGGTGAAAGCCTTTTGCACCAAGAGGGACGCCGTCGTGAAACAAGAAACCCGGGACCTGGGGGCCGGGCAGAAATATCTCCGGGGTCTTTACGCCGGAGGGACCCTGGCCGAGGAGGCCCTGGTGCTTTTCGAGCGGGAGGGTTATGACATCTATTCCAATATCCAGATGAATCCGGAAAAAACGCTGAAGGATCCCCACCGCTCTTTTCGCCACACGATTGTGGACCTCGGAGACGATCGATTCACGGCCGGAAGGCCCCATCCCATGATCGACCCCGACATCCGCGCTCAAAGGATCGAGAAGGAAACGGCAGGGCCGGAGGTCGCCTGTTTATTGCTGGACTTTGTCCTGGGATACGGCGCCCATGAAGATCCCTGCGGCGCCCTGCTCAAGACCCTCAAAGAGGCAAAAGACAGGGCTCAGAAAAGGGGCGGCCATCTTGCCGTCGTGGTTTCCATCACCGGGACCGAAGACGACCCTCAGAACAGGCGGGAGCAGAGCAAGAAGCTGGAATCCATAGGCTGCGTGGTCATGCCGTCCAATGCGCAGGCGGCCCGCCTCGCCCTTCAAATCATGAAAAAGGTGACGCCATGACAAAGGTGAAAAAAATTCTCCGCCTCTTTCAAGAGGACCTCGTCGTTGTCAACCTGGGGCTCGAGGCCTTTGCCGAGGCCCTGCGCAAAGAGGACGTGAAGGTGCTCCAGATGAACTGGAGGCCTCCGGCAGGAGGCGACCAAAGGCTCATTGCTTTACTGGACAGGCTGGAGAAATAAGACGGGATGAAAGCAAACATCAAAAAGGCAAACCAAGAGGCCGTCTCACGAATTCTCGGCGCAAAGCCGACCCTGGTGGGCATTTCTACGGCAGGTGACGCGATCCCGGGAATGAAAAGAACCATGGTCCTCCACGCAGGCCCTCCCGTTCCCTGGGAAAAGATGTGCGGCCCCATGCGGGGCGCCGTGATCGGGGGCCTGATCCTTGAAGGCATGGCGCAAGGCCGCGAGGAGGCGGAGGCCTTGGCGGCCTCGGGTGATATTCTTTTTGATTCATGCCATCACCATGCCGCGGTCGGCCCCATGGCGGGCGTCGTGACCTGGAGCATGCCCGTGTGGGTGATGGAAAACAAGACCTTCGGGAATCAGGCTTTTTGCACCCTCAATGAGGGGTTGGGCAAGGTCTTGCGCTACGGCGCCTTTTCCCGTGACGTCATCGCCAGGCTCCGGTGGATGGCCGAAGATCTGGCGCCGATACTCGCCAAAGCCCTTGAGGCCCATGGGGAAATCGACATGAAATCCATGATCGCCCAGGCCCTTCACATGGGCGACGAGGGCCACAACCGGAATCGCGCCGGCACCTCTCTGTTCATCAGGGAGCTCGCCCCTCACCTCGTCGCTCTGGATGTGGATAGAAAAAAGATCGCCCGGGTGCTGGCCTTTCTTCACGGCAACGATCATTTCTTCTTGAACCTCACCATGCCCGCCTGCAAGTGCACCGTGGACCCGGCTTTAGGCATCAAGGCCGCATCCGTGATCGTCGCCATGGCGAGAAACGGAACCGAGTTCGGCATCCGCGTCGCCGGCCTGGGGGAGCGATGGTTCACCGGCCCTGCAAACATGGTGGACGGCCTCTACTTGCCGGGTTTTTCAGCCAAAGACGCGGCTCCGGACATCGGGGATTCGGTGATCACTGAAACGGCCGGCATCGGCGGCTTTGCCATGGCTGCAGCGCCGGCCATCGTGAAATTCGTGGGCGGCACCCCGGGCGACGCCCTCCGCCTGACCCGGCAGATGTATGAGATCACCGTCGCGGAAAACGACGCCTATCAGGTCCCTTTCCTCGATTTCCGCGGGACCCCGACCGCGATCGACCTGATCAAAGTGGTGGAGACGGGAATTCTTCCGGCCATCAACACGGGCATCGCCCATAAAAAACCGGGCCTGGGCATGGTCGGGGCAGGGTTGGTCAAGCCGCCCGAAAGCTGTTTTCACCGGGCTTTTGAAGCCTTTGTGGAAAAGTATGGGGCATGAAACCGGGGCAGCCCACTCCGCCGAAGCTACTTCGGCGGAGTGGGCTGCCCCGGTTACCTTTTTTTGTCAACCTCAATGAAAGGAGAGACCTATGAAGTTCATCGACCTTACCGTCCCTCTCGGCATTGCCACCCCCCCGTGGCCCACCTACGAGCCTCTTCAGGTGAAGTACTTCAAGCGCCTGGCGCCCAACGGCGCCAACGGCATGCTCCTGACCCACTCCAACCATGTGGGAACCCACCTTGACGGAGAGATCCATTTTTACACGCCCGGCAAAGACATCGCCTCTCTGGACCTGGATTTCCTGGTGCACGAAGGTGCGGTGGTGGATCTTTCGGACTGCACCACCGATTATGACGTGTACACCCCTGAGCAGGTCGAAGAAAGGGTGGAAGTGAGAGAAGGGGATATTCTGATCATTCACACCGGGTACCACCACTATGGCTGGGATCAGCCCACGGCGGATGAAATCCGCTACATGGTGAAGCATCCCGGCCCAGACCGTGCTTTTGCGGTGTGGGCGAGGAAGAAAAAACTGCGATGGATCGGCGTGGATTGCGGCAGTGCGGACCACCCCATGAACACGATCATCCGAAACTGGATGCCGCGGCAGGCCAAGGAGGCGGAGGCCTTTTTTCAAAAGAAATTCGGCATGGGGCTCGAAACCTTCTTTTCGGATGACAAGTACCAGCTCATGCACATCGAGCTTTTCAATCACGGCATCATCCATGCCGAATGCCTCGGCGGAGACATGGATCTCCTGCTCAATCAACGGGCGGCGATCGGCTGTTTCCCATGGCGTTTTGTGGACGGAGAGTCCAGCATATGCCGGATCGTGGCCATGGTGGAAGACGAGCGATACAAGGATCTCATGGCCAAGAAAAAGAAGGCCAAGCTCACCAAATTCGGAGACGTGGCAGGCGCCCGAAACCCATGGCTTCACAAACAAGCCCGGATAAAAGGACAAGAGAAGAAGGTTCGGCGGCCCTGATAGCCACCAAATTGATATAACTGGATAAAATTCTTTTTTTACCGTTTGACAAGCCTCGTGCGGGAATGCTAGATAGAGTGAGTTTTGGCTGCCCAGCCACCAGGATCACCCACCCAACCCTCAAGAGAACTCAAAATGGCTTTTGATCTGTTGATCAAGCATGCAAAGACCCGCTTCTCCCAAGGCCTGCTCGATATTGGAATCAGGGCCGGGAGAGTCGCTTCCATGGGCCATGACCTCGATCCGCAGGCGGATCGCGTGATTGACGCTGCAGGGAAGCTGGTGACCGAATCCTTTGTCAACGCCCATCTTCACCTTTGCAAGGTCTACACCCTCGCCATGGGGGGTCAAGAAGCGCTGACCTCCTACCATGGCGAATCCATGGGCAAGGCCATGACCGCCATCGAGCTGGCTTCCAGAGTCAAGGAAGGGTACAAGGAAACCTGGATCCTCGATAATGTGAGAAAGGCCCTGGATCTGGCCGTCCGATACGGCACGACCCATATCCGGGCCTTTGCGGACACGGACACCAAGGCCAAACTGGAAGGCGTCAAAGCCCTGATCAAAGCCAAAGAGGAGTACAAGGGAGCCCTGGAGCTTCAAGTGGTGGCCTTCCCCCAGGACGGTGTCATAAGGGACCCCGGCGCCGAGAAATACGTGGAGCAAGCCCTTCAGCTCGGGGCCGACGTGGTGGGAGGGATCCCATGGATCGAGTTCACCGACGAAGACGCCCGCAGGCATGTGGATATCATGTTCGCTCTTGCCCGGAAGTACGACAGGGACATCTCCATGCTGATCGACGACGCGGGCGACCCGGGCTTACGCACCCTTGAAATGCTCGCCGTCAAAACCCTCCGGGAAGGGTGGGAAGGCAGAGTCATGGTTCACCATGCCAGGGCCATGGCCCTTTACCCGGAACCCTATTTCAGGAAAATGCTGGCCCTCCTGATGCAGGCCCGAATCGGCCTGGTAAGCGACCCCCACACCGGACCCCTTCACGCCAGGGTCAAAGACCTGGTGGATGAGGGAGTCGCCGTCGCTTTGGGGCAGGACGATATCGCGGACGCCTATTATCCCTATGGAAGGAACAACATGCTGGAGGTGGCGTTCCTCGCGTCCCACCTGCTGTGGATGACCACCTTTGAGGACATGGATGTTCTCTATGACCTCATCACCACCAAGGCGGCCCGGGCCATGGGCCTGGAGGACTTTGAGATGTGCCAAGGGAACCGGGCGAATCTCGTGGTGTTGAAGGCGGAAAGCGTTTGGGAAGCCCTGACCCACCACGAGGCGCCGGCCCACGTGATCAAGGATGGAAAGGAAGTGCCCCGGCCGTGAGTGATCCGACCCCAAGAGCGTTGAACCGTTTTTTGAGAAGAGAGGAGGAGGTCAAATGAAGAAAGTCGCGTTGGCTTTGTTGATCGTGCTGGTTTCGGTGTCGCTTGCCTTCGGTCAAGCAAAAAAGGACAAACCCTTTCAAATTGCCGCCATTTTCCAGACCGCCATTGAAGAACCCTGGGACGGCGTCATCCATCAGGCGTGCCTGAGAGCCAAACAGGAGATCGGCAATATCAAGTATGAGTTCACTGAAAAAATCGCAGCCGCTGACTTTGAAAAGGTGGTGAGGGAGTACGCGGAGCGCAAGTTCGACCTTATCGTAGGTGACGCGTTCCTGGCCGGCGAAGAGCCTTCACGACGGGTGGCCAAAGACTATCCCCATATCGCCTTTGCCTTCGGTTCCGAGTTCGGCCCTGTGGCGCCCAACTATTCCGTGTTTGACAACTGGATTCATGAGCCCGCCTATCTTTGCGGCATCATTGCCGGTAGAATCACCAAGTCCAACACCTTGGGCGTGGTGGCCGCCATCCCCATCGGGGAGGTCAACCGGCTGGTGAACGCCTTCAAGGCGGGGGCCCTCAAGGTCAACCCCAAGGTCAAGGTCAAGATTGCCTACATCGGGGGCTGGTTTGATCCCCCCAAGGCCAAGGAGGCCGCCATCGCCCAGATCGAGGCGGGCGCGGATCTGATCTATGCGGAGCGTTTCGGCGTCTTCGAGGCCTGCAAGGAAAAGGGCGTGCTGGCTTTCGGCAACATGTCGGATCAGAACGCCATGGCGCCCGACGTGGTGATCACCGGCCCTGTGTGGGACATGTATCCCACGATCAAGCACGCCATCGAGATGGTGAAGAAGAATGCATGGGTCGCCCAGGACCTGGGCGAATGGTCCATGATGGCCAAAGGCGGAGCAAGGCTTGCCCCGTTCCACGGGTTCGAAAAGAAACTGCCTCCTGAGGTCATCCGGGAAGTGAGGGATATCGAGGCCAAGATCCTTGCCGGAGCTTTTCGGGTTCCTGTGGACGAGCAGCCCCCTGTTTCGGACTAGAACGTTATTGGAAACGGCGGGAGTCCAGAAGCGCTTGAAAAGACTGGATTCCCGTTTGCACGGGAATGACAGAAACGGGTTTTGATGTTCCTCATGAGACGATCATGGTAACCGCCCAATCCCCCGTGGTCTCGATGCGCTCCATCGTCAAGTCCTTCCTGGATGTGACGGCGAACAAGCACATCGACTTCATGCTTTACCCGGGAGAAATCTGTGCCCTTCTGGGCGAGAACGGGGCCGGCAAAACAACCCTGATGAACATTCTCTTCGGATACTATGCCTGCGACGGGGGAGAGATCTTCATCAAGGGTGAAAAAGTCCTCCCTTCGGCCCCGAAAGACGCCATCGCCAGGGGAATCGGCATGATCCAGCAGCATTTTGCCCTGGTCCCTTCCCAATCGGTTCTGGAAAACATCATCATCGGGACCGGGAAAGGGATCTTCCTGGATTTGAAGGCGGCCCGGGAGAAAGTTCTGAACCTCCAGGAGAGGTTCGGTCTCCACCTTGATCCGGAGGCCAAGGTCTGGACCCTCTCCGTGGGCGAAGCGCAGAAGGTGGAGATTCTGAAGGCCCTTTTCAAGGATGTGGACATCCTCATCATGGACGAACCCACAGCCGTGCTGGCGCCGTCCGAGACCATGGAGCTCTTCAAGACCTTGAAGATGCTGGTTCAGGAAGGCCGATCCGTTGTCTTCATATCCCACAAGCTCAACGAAGTCATGGCCGTCTCGGACCGGGTGGTGGTTTTGAGGAACGGTCGGGTCGTGGCGGAAAAGAAAACCGCTGAGACCCACACGAGGGAACTGGCCAATCTCATGGTGGGAAGAGACATTCTGGAGAGAATCGAAAAAAAGAGAATTCAACCGGGCCGTGTCGTCCTTGAGGTCCGCAACCTCAACGCTCTGAACGATAAAGGGCTTGCAGCGCTCAGCCATATCGCTCTGTCGGTGAGGCAACACGAGATTCTGGGCCTTGCAGGCATTTCCGGCAACGGGCAGAGAGAGCTGGTCGAAGTGCTTTTCGGGATGAGGAAAGCTCTGGAAGGGGAGGTTCGGGTCCTGGGTGCCCCCCTCAAAATGGGACATCCAGAATCAGCTATCCGGCTTGGGATGGGCAGGATCCCGGAAGACCGGATGGGCACAGGCCTCATGATGGATCTCACCGTGGAGGAAAACCTGATTCTCGAAAACCACGGCTCCCCCGAATTCAGCCGTTGGGGCCTGTTAAAGGCGGGCAAGATCCGCCGATTCAGCGAGGACCTCATCCGGGCTTACGCCGTCAAGACCGCCGGAGGAGATGCGCTCACAAAGAGCCTGTCCGGCGGAAACCTCCAAAAAGTCATGGCGGCCAGGGAACTGGCCGGTCGGCCCCTGGCCGTGGTGGCCTCCCAGCCCACGCGCGGCCTGGATGTGGGCGCCATGGAGTATATCCATCAAAGGCTCCTCGAGGAAAGGGAACGAGGCGCGGCCGTGCTCCTCCTTTCCGAGGACCTGGATGAGATCTTTGCTCTCAGCGACAGGATCGCGGTGATGTATGAGGGAAGGCTCATGGGCGAGTCTCTTGCCGGGGAAGCCTCGCGGGAACAGATCGGCCTGTGGATGACCGGGGTTACGACATGATCCGATTCAGACTGGCCAAGCGTGCGCCTCTCCCCGGATGGGCCAGAATCCTGATTCCCGTCGCCGCCGTCGTCGTGACCCTCATCCTTTCCGCGATTCCCATCCTCGTTGCCGGCGGCCATCTTCTGGAATCTTACTATGCCCTCTTTTTCGGCGCCCTGGGAACGCGGTTTAATCTCCTCGAAACCTTGATCAAGATGAGCCCCCTGTTGCTCACCGGTCTTGCCGTGGCTTTCGCCTTCAGGGCCAAGTTCTGGAATATCGGCGCAGAGGGCCAATTGATGGCCGGGGCGCTCATGGCCACAACCCTGGGCCTGTCTTTGAAAGGTGTACCCCCTTTCCTGGTGCTGCCCATGATCATGGTTTCAGGATTCCTGGCCGGAGGCCTCTGGGCCGCCATTCCCGCGCTGCTCAAAACCAAACTCAAGGTGGACGACGTGGTCTCCACCCTGCTTCTCAACTATGTCATGATCCACATCATGGGAGCTCTTCTCTTCGGCCCCCTTCAGCAGCCCGGATCGAGTTGGCCCAGATCATCGGAGATCATCGAAGCCGCCAAATACCCGATCCTCGCGCCTCGGTCCAGGTTTCACCTGGGCGTTCTCATCGCCGTGGCGGCCGTGTTCGTGATCTGGTTCATCAACAAGAAGACGGTCTTCGGGTATCAGGCCAAGGCCGTGGGTGTGAACGTGCGGGTGGCCCATTTCGGAGGCATCAACACCACATCCGTGATCCTCTGGACCGCCCTGATCTCGGGAGGTTTGGCCGGTCTTGCGGGCGTAGGAGAGCTTTGCGCCCTTCAGTATCGCCTGATCATGGACATTTCACCGGGGTACGGCTACTCCGGGATCGTCATCGCCATGCTCGGGAACCTTCACCCCGTCGGGGTCCTCTTCTCCTCTCTTTTCTTCAGTGTCATCATTGTGGGGGCTCAGACCATGAGCCGCATGACCGGTGTTCCCTCCTACATTGCCGAGGTCATCCAGGGAATGGCCCTCATGGTGATGCTCGTTTTCCTGCTCTTCACGGAGTACAAACTCAAGGTGGTGCGAAAATCATGAGCCCAATGCTCGAAGCGGCATTCATTGCAGGACTCCTGGGTGCCATGATGCGGATGGCGACCCCCATTATTTTCGCAACCCTCGGCGAGATTATTTCGGAGCGGGCGGGCGTGCTGAACCTGGGGATTGAGGGCATCATGCTCATGGGCGCCATGACCGGGTTCCTGGTCACCCTTCTCAGCGGTTCTCTGTGGATCGGCGTGCTTGCAGCCGCCCTGGTCGGGATGGCTTTGGCCCTGCTCATGGCCTTTCTTTCCGTTTACCTGGGACTGAGCCAGCACGTCTCAGGACTGGGGATCACTCTCTTTTCCACCGGGCTAGCCATGTTCGTCTATCGCCTCCAGGTCGGTTCCCCCACGGTCCCTCCCACCGTGGAACCCTTCAAGCAAATAACCATCCCGGTTCTCTCCTCCCTTCCCGTCATAGGGCCGGGATTGTTCCGCCAGTACGCCCTGACCTACGTCGCCTGGCTCCTCGTGCCCGTCATTTCCATCCTTCTTTACAAAACGAGGATCGGGCTCAAGATCAGGACCGTGGGGGAGAGTCCTGTTGTGGCGGACACGGTGGGCGTGAATGTGAACCTCACCAGAACACTCTGCCTGGTCGCCGGGGGCGCTTTGATGGGGGTCGGCGGTTCGTTTCTCACCCTGGCTCATCAGAACATGTTTCTCATGGATGTGATCGGCGGAAGGGGATGGGTCGCCATTGCCATGGTCATCTTCGGAAACTGGGACCCCCTAAAGGGCACCCTGGGCGCCCTCATCTTCGGCTTCCTGGACGGTCTTCAGTTGCGACTTCAGGGGCTCGGGTTCAAGATCCCTTTTCACATCTTTCTCATGATCCCCTATCTTCTCACGATCGTGGCTCTCATCGGTGTGTCCAGGAAGGCAACGGTCCCTGCGGGCCTGCTCAAACCCTACCGGAGGGAGGAAAAAACAGGATGATAAATCCCACAGTTGCATAAAACGGCTCATTCAGACGAAGGGCGTTGATACGAAATCCCGTGTCGGTATTGGCCGATCCTGGATCCTGGTTCCTGGATTCTGGATTTTCTGGATGTCATGATTAAGGAAGTCCTGGGTATCCAGCATCCAGTTTCAAGCATCCAGCATCAGCCCGTAAAGTGCACCCATCTCAGCATACCGACAATGCCGGCTGAGAAGATCTTATGCAACGTTAGGGTAAAATCTTCGCCCGTAACGACTCACCCCTCCCTGGTGGGAGGGGATATGGGGAGGGGGGAGAGAGTAAGCTTTATCCTGGCAGGATCCGGCGCGTTCTCAGAAAGTTGGTTTTCTCATGGAGCATGTCTACATAGGAAAATCGTTTGACCGGGTGGACGGCTATGCCAAGGTCACCGGCCACGCCCGATACATTGCGGACATCAAGCTTCCGCGCATGCTCCATGCCCAGGTGCTCAGGCCCCAATACGCCCATGCCCGGATCAAGTCCATCCAAACCACCGAAGCTGAAAACAGCGAGGGGGTCCACAGCGTGGTGACGGGCCGGGACTGCTCCATCTGTTTCGGCGCCTGCGGGTTTCATGACCAGACTCCCCTGGCCGTCGGCAAAGTGCGGCATGCAGGCGAGCCTGTGGCCGTGGTCATCGCCGACTCATTGGCCCATGCAAAAAAAGCCCTCTCCAAGATCAAGGTGGACTATGAACCCCTTGCGGTTCTGCTCGATCCCATCGAGGCCGCCGGAAACCGCAAGGTGCTCATCCACGAGGAACTTGGCTCCTACCGGCGCCTTTCCTCCTACTTCCCTGAGCCCGGAACCAACATCTTTCACCATTACCGCTTGAGAAAAGGCAGCCTGGAGCAGGGCTTGAAGCAAGCGGACGAGGTCGTGGAAGGGGACTTTGACTTCTCCCTGAGCGCCCATTCGGCCCTGGAGCCTCACGGCGTCATTTGCCGGTGGGA
>Ga0209164_1002104_pt1 | contig 22501 bp, 20 predicted proteins | sample MTBNYHSulfiMetaG_FD_187458 | JGI IMG/M metagenome (GOLD analysis project Ga0209164, IMG submission 187458) | Enrichment culture microbial communities from rom New York Harbor, USA that are MTBE-degrading - MTBE-NYH (New York Harbor Sulfidogenic)... | ecosystem: Environmental > Aquatic > Marine >... | reverse complement strand
AAAACCGGTCGCGGAGGTCTTGCTGCAATTGATGCAGGCCGAACCGTTGAACCCGAGCGAATGAGGATCGGCAGTCATGGACAGGCCTCTCGCATTGCCTCGTCCCCGTCTTTTATCAATCAAATGGGATAGATCGCACATAATGGATCGTACGGAGTCGATATCATGAACGATAGAGTCAATCCGCCTGTGGCCCTGGTCACCGGAGGAAGCAAGGGGATCGGCAGGGCCATCTGTGTGGAGATGGCGGCCAACGGTTATCAGGTGATCATCAACTATTTTTCCGACGCCGAAGGTGCCCGGGAAACCCTCAAGCAGGTCGAGGCGGCCGGCAGCAGCGGCATCTGCGTGCCGTTCGACGTGGCCGACGCAGAGGCCACCCAAAAAGGTCTCGAAACCATTTTCGCCACCTACCCGACCGTGGACGCTCTGATCAACAATGCCGGCCGCATCGCCGATGAGCTTTTCATCATGATGACGCCGGATAAATGGCGCAGCGTCATCGACATCACGCTTCAGGGGTTTTACAATGTGACCCGTCCGATCCTGGAAAAAATGGTGGTTCAGAAACGCGGTGCCGTGGTATCCATTGCATCGGTGGCCGGGATCATGGGCAATCGGGGTCAAGCCAATTACGCCGCAGCGAAAGCAGGCCTGATCGGCGCCAGCCGTTCCGTGGCTTCGGAAGTGGCCCGACTGGGCATCCGCGTCAATGTCGTGGCCCCGGGATTGATCCAGACCGAAATGATCCACGATGCCCCGGTGCAAAAAATAAAGGGGATGATTCCCATGGCCCGATTGGGTTCAGCCGAAGAGGTGGCCCGGGTGGTCCGTTTTCTATGTTCGCCGGACGCCTCATACGTCACCGGGCAGGTGATCAGCGTCAACGGCGGCATGTTTTGATTGTTGAACCCGGTCCTTGTGGGACAGACTATCGATGAGCAACATACACAGAAATCGCTTTAAAGCGCATCTCTTATTACCGGTGATTGCTGTTTTGTGCATCGGCTGGGCCGGCAGTTGGGAAGAACTCAAATCCGAGGCCGGAACGGTCACGTCGGTCAAGGCAGCTTTCCGGCAGGAGAAGCACCTGAAAATTCTGGCCAAGCCATTGGTCTCCGAAGGCGTGTTCTACTATCAGGCACCGAGGTCGTTGCGCTGGGAATACATCCGCCCGGTACCGAGCATTTTGCTGATGCACAACGGCAGCGTCCAGCGTTATGTCAAGACCGCCTCCGGACTGGAGATGGAGCGCAGCACCGGCCTCGACGCCATGCAGGTGGTGCTGGACGAGATTACCCGGTGGCTCCAGGGCCGTTTCGATGAAAGCGAGATGTTCGCCGCGCAACTGGAAGGCGCCGGGCGCATTGTCCTGACGCCCAGAGAGGCGGCGTTCAAAGCCATCATCGAGAGAATTGAAATCAATCTGGCCGAACAGGTCGGCGTGATTCAGGATGTGGTCATCTTCGAAAGCCCGGATGCCTATACGCGCATGCTGTTCTCCGACACGACCCTGAACATGACGATCGATGAATCGATCTTCCGGGAAGTTCCATGATCCACCTGTCACGGCTCATTCTTCTTTCGATTTGCCTGCCGCTGGCGTGTTCGCATCTGCCCGACATCCAGCCGACACCGCCCACTTCCGCGTCGCCCGGGGACTGCCCTGTGTCTATGTTTCCCCATGGCGATTGGCAGTTGCTGCATGCCATCGAAGCCTCCGGACCCGGCGGAGGAAAACAGACCCTCCTGGGATTGAGCCAGATCTCATCCCACGCGCGGTCCGCGCACTGCGTGATGATGACCCTGGAGGGCATGGTGCTCTTCCAGGCGGATTTCGATGATGGCGCCCTCACGGTCCACCGGGCCGTGGCCCCCTTTGACCGGCCCGGTATGGCCGAAGGCATCATCGATGATCTGCGAATGATGTTCTTCAGACCTGGCCGGCCTCACGTCCAGGCCGGACGGTTGCCCAACGGCATGCGGGTATGCCGGTACCCGTTGCCCGACGGCGGCACCCAGGATATCGCAACCGAAAACGAAACCCATTGGGTCATCCACAGGTACGACCGGCGTCATCGCCTGATTCGCACCGTGCGACCCATTTCCGATAAGGGCTGGTCCGAACACGGCATGCCCAAACAAATCATCCTCGAAGCCCACGGCCTCGCCGGTTACCGACTGCGCATGTCCCTGGTCGAGGCCGAACCCCTGACCCGTCAACCCAAGCTCAAAAAAGGTTAATCCATGCAACTCAAACTGATCTACCCCAAATGGTCCAAACTCATGCGCCAGACCGAGTTCCATCTGCCGCCCCACGGTCCGGTGGTATTTGCCGCCGCGTTGCCGGAAGACGTCGAGGTGGACTTTGTCGACGAGAATCTGCAAACCATCGATTTTGACGACAAGCCCGACGTGGTGGGCATCTCCATGATGCTCACCATCCAAGTCAAACGCGGCTGGGAAATCGCCGACCGGTACCGCCAGATGGGAATACCCGTCATCTTCGGCGGCATCGCCACCATGTTGCATGCCGAAGAGACCATGACGCACGCCGACGCGGTCTTTCTGGGAGAGGCCGAAGGCCGCATGGAAGAGGTGTTCTCAGATCTTGGCAACGGGAAACTCAAACCCGTCTATGACTACCTGGACCAACAGCCTCCCATCGAGATCGTCGGCACCGCCCGACGCGACATTCTTCAACGGGATCTTTACAACTACAAAGGGGTCCAGATGGTGGACCTGGTGCATGCCTCGCGCGGCTGCCGTTACCACTGCTATCCGTGCGCCGTGGCCTACCTGGGCGGCCGCAAATTCCGACCGCGCCCCATCGACAAGACCATCGCCGAAATGGAGGCCATCGACAACAATCGTCTCTTCCTGGTGGACAACTCCCTGGCCCAGGACACCCAATGGGAGTTGGACCTGTTCAAGGAGATGATTCCCTTGAAGAAGAAATGGTGCTGCCATCCCATCGAAGACCATCCCGAAGTGCTCGACCTGGCGGCCCAGGCCGGCGCCTGGTATGTCTACCAGGCCGTGTTCGATACGTCCGATTACATCCGTGACCGCATCAAGCGATACCATGACCACGGCATCGGGGTCGAAGGCACGATCCTGCTCGGTCTCGACCGGCACACCGAAGATTACATCAAACGCCTGATCGATTTTCTTCTGGACATTGAACTTGACCTGGCGGAATTCACGGTGCTGACACCGTTTCCTCACACCAAGGCATGGGACGAATTACACGGTCAAAAACGTATTTTCACCTATGATTGGGATGAATATTCGGCCGATAAAGTGGTGTACCATCCCAAGCACATGAGTGCGGAAAGATTGCAGGAGTTGCTGGCCTATGCCTGGGACACCTTCTATCATGACGAACCCCAGGAGATAAAGATGTCCAAACTCTTTACCCAGGTAATTCGAAAAGAGATGGAAGACAACACCTACCGGCCCCGGAAGCCCGAGCTGCGGGACCAGGCGTTCGGGCGAAAGGCGGGATGACGCGGAAATTGATGAACATGTAAAAATTCGTTGCCGGACGGCGCCGTAAGATTTAATAGAGCTCGAATTTGGCCAGACGTCCGTCCAGATCGGCATTGCGCATCGGCTTCTTCCAGGCCGGTCGCAAGCCGATCTGTTTGAGCATCTCCCGGTTGCCGAAGTAGACGTAGGCCTGCGATCCGGTGCAGCGTTGCTTGAGAAAATCGCCGAACGACTTGTAGAACGCATTCAGCTCGATATCCCGGCCCGATCGTAAACCGTACGGTGGATTGCAGACGATCAGCCGGTTTTCGAGTCCGGGCAGATCATTGAAGCCGGCACGCCGCACCGCCACCGACGCGCCACCGGGTAAGGTGCCCAGGTTGGCGACGGTGGCGCGGACGGCACGCGGGTCGATATCGCTCCCGGCGATCCAACCCGGCCTCAATGCCACGATCCTGCCGTCCGCCTCCCGCTTGACCTGTTCCCAAAGCTTCCGATCGAAATCGGGCAAGTGGTGCAAGCCGGACCTTGCCCTCAGGTAGCCGGCCGGTATGCGGCACAGGTGCATCAGTGCCTCGCAGAGCAGGGTGCCGCTGCCGCACATGGGGTCGTAGAGCGGCTGTTCTCCCTGCCAACCGGAGAGGGCTAAGATGGCCGCTGCCAGGGTCTCCTGCATGGGCGCCTCGATGCTCTGGCGCCGGTAACCTCGCCGGTGCAGTGATCCGCCCGAGGTGTCCAGGCTGATGGTGGCTTGTTGATCGGCGATATGCAGATGGATCCAGATGTCTGGATTTCGGCGATCCACGTTGGGCCGTTCGCCGTGTTCGTCCCTGAAAGCGTCGGCCACGGCATCCTTGACGCACAGCGCCGCGAATTTGGAATGGTTCAAATTGCGGTTGCCGGAGACATTGGCAAACACCCCGAAGGTCTGGGCCGGGGAGAAGATGGCGGGCCAGGCAATGCCACGCGCGGCACGATACAGATCGTCACGATTCTCGCACCGGAAGGAAATCAGGGGCGCCAGCAGCCGCATGACCAGCCGCGACTGGTAGTGAATGCGATAGAGGGTCGCCCGCTCGGCCGAAAAATGAAGTCCCCGAAGGGTCTCTTCGACCTCGACGGCCCCCAGGGCGCCGAGTTCACCTGCTGCCGCCGCTTCCTGCCCGCCGGCCACCTGGGCGAAGAAACGGCCATGCTGTTGATATTCAAAGCGGGTCATCTGTTCACTTTTTCAGCAAAAAATTCCGTACACCGGACGGATCAAAAAGTCTCCAGATCCGGGAACCTGTTCATGCGGCTGAGCCGCTTCATCTCCCGTTTATGGCGCCCTTCCCATCCATACTTTCTTAAAATATAGTCATAGTAAATCTTCATCACGGGTTTGAAAACGTAATTCCAGATCGCGGTCCATCCGCGCCCCTGGCCGCGAACCCGCTTAGACGGGTCCCACCACCCCAAAACCTTCTGGCGATGATACCAGAAGAGGAATTGCAATCTTTCCGCTGTGAGGTGGTGCGTGCGCACGTTGGCCCACTGGCCGTTGTACTTCTTGTAGTCGGTCTGATTGACCACCAGCCCCTTTTGGATCAGGTCATCGCGCATGCCGGTCTTCAAGTAGGGGGTCAGGATCTGGCAGATGTTGGCATCGGCCTCGACGGTATTGAGAAATTGGTAGTTGTCGATGATGGCCTGCTCGTCGTCTTCGGGAAAGCCGAAAATCATTCCGGCGATAACCATGATGCCGTAACGGTGGCATAAGGCCACGGCCTTTTCGGAAGCGCTGACGATATCGCCTTTGTGGGCGGCGATCAGGTTCTTCTGGGAGACGTTTTCGATGCCGAGAAAAACGATGCGGAATCCGGCCTGGGCCATCTTCCGCACCATCTCTTCGTTGCGGGCCATGGAGACGCAGTCGGCCTGCACGATCAGGTGCAGGTTGCGGTATCTGCGGGCAATGATGGCGTCACACAGGCGAATCACGCGTTCGGAATCGAGCACCATATTGTCGTCGATGACAAACACCAAGCGGGTCCTGCAGGTGTAATAGATATGGTCCAGATCGGCCAGGACACGCTCGATGGGAAAGGCGCGAAAGGTACGCCCGTACATGTGCTTCATGCTGCAGAAGTTGCAGGTCCGGGTACAGCCGCGGGAGGTTTCCAGCAACTCGATCCGGGAGTACATCATGTGATAACCCCAGGTCAGTCGCCGCTTGTCCCGGATGGGCGGTTTCAGGCGACTCAAATCCAGGGGAGCACTGCGCTCGTTGTGGACAAAGCGCCCATTTTTCTTATAGCTCAGGGAGAGGATATCTTCGAACCGATCCTTGCCGGCCAGGGCGTTCACCAGGCGCCGGCAGGCCTCCTCCCCTTCCCCCCGCACGATAAAGTCGATCACTTCGGCTTCGGGTGAAACGGCGATCTCCTCGGCCATGAGGGTCGCGTGGTAGCCGCCGATGACGATTTTCGCCTGGGGGCACAACGATCTGACCAGGCGCGCCACTTTCACGCAGGTATCGTATTGCCAGGCCATGGCCGAAAGGCCGACGAGGTCCGGCTGGATCCGGTTCAGGGTACGGGTGAGATATTTGCGGATCGACCGGCGTTTGCGTACCAGATCGATCAGGTAAACGTCGTGTTCCGTATCGATATTGCCGCCGATGCAGGCGATGCCGTGGCTGGGGGTGTGAACGGCAGATTCATGAATCACCAAGGGAACGACGTCCGGCATGGAGATTAAAACGACTTTCATGGGACTCCTCTAAGATTGCCCTGACCTGTGCCATCAGATCGGTCAATGAAAAATTCGTGCTGCCGTAATCGGGTGTGAGCTGGGCCAGCAACTCGAGCGTATGGGTGTTGGCACTGCACGTATTGAAAAGAAACTTCCCGGGTGTAAACAGCCGGTTGGTGTTGCGAATGCGAACCACGGCCAGCGGGGCGCGGCAAAGCCGGGCGATTTTAAACGCACCCGCATTGAAGGCGCCTACCCTGCCGTCCCGGCTGCGGGTGCCCTCCGGAAACACGATCAAATTGCCGCCGGATGCCAGAAATGCCGGCATAGACGCGAGGCGGCGACTCATCAGATCGGCCAGTTTTCCCTCGGCGGCAGAGGGTAGATAGCCGGAATTGCGTAACAGCCAGCCGAGGATCGGAAAACCGAAGAGCCGGTTCTTGGCGATGGTCGTATGCCGCGGACACTGGGCGATCAACACTATCGTGTCCATGTAGGAAATATGGTTGCATACGATCACCGATGAACGCACGTTGGCCAGACGGGGGTCCATACGCCACCGCTGCCGCGGCATGAGCAGCCGGCAGATCTTGAAAAAACCCTGGAAAAAGAGATGGTTGAGTTTCTGAAAATGCAGCTGGGGATCCGGCGCCATGATCGTGGCCAGTAGATAGAACGGCCCGAAGAACACCACAAAACCGATGGTAAAATAGGTCCATAAAACAATGGTGACGCCAAAGTCGGCCACGCCAAACAGCCACCTGGGGCTGGGTCGCATGGCCACCCCATCCGGTCCGACGGATGGTTTCATGCCTATACTTTCTTTAAAATCAGGCAGGTATTCACACCACCAAAGGCAAAATTCTGAATCGCCGCAAGATGAATCTGCTGTTCGGTCAACTGGCGTGCGTGCCGGATCATGTTACAGCGTTCATCCACTTCGTCGAGGTTCAGGGTCGGGGCCACGAAGCCCGCGTGCATCATGTAGATCGTCAGGATCGTCTCGATCGCGCCGCACGATCCCATGGTGTGTCCCATGTAGCTTTTCAGACCGGTGACCAGCGGATGCTGGCCGTAGGTCCGGCCGATGGCCTGGGATTCGATCACATCGCCCATCTTGGTCGCAGTGGCATGGGCGCTGACGAAATCGATCTGCTCGGGATTGAGCCGGGCGCTGTCGAGTCCCAACCGAATGGTCTGCATGATGCCGTCGATGTTGGGCAAAATCAAATCGCCGCCGTTGTTGTTGCAGGCGAAACCGACCACTTCCGCCAGAATGGGAGCGCCTCGTTTTTTAGCGGTTTCGTAGTCTTCGAGAATCACCGCGCCCGATCCTTCCCCCACCACCAGTCCGTCCCTGCGAACGTCGAAAGGCCGCGGGGTCAAATGGGGCGTGGCATTGAACGCGGTCGAACAGGCCAGCAGGTTGTCGAACACCGCCACCGTGGTGGTGTCGTATTCGTCGGCGCCCCCGCACAGCATGGCGTCCTGCAACCCGAACTTCACGGCTTCGTAGCCGAATCCGATGGATTGGCTGCTGGTGGTGCAGGCCGTGGACGAGGAGATCACCCGGCCGGTGATGCCGAACATCTTGGTGATGTTCACCGCGGTGGTATGCACCATGGACTTGAGGTAGTCGACCGCGCCGATGCTCGCCAATTTGGTATCCGACTGGCCAAAGAAGGTGCGGTAGATCTCGCGCTGCACGGTGGGGCTGCCATGGGTGGAACCAAAGGCCACCCCCATGCGGCCCGAGGTGATGAACGACTCGCTCAGGCCGGCCTTTTCGATGGCCTCCTTGGCGGTCTGGCAGGCATAATAGGCCACCGGCCCCATGGTTTTGCGATACTGCCGTTTGAAATCATAGGCAATGGGGTAATCCACCGATCCGAAAACGCCCGAGTGGATGTGGTCGGTGAGCAAATTGTCCGAACGCATGGCCGAAACGCCCGATATCCCCTCGGTCAAGTGCCGCAGGATCTCCTCTCGGGTGTTTCCGATGGGCGTGATGGCCGAGCAGCCGGTGATGACAACCCTTCTGTTCATAAGATGCCTGTATTCATTTGGTGTCCATCCACAAATTGGTCAATTGACCATTTTGTGGATGGACACCATGTAGACGCGTTCGACACGATTTATCCGGAATGTGCAGGCCCATTACCTGAACGACAACGATCCGGTTCAGGGGTCGGATCGAACGGCGGCCAGAGCCTCGACGTAATCCACGATATCGTTGATCGTGGAAATGTCCATGGATTGCCTCTTTTCGTCGTGGGTCAATTCGGATCCCAGCATGATCTCTATTTCACGCAACAATTCGATCGCGTCGATACTGTCGAATTCGTGCACTTCACGCAAGTCGTCATCCAGTCCCGGATGGTCGATTTCAAACCTCTCGGAAAAAATGGTCAGGATCCGTTGCGTTATCTCACTTCGGGTCATAGGTGATCTATATCCTTATCCAATCGAAATTCTTAAGCTCTTACTATAAATCGCCCTTCATTCATAGACTTTTCGACGGTTCCACCGGCTCCCCCAGGAAGGCCTGAAAGTGATACCACTCGAACGGATGGCGCCTCAAATGGCCCTCGACCAGCTCGGCGTAGGCCTGAACCGACCTGCGGATGGCGTCGACGCGATCCTCCCGGCTGGCGGCCTGCACTTCGATGGGGGGGCAGATCGAAAAGTGGTAGCGCCCCGGGCCCCGTGACGAGGCGAAAAAGACATACACCGGCACCCGGGCGATCAATGCCAGCACGTGGGGCGCCTCGGGAAGTTGCACCCAATGATTTAAAAAACGAGCCGTTACGGCCCGTTGATCGGGTCGCCAGATCATGTCGCCGGCCATGGAGACGAACCCGCCGGACCTGAGAAACGCGACGCCCTCGACCAGGTCGAAAGCCGATCCGCCCTCCTGGTCCACGGCCAGTATACGGATACCGCTGGCCGCCAGGTCCTGCTTCTGCATCCGCTCGATCTGATCCTTGATCCGTTGCCCCACGTACAGCATCAAGTGTAACTCGGGCATGGCACGCCGCAGAAGGCGTGCGCCCACCTCCCAGTTTCCGAGGTGGCTCATGAGCAACATCCCACCGCGTTTCTCCTCGATGGCCTGCCTGAGATAATGACGCCCTTCGAAGGTGTTGCGGATGAGACCGCCGCTGCCCAGCACAAAACGGTCCAGAAAGACCGAGGTGAAGTTGCGGAACTGACACCAGGCACACCAATAGTGATAAAACCGCGATCGATCGGGATACAAGGCCTTGTAAAAATGCACACTCACCAGGGTTCTTTTGGGAAACAGCAGGAAATAGCCGGCGGCGATGCCCTGGGCCATCCACAAAAAAAACCCGGGTCCAAAAAGCCTGGAACAGGCGGTCAGCCATTTATAAAAGCGTTCGCGCACTATTTCTGCCTGTAAATATTCTGTCTGAATATATTCTGCCTGAATATATTCTGAACGATCAACCGCGTAAACGCATTGGAATTGCGCATAAAATCCACAAATGGCCGAAAATGGGACACCCGCTCGCCATCGGGTGCGTAAATGACGTCGATGGGCGCTTCGACGACCGGCACCCCGTGCCAGCCCGCCTTGACCAGCACCTCGACCTCGAACTGGTAGCGCCTGGCCCGGACCTGCCAGCGCAACACCTCGGGCAGCGGATAGATCCTGAATCCGCTTTGGCTGTCGGTCAACCGCGGTCCACCGGCCATGCGAACCCAGAAATTGGAGAAGCCCCGGCCGAAACGGCTGGTCCAGGGCGCGCCGGCCGCGAGCATGGCCCTGCGGTATCCCACGACCACGGCCCTGGAATGATCCCCGATGGATGCCACGAGCACCCGGGAATCTTCCGGATCGTGCTGCCCGTCCGCATCCAGGGTGATGGCCCAGTCGGCCGATTCGGCCGCTGCCCGGAAACCGGTCAGCAGAGCAGCCCCCTTTCCGAGGTTGGACGGATGGACCAGCAGATGAACGCCGGGCGTCGATTCGAGGGAAACGCATCCGCCGTCGGTGGAGCCGTCATCGACCACGTAAATCGGCAAATTCAGGCCCAAAGCCGCCTGCACCACCCGTCGGACGGTGCGGCCGTGGTTGTATACCGGTATGACGACGGCAAAGCGTTCTTTTTCAGACCCGGCCGGGGGCATCATTCACCATAGAGGACGGTGCGGGTCGTGGTCCAGACGCCCAGGATACTGAAGATTTCCTGGTCGGCGAAATAGAGGGTTTGCATACCGTTTTCCCGGGCAATGTCGCCGATGGCATTGGAATCCACCCTGGCATAGATCCCGAAGCCTGAAAACGGCTCCTTGACCTCCAGCACCCGGCCGCTCGGTGGCTCACCGGTGGGCACCGGTGTCCGATCCAGGTTTTCGGTCAGCGGAAAACGGACATGGGTGTAGATCCAACCGGTGGGCTGGAGCCCCACGCAACCGGTCAGGCCGAGCAGCATCCATACCCATACCGGTATCCACCTCAGGCGCAGGGAGCCATGGCCGATGGTTTGTCGCATGTCTCAGTCTCCGTAGACAATCACCCGCCAGCGCGTATATAGACCGAACAGGACGGTGAGGGTTTCCTGGTCGGCATGCTTGAGAATCCTGATATCGCCGTTTTGGGCGGCGGCCGCATAGCTGGCGTCCCCCCAGGCGACCAACCACAAGACGCTGTGGGCATCGGCGGTGCCCCTTTTGGCGCCCAGTTCGGTTTCGTTCAAGTCGCTATCGAAGGGCGTCTTGGTGTGAATATAGGCACACCCCGTCAACACCACGGCCACGATGATGATCCCCAAGCAACTCCATATCCTCAGACGCTTCATGACAAACTCCTCGTGCCATCCGGCATGCAGATGGCGTCTATGATCTTCGCGTTCCGGATGACGCTTCCCAATCGAAGGCGGGCAAATAGGCGATTCCCCAGGTCCCGGGCCCCATGTGCGCACCGGACGTCAACGAAAGGGGCCGCAACTGGATACGGGCGGATGGCAAACGCGCCTGGATCTGACCTGCGGCGACCTCCTCTACCCACTGCCGGTTGTCCGTGTATTGAAGCAAAATGTCGGGCGCATCCTCACTGGAAAAATCGCCGTCGATCTTCGCCAGGGCAAAGTCGAGCTGCTCCTTTCGATTGCGCACGATCCCCACGTTGGCGGCCCCATGGGCCGTGGGTGTGATGATCGGCTTCTTATGCAGCAGGTCCCCGAAAAAGCCCTTGGTCTTGGAAATACGGCCGCCGGCGGCCAGAAATTTCAATTGGTCGAGAAAAACGAACTCCTGGCTGTGGGCAACGGCCGCACGGGCATATGCCATTACCGCGCCGGGATCTTGCGCTTCGAGCGCGAAACGCGCAGTGGCCAGTACGACGATGCCCAGACGTCCGGAAGCCGCCCCGGTATCGATGACGGCCAGACGATCCTGGGGGTCGTGGTCTGCCTTCCATGCGGTCACCGTCTCGAAGTTGCCTGTATACACCGAACCGACGCACAGGTAGAGCACCCGTTCGAACCGGCTGACGGCACTCAAGTAGGACTGATGACGTTCGAAAACCGAGGCCTGGGCCGTGGAAACCTTGACGCCGCCAGACATGGCCGCATAGAGCCGATCCGACTCGTAGAGGGTTTCGGGCCAGGCCTGCTCGCCCACCACCAGGTAGCTGCTCAGCAGTGTGATCCCCAGCCGCCGGGCGTCCTCCTTGGTGATCGAACCGGCCGCATCGGTCATGAGGTGCACCGCTCGCCCACATTGCGGCACCTTGCTCACGGCCGAAACGATGCACTCCTCGGACCAGCCGACCACCTCGCCGAGGGCTTCGAGCCCTGATCGCAGGGCCCCGCGGTCTTCGGTGTGCAGATGGATCTTTACATTTTCCGCATCGTCGGTGACGACCACGCTTTCGGCGCAGTCGGGAAGTTGCGCACGAACGCCATCCCGACCACCGTCCGGCCGGATCGTTGCGTTGATACAATAGCCACCAGCTTGCCCTTCGGGCGCCCAGTCCGCAGCGATAGCGAGTTTTCCGCTGAATAATTCCATCACCGATCGCTCGCTCTGTTTCCGGCCGGTGATGTGGCTCAAAAAAGCTTCCCAGAAAATGAACATGCCCAGTGCACCGGCATCGACCACGCCGGCATGCTTGAGCTGGGGCAGCGTCTCACTCGAATCGGCCACCGTTTTCTGCAGCCGGCCGATGATCCGGACAAAGTCCCACTCGCCGGGCGCGAGGTCATTGGGCGGCATCACCTCGGCCAGGGCATCGAAGACGGTCAGCATGGTTCCCGGCTGGGGATCGGCGACGGCCTGACGCGCCTTGCGCATGCCCCTCTGGATGGCACCGGGCAGTTGGCTGGCCCGTTCGACGCCGAGCAGTTCGTAGAAAAAGGCCGCAGCGATATTTCCCGAGTTGCCGGTGGCCATGCGCACCAGATGAGCGGGCACCAACTTGGGTTGCGCATCGAGCTGACGCAGGGGGGCCAGGCTGATTTTCAAATTGCGCCCCGTATCGGCGTCGGCCACCGGAAAGACATTGATCTGGTCGAGCAGATCGGACCAGGCGGCCATTCGCTCATAACCATGAATAAAGGCGCTGCTGCAGGTTGGGTCCATGGGAGGTTAGATGTGTTAGGTTTAAAGTGTTAAGTTTAAAGTTTAAAGTGATGGTATTCTGTCTATTTTTTATATGGGTTGACGACTGGTTACCGCGCATCATCAGAAGCCCAGGGCTATGCGGATGTCGTCGGGAATGGCGAACTCCATTTCCATTTCGGGAAACCGCACCGCCAGTTGTTCGCTGGTGCCCCTGGCACAGATGGTGCGGTCCGCATCTTTTTTCCGGATCTCGAATTTCATGGCGATCTTGTATTGCGCCTCGGTGACCGTGGCCCGGCAGACAAATTCATCGAAAGCTCTCAACGGCATGATGTGTTTGACCGCCGAACGGGTGACCGGAAAGACATACTTTTCTGTCAGCATGTACTGATACAGATCGATGCCCACCGACGCAAATAGCGCGAATCTGGCCACATCGAAATATTTCAAATAATTGCCATGCCACACGATCTGGAGCGGATCCAGATCGTGAAAGGCGACCTTCATGTCGATCTCTAGACTGGCGCTCATATCCTCATCTTCAGCAATCGTTCCGCGTTCGTTTTGGCCCTTACATACACCAGCCGCCGCCGCAAAGGCAAGTTACGAATGGTTCGCGCGGAATCAAGGGACAATGCCTATTCCCATGGGGGGCGGCAGGCCCGCAGCCGGGACTTTGCGCAACTGAATTTCAATATGCAATCTAACCACTTGAAATTAAAGGTGCGGTTGACTATTATAGCCCTCATTTCAATCGGGTCCGGTGGGTTGATCGTTTGGCACAGCAGGGCATCGAAAGCCGACGTCTCACCCGAATGATCTACAATGTCTTATTTTTTGGGCATTTATGGCGATACTCAATCTATGCGTCAAACAATGCATCGATCTTGGCATCGATGGAGGGCGCGAACCGATTTCATGATGAACGGGTTGAGCAAATGAAAGCAACTTGCGGATACGACCAATTGCCCCCGATCGATTCGGCATCGGTCGAGACCAGGGCCGCCAAACGCAGCCTGGGCATCCCCTGGTTTCTCTTTGACCGGCGGGACCATGAACTGGTGCGCATCACCAACGAGGTGGCCTCCCGCCAAAGCGACCTGGACTACCTTCGGCGACAATACTACACCTACTTCCATCCCCACGGCATCAAGGAGATGGCCGAAACCCGCAGCCTGCGCATCGCCTATGCCATGGTGCACCTGCTGGCCTCGCTGGAAATCGGCGGGGTGGATGACCGCCTGGGCGCCCTGCGCGCCCTCCGGGCCGAGGTATTGGACACGGCCGAGGGTCCGATGCCGAAAAATTCGGCCCGGGTGCTGATGCAGATCATGAAGGAGATGGTGCGCGCCCGGGGCAACCCGCGACGCCAGATCGAACTGGCCCATGATTTCCGCATCACGGCCACGGGTAAGCCTCGCGTGGTCAGACGTCAGTTGCTCGCCTTCCATCTGCTGGAAATGCCCGAAGCCTGGAACCAGATCTCGTTCGACGACCATGTGCACGATGCCAACACCAAAGGCCGCAAATCTTCCACCCATCTGATCATGGATGCCTGGATCAAGGGTATCCGCCGCCTGCGCATCGTCCACTACAACTACATCGAACCGCGGTTTGCCGCCGAACTGCTCGAAGCGGCCAGGATCATGCAGATCGACGTTCGCATCGGCATCGAGTTCTACACCCGCTTCCGCAATCGCTATATCAATCTGATTTGGGTCCCGAGGGGATTTGCCGACGCCCAGGCATTTCTCTGTTTTCTGGAGGAGCCGGCCGTTGCCGAACTCATGAGAGAGGGGCGCCATGCCTCGGCCTACCAGCAGGCCCATGTCATGCAACTGCTGGACGCCTTTAACCGGCACCATCTCGGGGAGTTGAACGAACGCTTCGATATCGCCCTGGCGCCCATCGAACCGGGCGAATTTCTCGCCTTTGTGGGGATCGGTCAAAAATCGGTGCTGCATCTGGAAAAATTCATTCAACAGAAAATGCTCATCGCCCTGCAGCACGAGGCCGAACGGATGCGGGCGGCGTATCCGGCGGCCGATGCCGACGGCCGGAAGCGCATCGCAGAATGGTTCACGCACATGGACCGCATGGACCTGGAAACCGTCGTGGCCGAGTACCTGAAGGCCGAGCGCAATCCGGATATCGCCGACCACAAGTCCCCATCCGACGATGCGGATGTCCCGGCCCTGCTGCGGCTTCAACCGGCCGATCTGCTCTGCCGGCTGGCGGACCTGCAGTCAGGTTACCGCATCACGCTGAACTTGTCCGGCCTGGCCGCCGAGGACGTGCTCGAATTGATCTACGATTGCAACGGCATGATCACGCGTCTCGAGCTGTTCAACCTGAAGGATTGGGCCGACGGTCACACCGAAAACATCCCTGAAATCAGTCAGCTCCAGGAAGCCATCAACGGCCAGAACCCCATCACCCTCAAACGGGTCATCCTGGATATCATCCAGAGAACCAGCGCCACGAATACGGCCGACAAACAGGACCAGCTCGACAAGCTCAGAGCCATCCTGCACGACATCACCTCGCTTCAGGCCATGTACAAGGCCAAGCCACTCAAGGCGCGCATGGGCAGCGACTCCACCGGGCGTTCGCCGCGTTTTCATGGGATGGGACTGGCCCTCATCGATACCCTGCCACCTCGGGCGCGTCGCCAGATCCATCGCGACCTGGGCCTCGGACGGGAGCGGATTCCCATCCACATGACCGTCTATGAACGGCATACCTATATCCAGCGCGCCGGCCTGAATGCCAAGTCCGGCCAGGGAGAAAAGCGGCTGGCCGACCTTCCGCTTCTTCGACGTCTGGGGACCATCAAAAAGGTGGATTGGGAGGTCCAAGGCAATCTCACCCGCATGGCACGGCAGGGCAACGTGGTCACCCTGGGCGGCGTGGAGCGCAGTATCAGCAACCGTCTCGTACTCGATCCTGCTGCGATGGAGAAAAAACGGCGAAAACTCAGATGGGGGCACGTCAACTCCCACCTGCGGAACCTCTTCAAGGTGTTCATCGGCTTCATTCCGGCTTTCGCCACCTTTTATCTGACCAAGGATTGGTGGCTGCTGGCCTATGGGGGCGCCTTCATCTGGTTCGGCATCACCGGCGTACGCAACATCGTCCAGTCGGTGCTCGGCGGCGGTGGATTGAAGCGTTCGCCCCTGCTTCGATGGAACGCCTTTGTGAGCTGGGATCGCATTTCCGACTCTCTGTTGTTCACCGGCTTTTCGGTCCCCCTGCTCGATTACGTGACCAAGACCCTGCTGCTGGAACGGGCCTTCGGCGTCACCATCGACACCCATCCCATGCTGCTCTACACCATCATGGCGCTGGTCAACGGCCTCTATATCTCCACCCACAATGCCTTCCGGGGGCTTCCCAGGGCCGCCGTCTACGGCAACTTCTTCCGCAGCGCCCTCTCCATCCCGGTGGCCATCGCCTTCAACCTGGCGGCCGGCCAGCTGCTGACGGTGGGCGGTGCACTCAATGTCAACGACATCCTGCAGAAGTGGGCCGCGGTGATCTCCAAGGCCGCCTCGGACACCATGGCCGGCATCATCGAAGGCGGGGCCGACCGGTTCAACAATATCCGCACCCGGTACAGGGAATACAAGAAGAAGCTGGCCGAACTGTTCGACATCTATGCCCAGCTCGAACTGCTTTTTCCGGAGGCCAAGGCCTTCGAGCTGCTGGAAAAACCCCGGGACGTCATCCCCAGGATCAACCTGGAAGCCCGCGACCTGGAAACCATCATCTCCATTCATGCCCTGGACCTGCTCTATTTCTGGAATTACCAGCCCCGGGCGCGCAGCGCACTGCGACGCCTGCTGAAAACCATCAGCGAAGAGGAGCGCCACCTGTTGATCACCTCCCAATTCACGCTCCTGCGCCAGCGCGACATCAGCCAGATGTTCATCGACGGCGTGGTGGGCAAAGATTTCGCCCGCCCCCTGTCCTTTTACCTCTCCCGCTATCCCGAGTACCTTGAGGCGATGAAACGGTTCGTGTGATTCCAGGACTCCCCCCGAAGCGTGGCCGCAAAAAAAGGGCGGCCCCTCGGCCGCCCTTGTGATGATTTGAATCCCGCTTACGGAAAATCGCGACTCACTCGACGAGTTTTCTACCGATGGCGCGCGCCTCGTCGAGCAGTGCCCGGTTTTTTTCGGCCGGAAGGACGTGGCTGTCGGTATGCACGATCCGCCCCACCTCCTTGATCCCCAATCCGGTCCCGGCCATGCCGGCCAGCCAGCGGATCGAGCGTTGGTACTGCTCCGGATCGGGCGCTCCCTGGGAGATGACCAGGGCATAACGCTTGCCCGGCGGAACGGCCGTGAGGTACCCGCCCCCCTCTTTGGGGGGATAGAGTGAATAGAGCCGGTCCACGAAAAGCTTCATCTGCCCGCAAATGCGGTACATGTAGATCGGACAGCCGATGACCACCGCGTCGCAGGTTTTCATCATCTCCAGATAAGGGGAGAGCCCGTCCTTCTGGGCGCATACCCCGTGCCGGGTCCGGCACGACAGACACCCCATGCACCCTTTCATATCCAGGGTATGCAGGTGGGCCTCGGTAGTCTTGGTAGTCTCGGCGCCGGCCTCCCGCGCGCCGTCCAGCATGGCGTGGATCAGGGTGGAGGTATTACCCTTTTTACGTGGACTTCCGTTTATGGCCAATACGTGCATGGGGGCTCCTCGTTGATTCCAGCGTATGTCGACTATTCAAGCTTTCCGCCGGCGCTCCATTCCCAGGAGGCATTGTTGTGAATGCGTGTGATCGTAATGCGGCACGCCTTCCGGATGCCATCTGCGTCTCGGTAAATAACCTCGGCATCGCACGGTACCAGCATTTTGCGAAATTTCACCTGCTTGCCGTCCATGCCCACGACAATCGTTTCACTGTCAACGATATATTCTTGCCCGCCGTTCGTGATCACCGCGCCGCGTATCTTCGATTTGATGCTCACCCGATGGATCGGCTCGGAGCGCCCCCCCTCGTCGGCGACAATGACCCGCCTTGGCAGTTTTTTTTCGGCCGCCCAGCTCTCGGCCACGGTGATACATAGGCCGGCAACAACTATCATAACGGTGATTTGCTTTGCTATGCGAACTATAAGATTCATGGGTATCATCCTTTTCGGTCGATTCAAAGATAACCGCTGTTAGGGCCGACCACGGAGGTTACATGTCCCACCAGTCGATAATCCGGCCTCTGAAGTCAAACGGTGGTTTGGCGTCGATTTCCAATATCCGACCCGTGCTCAGCTGGATAAAGGCCCGAACGCCTTCTTCCTGACCGGCATGAATACCGGCGCTCGGTGGCGGTACGCCGATGAAACTGCCGGGCATCTTGACTTCCACCACCTCCTCCGAACTGCCGCCCACGTTGATATAGGTGGGGTTGTCGATTTCGAAGATCTGGCTCGTGTAACCCGTACCGGTGGCGTAGTAGACGGCATAAAAACCGGTTTCTCCGCCGAACCCACAGATGTCGTCGTTGGGGACGAAGGCCGCCACGAAGACCATGCCGCCCAGAACTGAGGGTTTGCTGACGATCCGTTCCGAGGGGCCGGTGCCATAGGTTTCCAGGGTCCGATACCACCCATCGTACTCATTGCGAATATGATATTCCAATTCATCGAAGCCGCCGCTGGAGCCAAATGGGCTGCCTCCTATCAATGCACTGCCATTGGTGGTGGTGACAATCGAATTGCTGTAGAACAAATCGCCGCGGTCCACCGTCTTGGTGCTGCTGAAGCTGTGGTAATAGCTTTCATTATCCTCGTTGCTGTTGAAAAAGGGATCCTTGATGCCATAGAGATACTGCTGTTCGCTGTCGGCGATGTCCTCATTGTTGATGTACCGGCCCGTGCCGAAATAGACCCACACATTGTCGACGTTCAAATCCGGGTATACCTCGACGCTGGCCGACAACGGGGCCGTGATCGGGCGATCGGAATCGAACATCTTGGAGAGCACCCAGTTGTTGGGGTCCTCTTCATAGCCATACGGCTTTGTGGGGTCGAAATTGGTGTCCCATCCGCAGTTGCTGCAGGGGATGGCGATTTTGTAGACACTGCCCTGCCATTTGTTGCTGGCGAAATATGCATCCCCGGTATAGATGGCATCGACGTTGTAGTTCAAATTCTTGTCGAAGGATATGGGCTCATTGAAAAGGGCGTTGCTGTCCAACGGGCCGAAGCGCTTGAGTTGCTGCCCGGTGGCCATATCGACCACATAGAGATAACCGTCCTGCGTGCTGTTGCCGTCATAGTCCGTCGGCCCGGATCCGAATGCCAGGTACCAGCTGTCGCCAACCTTCAACGGCGCAGGCCGCGAGCGGCTCATGGAAAGATCCTCATAGGTGCGCTCCCACATCAGGCGCGGGTTGCGCGGGTCGGTGATGTCGATCATGAAATACGTGGGGTAGAAGTCGCGCAGCTCAACCGACCCGCTCCCGAAGTCCTCTTCCACGTTGATGTGCTTGGCCCCCATGTTCAGTCCCATCACCAGGAACGTGCCCCAGTTGGGATCTGTATCGCTGTCCGTGTAGTGGGTGTCGTCCGGCAGTATTTTGGCATCGAACACCCTCGGCTTGCCGTCGACCAGGTAGGTATGGGTATAATCCTGATGGGCCACCCATTTCAGGTGCGGCAGGACGCTCTGGGGAATGAACGCCCACAGCTCGTCCCCGATCCTTTCCGTGGTGCTGTCCGGCTGTTGATATTCCCGGCTCGCCCTGTCATATTTCCAACTGGTGAACGCATGCAGCATGCCGCCGTTGGACCCCACATAGATGACCGTCTCCCGGTTTTTTACAGCATTCCAGTAGGTCAAATAGGACTCGTCGGAATAGATGGTGTGATATTGATCCGGCGGCTGGGCCACGGTCACCGGCGTGGAGTCGACGATGTCACTCAATCGCCACGTTTCCCCGTCCAGGGTGCGATTGCGCAAGCCGCTGACATCGGTGCCTCGCACCCACTGGATGATATTGGCCACGCGCGCGTTATGGGTGGTGCCCAATCGGGCGCCGCCGTCTCCCCAGTCGTCGTCTTCGATCACCCCCAAATAGGGTTTTATGAGTCCGGCGGTCGTGGTGTCGAAGGTGATCGCCTCTCCCGCCGCGTCGAACATGTCCACCGTCAATTCATCCACAGCCGAATCCACGTTCGTGTCCACATAGGTGAATATGCGCCGCGTGGCCGGGTCTCTGGTCGCCAAACGCTTGCCGGCCTCGAAGATGGGCTGAATCTCCTCCAGGGGTACCTCCAGGCCGTTGCGCAGGACCTTGGTGTCACCGTCACTGCCTGTGACGAATTCCACGGTCAGGTCGTCCTCGTCCAGAGCGGCATTCTGGTTGGTATCTTCGTGCATCACGCCGTAGGCATCCACCCAGAGCGATTGCAGATAACCGAGCCACCTGGCCTCATCCAGACCTTCGGTGACCGTGCCGCGGAAATAGGCCTGCACCACGTGCCCTTCGCCCTCGCTGTTGGTGGCCAACACCGAGGCCGAGGTACCGGACGCGGCGCGCTTGAGGATATCGGTGATGGCGGCAAGTAAATCCTTTTCCAATTTGTATCCGTCACGGGCCTCGAAATAGGTATCCGGAACGCCGTTACTATCCTCGTCCCATTCGATGTCCAGGTCCGGCTGGTTGTTCTCGTTCTTGTCTTCGAAACCACCGTTGCGGGCCGCGTCAATCAGCAACTCGGCGGCGCGGGTGTCCTCATCGCCGCTTGAGTCGAACGCAGCGTATATGGCATACAGGATGAGGTTTTGAGGATCTGTCAAGTCATCCCGCAGATCCTGGGTGCGGGCATAAAAGGCCAGGTCGTCCAGGTAATCGCTGCCGTGGCCCGAGGTGACGTAGCTGTCATTGCCGTCCCCGTCGTAATCTTTGTACATATTCGGCACGTTGACATCTTCATTGGAGGCCCCGTCGGTTAGCAGGATGACGAAGCTCTTGGCGCACTCCACGTATTCGGTTCCGTTGTACCATGGATCGTCCCCGATGTTATTATTGGGAACCGCACCACTTTTGTAGCCCAGCCCCGATTGGGGGTCTTCCTGCTTGAAGTACTGCATGGCCACATAAAAAGATTCGGCCAGGGGCGTGGATGTATCGCATCCCGTATTCTGCAGGTCGGTGATCAGCGTAGTCATATTGGTGCCAATCACATGATCGACATATCCGCCGCCGGAATAGGTATTGAACCAGATGTTGCCCCAGCGGGCCTTGTTGCCGATACGCTGCAGGATTCCCACGAGATTACCGTCGTCCATGAAATCATCGGGTTCGTAGTCACGTTCCTTTTGAACCCGGATTGGAAGACTTTTTAGAAGTGAATTAGAGCTATTATAAACCCTGATATAACCTCCATCAATTTTATACCAGTAGTTTCCATCATAAGGTGATACGGCTGGATTCGCGGTTGTATTGAAAGTCCTTCTCCATTTCCTGGAGGTTTGGATCGGAATCTCACCATAAACGACTTCGTTACCACCGCCCGTGCGGGCGGTGACTTTGCCGCCCATCAACACCTTACGCAGCACGTCGATGCGCCGCATGCTGAGCCAATTGAGCCAGTTGCCGTCCCACAGCTGCTGATTGACGATGTCCGCGTCGGTCAGGGTGGCGGCCGAACCGGAAAGCGTCTCCACGTTCCAGCGGCTATTGCTCATATCGTAGTCGATCTTTTTATAGGCATGATAGAAAACATTGCTGACGCTTTTGTAAAAATAGTCCGGGTTTAGATAACCATAATAGCGTTTTGGATTGGCCTCATCGCGAAATATCACGTGGAGCCTGGGTGCCGTAGCACTGCTGGCATCATAGGCCCGGATATCGCGCTTGCCTGCTGTGCCGGTGATGCGAAATACCATGCTGTTACCGGACACCCACCCCTCGCGGCCGACAATTTCCTGGACGATACTTTTAAGGTCCGGGGTCTGGTAAGAACTCCCGGCAGACCAGGAGACGACACTATCCCAGGCAACCGTTGCGGTTGTAGCGTCGCGGTCTTTGAGGTTATCGGCGACGGTAGTGAAGGGGTTGGCATCGTCGCTGTCCTCGCCTTCGATCAGCAGATGGGTGGTTTGAACGTTATCGGCGTTAGCCCTGAACTCAAGATAGGCACTGACAATGGCTGCCCCCTGGGGAATGCTCACATTCTGGAAACGGAGGCCGACGATGCTGTTGTTCTGGTCTACCTCAAAACCGGCTAAGTCAAGATCGCCGTTACTATAGTAAAGCGCACTGCCATTGGATGTCCGTTCTTCGGCATCGTCCTGATAGGAAATGACCTGGAACGTGTTGGTGATCTCATTGATCCTGTTATACGGTTCCCCGGAAAACAGCGCATCTGTCACATACCCGTCGTCGTTGCTGGGATAGGTGCCATAGGCATTGAAGTTCATACTGCCCGAGTTGTCCAGGATGATCATGATGTTGGGCGGCACGGACTGGGAGTTAAAAATGGGAAAAGCCGAGTAATCGGCCATGGCCGGTTCCGTGTGAGCACCGGCCGGGGTCGTGAACAGCGGCAGCACAAATAGCATGACCGCAACTGCGAAAATCAGATTCATATGCTTTTTCATGATTATAGTCCTCCGGGAACATCGACCCATCTGTAAATGGCGCGTATGGTGTGGGTGTTGCCTGAATCGTCCC